>Ga0193717_1000289_pt1 | contig 37495 bp, 33 predicted proteins | sample U2c2metaG_FD_145900 | JGI IMG/M metagenome (GOLD analysis project Ga0193717, IMG submission 145900) | Soil microbial communities from a riparian zone of the East river system, Colorado, United States - U2c2 | ecosystem: Environmental > Terrestrial > Soil > Riparian zone | place: USA: East River... | reverse complement strand
AATTTCGGACTGCTAAAACGAAACTCCAGCCAACAGCATGGTCTCTCCGAAATTGGGTTGCCGCAGCCCTCCGTTCGATATGTGGCGGACGCTGATCACGACGTGGCGCCATTGCCAGCCGAGCGACGTTGCGAGCTGATAGCCCGAACTGAACGCCGGCGTCTGCGAACTTACCGCACCGACTTCGAAGCTGGCGAACAATCCTTCGACGAAACAGGCCGCCTCCCGCGCCTGCGAAGAAGACAGTCCTGTCGTCGTGCGGCGCGAATCGACGCACGCCGCCAACGGCGCCCAAGGACACCATGGGCGACCAGTCGATGTTCAAAAAGCTCGTCGAGCGTCGCGGACCGACCAGATCTAGAAAGGCGGCGTTGCCCCAGGAATCGGACCGCGTGAAGCCGCGGCCGACGATTGCTTCACAATGCCATGCTGGAATTGCATCCGCACAAATCGGCATGTCCCGCTCCGAGTCGGAAGAACGATTCTCCTTTCTCGACCCTAACCATCGCTTGCGCCGTTCGACACTGTCAAGCCCCTGATCCACAACGATCCGGCATCAGAACCGGAACAGAAGCGCAACAGGTCGGACATGGTCAAGCGATCTGTCGCGGGCTAGTTTCGGACCAGTGCAACGAAGACGCCGGGCGCGGAACGGAACGCTTCATTTCGCTGCATGTGTGCGGATCAGCGCGGATCACGTTCCAGGAATCTCTTCGCTCGGCCTCGCGTTCGCCATGCCTCGCATCGGCGATTCGCGCAGGACCTGGCTCAATCAACTTCGATCGTATGCGGGAGACAGCATGACCAACATGAAATCGCTGGTACTGGCCATCGGTGTGCTTGCCTCGAATGGGGCCCTTGCCGCTCCCGCTGCGCCGCCCGTGTGTGGCGGCAGCGACGGGATATTCTGCGACGGCTTCGACGGCGGCGCATCGACCGGCGATTCGACCGTCTACGACAACCGCGACGATTTCCTCGCAGCGACCGCGCCGGGCTTCTACGAGAACGGATTCGACGACGCCCAGGGCCAGAGCGGAGCCCTGTCGTACAGCGACCCGGCGTCGGGCATCGCCTACACCGTCGGCTCGAGTTCGCCGACCGGTCTGTGGAACGGCAATGGCTTCATCTCACCGAACAGCTCCGGCGATCAGATCGTGGTGACCTTCACCGGCACACCGGTGACGGCGATCGGCGGCAACTTCTGGACGGGCGATTCGCTGATCAATCCTTATCCCGGTTTCAACGTCGTCATCAGCTTGAGCGATGGCACCATCGAGACCCTGGTCTCGACCGGTCCGACCGATTTCCGCGGCTTCACCTCGCCGGCGCCGATTACCAGCATCAGCATCGATGCGCCGGGCGTCAGCGGCGGCGGCGACAATGTGTGGTCGGCAATGGACAACCTGATCGTCGGCAGCCGCCAGTGAACGAATCAACCGGCGCGCCCCGCGCGCCCAATGACGCGGCATAGGTGTCGCGGATGATTGCAAACTGCCTGGTGAGGCGGGGGCCGCACTAGCGGCCCCCGCCAGACGTTCTGAACGACTCAAATGACCAGGACTCTCGGCTTTGCCCGGGGATACTTACTCATGATGATCAGACTCATGATGATCAAAGTCGAACAGGTCGAACAGATCGCCAATGGCCGGCATGTTGCGCGGCACGTAGGTGTTGTTGTGGCCGTGCTGATCGGGATTGGGCAGATTGTCCCGGCTGCGGTCACTGAGTGTGGTATCGAGCTGCCAGTTCCGTTCGACGAACTTCACGAAAGAGGAGTGCTCGTTGTACGCATGGCTGATATGACCGCCCGTAGAGTAGGGCGAAACGGCAATCATCGGAATGCGCGGGCCCGTGCCGAAGAAATCGACCGGCTGGATGAAGCCAGAGTCGTAGTAACCGCCGCCTTCGTCCACGGTGACGAAGATCGCGGTGTCGGCCCATTGCTCCGGGTTGCTTTGCGCCAGTTCGATGATGTTATCGGCGAAGGCCTCGAACAGACTCCATTTCGATGAATCGGGATGGCCGTCCATCGTGCCGTCCGGCTTTACATAGGAGACCGCCGGCAGGCTGCCGTTCTGGAGATCGGTGAAAAGATCGGTCACGTCACGCATGTGATCCGCTACCACACTCGGATAGTTCGCCTCATGCTCGAACGGGTTGCAGATATTGCAATAGCTCACGCCCAATGGGTCCGTCGTTCCAGTCGCATTGAAGCCACCCCCGTAATACTTCCAGGGAATATTGTGGGCGCTGAGTACGTCGCCGATGCTTTGCTGCATCGTCGGCGGAATGACGAGCCCGTCCTGCACCTGGCCTTTCGGCGTGAAGGCGGGATTGACGTTGACCGCCTGGAAGTATTGGCCGGCGCCGCATTTCGTCTCTACGGCATAAGGCAGCGCACTCAGATAATCCGTGATCGCTGCAATGCCGGGTTGGGCCGTGTCGGAACAATTGAACCACTGCGCCTGTTGCGTATAGAGATTGAGCGTTCCGGGCTGCGGATCGGGGTTATAGATATTGGCCGCCGCGGGCGTTGCGGGATTGCCATTGCCATCGCTGAAGAACACCTGGTCGGCAAAGCCGAGCGGCTGGCTGTTCGGACCCGTGCCGCCGAGCACTGGCTGATGGTAGTTGTCGCTCATCGTGTACCTGTCAGCGAGGGACTTGAACACCGGTGCGTCGCCGTTCTGCATGTTGAAGAAGGCCATCGTTTGCCCGGTGTCGTGCGGCGTGTCGCTGGGCGGCGTGCCGTAGGTCGTCGTAACCGCCGACTGAAGATCATGCAGACAGCCTGTCGGGTTGTCCCTCGATACGTGCTCATCGTCGATGGCGCAATCCACCTGCTGGACCATCTGGAAGTACTGATGGATCGTGTCGGCGGTGAAGGCGTCGTAGGGCATCGCCGGTCCCGTCAGCTGGAAGGGTCCCGGCGGCAGCGAGTTGACGTTGCTGATGCGGGTATCCGGACCGAGCGTGAAGCTCAAGCCGCTGCCGCCGGTGCCGAAGAGGAATTGATCTTCGGGCGGCAGGCCCGGATCGCCACCCGGGAGGCTCAGGATGCCGACATAGGGCGAGACGGCACCAACGCCGCCTACATCGGGCGCCGGCAGCGTGGCGTAGAGCTGCTTGTTTGCCAAGTCGGCACTGCTGAAGAATTTTCCGCCGTTGGGCGCAGACGTGATCTCGAATTGATGCGCCTTGGCAAAATTCGGGCCCGGCGAGCCATCGGCATTGATGATGCCTTCCGACAAAAGGTTCAACACCCTCTCGTTCCTGCGTCTGGGCACATAGGTGGCGAAGAGGTGATCGAAGCTGCGGTTCTCGCCGACGATGATGATGACGTGCTTGATCGGCGTGGCGGTGTGGATTGCACGGACCGGACTGTCGGGATCGGTTTCCGCATGGACCAACGCGCCCAAGTCAGAAGCAAGCAGCGCGAACAGGGGTGCGCACGTGGCGGCCTTTACTCTCCAATTTCGTTTGTCGCGAATAGTCATTCGTATCCTCAGAATCTTGACGTGATCCCCAGGAGAGTTGTTTTGTCAGCATCCGGTGACACGCGTTTTTCGTTCGCGTCTTGATCGAGTAAATTTGAGTAAATATTTTCTTGCGGTCCTGCAGTACTTGACCCTGCGCGTGCACGAAGGTGGTTGTGCGAGCGACGGCGCCCAGCGTCTCGATGCCATTTGGGTGGCGCGCTGGAAGCGAGCGTTCATCGAGTGGAGCTTCGTTTCGTCCTCGAAGGAACGCATCGCTCAGGAAGACCGACGTGTGTGCGGGCGTTGCCACAGCCGGCGTGCCTCGACCAGCGTCAATTCGTCGCCCACGTCTGAAGGAGTGCTGCTCGCAAAAGAACTACACCAACATCTTCTTCAATCACGTTTGCTTCGAGCTGCGTTTTCGAAACCGTCTGCGAACACGACGTCGGCCGCATCCGGCGCATACAGTTCGCCGTAGGGCACCATGCCGCCCTTGGGATTGAGCAGGTCGGACCCGCCGCTGAGCAATACCCGTCCGTCTTGCAGGACCGTGGCATCGAGACTGCCACGCTCGGTGGCCGGGCCGGGTACGATGGAGCTGAAGGCATTGGTCGCCGGCGAGAACAATTCGGCGGTGGATTCCGTCAGGTCGTAACGCTGGCTGCCGATGACGAGCACCTGTCCGTCGCCCAGCGTACGCAGCCGATAGTCGACACGCATGACGGCCATCGTGCCTGCGGCGGGCTGGAATGTTTCGGTCACCGGATCGAACAGCTCCGCCGTGTTGAGCTGCTCGCCGACCGTATAGCCGCCCGCGATCAGCACGCGGCCGTCCTGCAGCAGGCTGGCTGCGTGGCGCTCCCGCGAAACCGACATCGTGGCGGGCAAGAGCTCGAAGGTACCCGTGGCCGGATCATAGATTTCGGCATCGTCGCGCACCGCATCGCCGCCGAGTCCGCCAACCACGAGCACGCGGCCGTCGAGCAGCCGTGTCGCGGTATGCACGAAGCGACCGATGTTCAGCGTGCCCGTAGCGGTGAACGTATCCGTGGCAGGGTCGAAGATCTGCGCGGTATCGAGCGTGCCCATGTTGAAACCGCCGATGATCAGCACGCGGCCGTCGTCCAGCACCGTCGCGGTAGTGCGCTCGCCGCCGACCGCAAGCGCACTGTCGATCGGCGTGAACGTGCCGCTCAGCGGATCATAAAGCTCGCCGTTCGCCTGGGTCTGGTCGTTCCCGTATCCGCCGACCACCAGCACACGGCCATCGGCCAGCGCGGCCGCCGCGAGATCGACGCGAGGCACCGTCATGCTGCCGGTCACGGTGAACTGCCCGGTCGCTGGATCATAGACTTCGGCCTCCGCGGTAAACGCCTGCACGACCGGCCCGCCGTTGCGCAATACGCTGGGCTTGACGCCACCCGCGATCAGCACGCGGCCGTCGGCCATCAGCGTCGCCGCATGGGTGCTGCGCGGCACGACCATGTTACCGGTCAGCTCGAAACCGGCGGCGCCTGCCGCGGACAGGCTTGCCGCGCACAACGCGAGCACGGCCAGCGTGCGACGGCAGACCGCGAACGCCGCATGGAAGTTGAGGAGGTGCATGAGTGGCTCCACGAATGAGTCGCTTGGGTGACTCGGAGTCTTGCATGCACGCGGCCTCGCGGCATTCGCGACCGCTGAGATGGCGATGAGATGGCTGTGCAATCCACGCTTCGCGCGCGGTTCAGCGCGCTTGCGGGGCCGTGGCGAGGCTTAACGACAGCAACGCATTGGAATCCAATCCCTGCGCGGGCGGCCGCGTCAGCTCCGGCGGAACGTGGCGCTCCCCGGCAAGAGATTGCGCGCGTGCCAGGGCTGACTGCCACGCCGAGCGGTTACCGAACGCGTGCTGCACACGCAGCTGCAGCACCGCCGCGTCGAAGTCGGCGTGCGACCAGGGCGCCAGACGGCCGGCGACGACGCCTGCCTCGACCGCATCGCTGCGCTGCAGCAGCCAGCCGACGTACGATTGAGCGACGATGAGAAGATCCATCGGCACGCTGTTGGTGTCCGCGTTGCCGAGCGCGCGCTCGTAGGCGCTTCGAGCCGCAGCGGAGTCGCCGCGCGCTGCCGCCGTTTCGGCCCGTGCCAGGGCCGCGTATACCGGTGTCTCGACGGCCTTGTCGACACCTGCCCACGATTCGATCTGCGCCAAAACGCGTTCTGCCGCTGCGGTATCGTGCTGTCCGATCCGCGTGCGCAGCAGCAAGACCCAGGCGCTGCCCGGATCGCGACCGGTCTGCAGATCGTTCGGTGTCTTCAGCGCGGCGGCTACTTCGTGCAGCGCCGCTTCGCGATCCCCCGCATCCATGCGAACGCGCATCGCGGCCAGTTGCATGCGCCACGGATGGTCCCCGCAGCGCCGGGCTGCGTCGCCGTGGCATACGGCAGCCAGCAGGTTGCGCGCTTCGCTGACACGCCCGTTCGCCTGCAGCAATTCGATGCGGCTGAGCTCGGCCAATGCGCGAACCGGCGACGGCGGCACGCGCTCGATCAGAGAGCGCAGGCGCGGCTCCAACGCCAGCGCATCGGCCGGTTCGAGGAGTCGCAGGTGGGTCTCGACCAGATGCACGCAAGCGAGCAGTTCGTCCTGCACGTCGTGCAGTGCACGCAACGTCTGCAAAGCGCTTTGAAACACCGGCCGCGCCTCGGCGAAGCGTCCCCGGTGTTTCTGCATCACGCCGAGCGCGAGCTCGGACCGCACCATGCCGAGCCGGTCGCCGCCGCTTTCGAAAGCGACGCGCGCGAGCTGGAAATCGCGCTGTGCCTCGTCGGCCTGGCCTTGCGTGACCAGCGCCACCGCGCGTCCCATCAGGGCGCGTCCGAGCTCGGCCGGCGCGTCGTGCTGCTGCAGCAGCGCGATCGCTTCCTCGGCCGACGCGCGCTGGCCCGCGATATCGCCTTGCTGATATTGGACGTTGGCCAGGCCGTTCAGCGTCCTCGCACGCAGCACCGGCGCGCGGGCGGCGGAGACATCGGCAAGCAAAGCGTGGAAATCCGCCGCGGACGCGCTCAGCGAACCTGCCAGATACTCGGCCCTGGCGCGCTGGTATCGATATTCCGGGGTTTCCCGTGACGAGGCGTCGACCTGGTCGAGCAGCGCGAACGCGAGTTCGGATTCGCCTGCCAGAGACGCCGCCTCGACCTGCAAGAGAGCGCTCGGCAACGATTTGGCATCGTCCACGGGACTTCGTCCCAGCAGCATGGCCATTTGATCGACGGCTTCCCGCGTGGCGTCCAGGGCGTCTACGGCGTCCGCGCCGGCCTGCAACGAAGACTCGCCGGGGCGGTTCAACGTGAGGTCGACGCGCCAGCGCCCGGAAAGCGCACGCGCATGCAGTTCGATGACGCGACTGCGCGGCCAATCGTCGGCGATACGCTGTATGAGCCGCGTCGGATCGCCGGAAAAATCCAGGTCACGCGTAGCAGCCACGACATTGTCGGCAGGCACGACCGCTTGGCCCGCCGAGCGCAGCCGCTCGATCGCGAGCGCCATCAAGCCCAGGCGCATCCATGCCTGCTCCGGTTCCGCGTCGACCTGCGCGGGCAGGACGAGTGCGCGCTCCATTGCGCGATCGGAGCGGGGGATTGGCGACGCGCCTATGACGACCAGACTAACGCCCAGACTCAGGAGCGCGGTCGCCCAGCGAGCGCCGCGCCACCATGGCGCAACAGTCCGCGGAACGGAGATGGCGCGCGCGTCGATGGCTTCGTGCGATGTCGGCTCGCTGATACGTGTCTCGGGCAGCCAGCGATAGCCGAAGTGCGGCACTGTGCGAATCAGGCTCTCACCGCCGTGGACATCGATCAGCCGCCGCAGCCGCGCGATCACCTGGGCCACGACATTGGGGTCTGCGTCGACTTGTGCCCAGACGGCGGCGAGCAATTCGTCGCGGCCGACCGCCCGCTCACGGTGCTCGATCAGCCAGCGCAGGCATTCGAACATCCTGGGCGGGAGCACCTGCCGCTCCCCGGCATGGCGCAATTCGCGCGTGGCGCTGTCGAGGATGAAATCACCGAAGTGGTAGAGCGGGGTCATTTCCGGGCGCGGGGAACTGCAGACAGGTATCGGCTCGCGACGAGGCGCGAGCTGCAGAATACTGTAAACGGAAGCGCGGCATGCGCACCCCGTCCGTGCCAATCAATTCGAACGAACGGGCCGCTCGCAACGCTTTAGCAGTCCATGGGGAAAGCGGCTTTCTGCCGCTTTCCCAATCGCAGAGCTTGCGTGCCGCTCGTCCTTTACGGAGGCGCAGCGGGTTTATCGATCCCACCACCAGAAGTGTCCGATCGCTTCGCGAGTGACCTCGCGCGTCGGATAGACGCCTTCGATCCGCTTCTGCAGGAAGTCGTCAGGGTCGGCGGAGTTCGTGTAGGCGACGAAGAGGCCGGGCGGCACTTCGCAGTAGTCCGTTACCCGGCCCGATCGGTAGGCGATACGGAGCCGGCGCAGCCGCTGCGCAAAGCTCGCCTTCTCCACCACGCTGGAATTTATGCGAACGACATCCATCAGACCGCGACAGCTTACGTGGTCGGCCGTTACAAATTCGGAAACGGTTTCTGCAACGGTTCGACGTGTGCCGCACGTATCCATCGCAGTGGTGGATGAGCCCGCGCTGTTGCCGGTCGGCTATACCAGCCGCATCCCTTGCTGCAGAAGCGCAGCACCCACGCTCGGCGTGTGGATGCCGGGATCTTTCCAGCGATAGGAGATGGTCGCTCGGGATGCGTCCTGGGAATCGATGGCGATCTCCGAGATTCCGATCATGGTTTCGAGGAGTTTCACAGCGTCTGCCGCGACGAGGTAGGAGCTGGGGTGCGATCGCTGTCGCTCGACGGTGATTGTTGCGCGCATGGGTAGTCAGAATCCGGCGGGGTGCCGAGTCTCGCGGTTGGCACGTGACTTCAGCGTGACGGGTCGCCAATCCCGCAGTTCCCTCGCGAACGGCAAGCTAGCTGTGGATGGTTGCGGTGTTCTGTTGAATCTTCGGCGCATTCGCGAAAACGAATTGCAAAAGCTCATCGAATCTTCCCTGCGAATCCACCGCATGGAAACGAAACTTTCCGCCATTTACCAGCGCGCACGTCAGGTCGAGCGCGATTTGCATGGGAGCCGGCGTTGCTGCGGCGGTAACAGTTTCAGTCATTGCGAATTCCCAATGAGGGTAACGGACGGGCGAGCGGCCGTCCCTGGCTCCGGCTCACGCACACTGCGCGTTCGGCACAACGAGGATGTTGCCCATCGAGCCGGTCTTTCAGTATGGGCCCCTTGCCGCGGACTGCAACTCCACCTTGCTACGTTATGGTCGACCACATGTCGGACGTTCATGCAGACGCGCCGGACAGGATTCCGCGCGCGGTGGAACCCTTGATCGCGCGATCTTGACCGCGCCGATCTCATTGGCGCCGATCGAAAGGTAATGGATCATCATCAGCCGCGAGCGGCGTCAGCCGCCGGAAGGCCAAGGGATGGTTCGCTACACCATCTATCGACACCGGAGCCGGCTCCCACATCGCCCCATCGGCCACCAGACCATCGGCGTGCAGCTCATCGCCGAACCCTCTCGAATAACCCGGGCGTTGCATTCCGTTGTAGCCGATCGTGATCGAATCAGCAGCCTCACGGAGAATCTGGGCGGCAGTAACTCCGGGGAAGAAGGCCACCCGCTCGAGAGCGCGACCATAGTCGGCGGCCTTGCCGGGTTCGGAACGTACAGTGAGAGCGTATTTGAACTTCATTGCTGCCTCCGGACTGCGCGGCGGGACGACAGTGGGTTGGCCGTTTCCAAGGGTCACACTACGCTGCCTGGCTGAACGCGCAGATGTGAACGGCTCGTCACACGCAAGATCGCACTTGCGACGACAACGGATTGGAGCGTGATTTGCCCCAGTCACAGCGGCTGTGCGACGCGAGACCGTTCGCAGGCTCCTGACGCGACCAACCCGGTCATGGACTGGTCGCCATCGTGTGCTGCAGGTCGACCATCGCCTGCTGGTCGACCCTCAACAGGCCTTGCAGCGGCCGGTCAAGATCGGCAATCAGTGCTATCACTATGGAAAAGGTCAGCGCCAGCGTAGGCATGGCCGCCGATCGTCGCGGCCCGGACACGCCAGACTGGTATCCGACCGTAGCCATCGCCAGGATGGTCATCGCATACAGCGCAAGCCAGATCGTGGAGGGAATGCGGTTGCGTGCGACGACCAGGCGCTTGGTGTGGGTTGAGATAACGGCGTTCATGGAGTCGACGAACAGCGCCTTCATCTCGGACGACGGGTCGGCAGTGCCCATTGCCACCACATGGCTCCAGATTTCCTGATGCAGTTGTTCCGATCGTTGCACCGCCAGGGCGAGGTCGCCGTTGCGCACAGCATCGAGTCGTGCCTCGACATATTCCTGCAGCAGGCGGCGGACGGCGGAGCGATGCGGTTCGCCGATGAAGTCGGCGCGGAGGAAGGAGTCGCCCAGCAAGTTCACCTCCTCCAGCAATACCTGGCGTCGGTCCTCGAAGCGCGATGCGGCCATGCCGAATGTAAAAGCGAGCAGGAAGGCCAGCAACCCGAGCGTTGCGCCGACGACACCGCCCAACGCCGCGTCCTCACTGCTCGATCGGATTCGGCGCCAGCACCCCAAACGAAAACCCACCTCGAGCGCAACCAGCACGATGATCACGGTGCCCAACGCCAGTACGGGCAATGGAATCGAATCGAGCAGCTGTGTAGGCATCGACGTGTCCTACTTCGACGGGAACAGGACCTTGGCATCGCGGATGAACAGCGAGCGCAACTTGTCCCAGAAGTCGCCGCCGAGCAGGAACAGGCTGACCAGGAGCAGCAGGTCTCCCAGTGCCGCAACGATGTGCGGATGCTCCTGGCGCAACGGCGTCAGGTCGGCGGCCACATACGGCCCCATCGAACCGAGCACGATGACGGTGACGAACAGGATCAGCCCGATGCGGTAGCGCAGCGGGCTGACGGTGGCTGGCGGCGCCAGGCGGCGGAAATGCGAGGCGATCAGCGACTTGAGATAAGCAAAGCCCGGCTTGCCCATGATCGCCACCGCGATCACCAGGAAAAGCTTGGGGAAGCCGAGCAGGAGGATGCCGTTGAGCGTGGTCTTGAGCCCGTCGGCCAGGTCGGTACTGTTCACCAGCGGAATCAGGCCGAGGCCGAGGACCCAGCCGGCGATCCACACCGCAACGCCCATGATCAGTCGTCGCTTCTGGGCCGGATCGGTCGCGGCGGAGCTCGGAGGAGTGGATGGGGAAGCGGTGTTCATGGCGCTGTCTCCTGTGTGTGCTGAAGCGGCGATCTCGATCAGCGGGTTGCGGGCTTGGGCAGCGCGGGGCGTGCAACGGCAGCGCGATGCCAGACCAGATTCATCATTCCCACCGCGAACGCGCCGGCGAGCGCGAACTGGAGCAGGCGTGCAAGCCACAGCGAGAGCGAGCCCGGACCCGACGCGATCGCCGAGCCGAGGATGATCAACATGGCATTGCAGGCGATCAGCGCTACCGCCGCGGCAGGTCCGCCGGCGGCGATGCGTTGGCCGAACCCGAGCAGCACCAGGAACAGCAGCAGGGCGAGGAACGGCAGCGTCGGCGTGGTCAGCAGCACGGTATGCAGGAGCAGCCCGAGCAGGCCGCCGGCGAAATTGCCGACGATCATTCCGGACGCGTGCATACGGCTGCGCTGCAGATCGAAATTGGCGACCAGCATCACCGTCGCGACGAGCACCGGCAATGCATCGGCAAGGCCGAGCAGCAGATAGACCAGCATCAACGGCACCACGACCGCGGTGGACAGCAGCGCCGTCGCCAGCGGCGTGGCTGCGCTTGGCCTGGCGGCCGGCACAGGCGCGGGCGCAGGCGTGCGCGGCCACAGCGCGTGCACGAACCAGGTCATCAGCAGCGCGAGCGCGATGCCACGGACCAAGGCCAACGGCAGGATGCCGGCCTGCGCCGGCGCGATCATCCCCACCACCGGGATCGTCGCCAGGCAGATCAGCAGCAGCAGCGAGGGCAGGGGCGGACGCCCGCTGAGCATGGCGTGGAAGGACAGGAACACGCACAGCGCGATCAGGCCGAACAGCACGATAGGCGTGCCGCGCAGCAGCGCGGTTATCGCGAACGCGAACAGCGCGGCCGCCGCCATCGTGATGATCAGGGCCAGTGCCATCTTCAGCGGCGGCTGCATCGGCAGGTTGGCCAGCAGCACGGCGGTGAGCACGGGCGCCAGAAAGGTCGGCGCCCATTGCAGGAACTCGCACAGCACGAATGCGGCGGTGACGCCCACCGCAAAGCGCAGCACAGCGTGCAGCCTGGCGTCTTCCTGCGCGGGCGCGCGGACTCTTGCGGCGTTCTTGCTCACTGCAGATAACTCAGCTTGGCGACCATCCACATCCACAGGCGCGACAGCGGATTCATCAGCGAGCGCTCGCGGGTGAGGACGACGACGCTGGCCTGCGCGCCGCTGCGGCCGGGCGCAAGCTTCTGCGCTGCGTCGGCGGGCGCATCCAGCACGATGCGTACCGGAAAGCGCTGCGGTTCGCGCAACCAGCCGGCCGGCGCGTCGACCGTGGGCAGCTGCCCCACAGGCGCCTCGCCACCCTGCGCGATGCCCCAGCCGACGCTTTCCACGCGCGCGGGAAACACTTCTCCCGGACGGTCGTCGAAGGCGACATAAGCACGGTTGCCGGGCGCGATGTTGCCCAGCTGGTTCTCGCGCATCGCTGCGGTCAGCCAGCGCGGCCCGTCGGCGATGAAGCTCAGTACCGGCTGGCCGCGATTGGCGAACTGGCCGGGCGACAGGCGCAGATTGGTGACGGCGCCGTCCGCCGGAGCGACCACGGTGGTGTGGTCCAGCTCGAGCTGTGCCTGTTCGACGGCGGCCAGCGCCTGGCGTACCTGCGCGTTGGCATCGCCGCTCTCGCCCTGGCGTATGCGTGCGCGTTCGGCCTCGGCTTCCGCGCGGGTGATCTCGGCGCGGGCCTTGGCGATATCGGCGCGCGCGCGGATTGCCGAGGTTTCCGACAACGCGCGCTTGGCCGACAGGTCCAGCACGATCTGGCCGAGCTGCTGGCTCGCCGCAAGATCCACGCGCTGCCGCTGCAGTTGCGCATCGGCGACGCGCACGTCGGCCGCCGATGCGTCGACGCCCTGCATCGCCACGGCGAGGCTTGCCTGCGCCGCGCGCAGCGCGATCTGGAACGGCAACGGGTCGATCTGGAACAGCACGTCTCCTTTCCTGACTTCGCGGTTGTCGCGCGCGCCCACCGATACCACCGGCCCGCTGACCTCGGGAGCGATCTGCACGAGGAACGTATCGACCGTCGCCTGCGACGTGTACGGCGTGATGCGGTCGGCGAAGAGGTGATAGACGAAGAGTGCGAGCAGCACGCCGAGCGTCACCCGCACGATCCTGCGCGTCCGCTGCGCGCTCGATGCCGCGGCGTCGGCAGGCGGCGCAGCCGTTGGCGAGGGCGCCTTCGGTTCGGCGCCGGCAGGCGCGGAGGCGGCTGCTTCGGGATCGGCTTGCGGCTCGGTCGGCATCTGCGTTCTCGTCGCCTGCGTCACGATGAAGAGTTGCGCGCGTCGGGCACGCGCGCTGCGCCGGTGTTGCCGTTGCGCGCAGGTTGCCGCCCCGATATCGGCAGCGGCGCGATCTGCGTGATCCAGTCGCCGCCCAATGCGCGGTACAGGCCGACCAGCGAGCGGTAGCCGTCGCCGCGCGCCGTGCTCAACGACAGTTCGGCAGAGAACAGGCTGCGTTCCGTGTCGAGCACTTCGAGGTAGTCGGCATAACCGTTGTCGTAGCGTTCGCGCGAAAGTTCGACGCCGCGCTGCAATGCGGCCACGCGCCGCTCGAGCGAGGCAACCAGTGCGCGCGTGGACTGGATCGCGACCAGTGCATCGTCGACATCGCGAAATGCGTTCTGGATGGTCTGCCGGTATGCCGCCAGCGCCTGCTCGCAGCGCGCCTCCGCCTGGCGGTTCGCCGAGTCGATGGCGCCGCCGCTGAAGATCGGCCCGAGCAGCTGCCCGGCGAACGACCATGTGCGCGCGGGCCCGCTGAACAAGTCATCGAGCTCGCTGCTGGCGTACCCGCCGAAGCCGGTCAGCGCGAGCGTCGGAAAGTAGAGCGCGCGTGCCGCGCCGATCAACGCATTGGCGGCGATCAGCTGCTGCTCGGACTGCAGGATATCGGGGCGTCTGGCGATCAGTTCGGAGGGCAGCCCGGCCGGCACCGGCGGAGCCGTCAGCGTCTGCAGGCTGCGGCCGCGCTGGATCGCGCCGGGATTGCGACCGATCAGCACCGACAACGCGTCCTCCTGCTGGGCGATGGCCAGTTGCAGTTCCGGGATCGAAGCCGCGGCGGTTTCGTATTCCGCGGTCACCTGCATCATCTCGAAATCGGACACCGCGCCGCCGTCGAGTCGCATCTGGAATACGTCGACATTGCGCTTGCGGCCTTCCAGCGTCGCCTCGGCGATCTGCAGGCGCCGGTCCAGATCGAGCAGCGTGACGTAGCCGGAGACGACGGCTGACACCAGCGTCAACGCCACGCCCAGACGCGCCTGCTCCGTCGCCAGCAGATTGGCACGCGCGGCCTCGTCCTCGCGGCGAATGCGGCCCCACAGGTCCAGCTCCCAGCTCGCCGACAGCAGCGTCGAATAGGTATCGCGGGCCGCGCTGCCGCCGACGCGTTGACGGCCGGCGTCGGCGCCGTAGCCCACTTGCGGAAGGCCCTGCGCACGCGTGGCGACCACGCGTGCGGCGAACTCTTCCACGCGCGCGGTGGCGATATGCAGATCGTGGTTGGCGGCGAGGCCTTCGTCGACCAGCGCATCGAGCTCGGCGTCTCCGAACGCACGCCACCAGGCGGGCATGTCCGCCAGCGTCGAGTCCGGTGCCGTATCGTCGGCAAAGCGATATGCCTGCGGCGCTTCGACCGCCGGTCTCGCGTATTCCGGTCCTTGTACGCAACCGGCGCCGCTGAATACGGACAAGGTCAAGGCAAACGCGCTGAGCAGCGGAACCGTGCCGATCCGCACGCTATGGCTCACAGGCGCCCTCTGTTCGATGTCCGCTTGCGACGACGGCATTGCATGCTGCGCCTCCGCTCGTCCCAGGGCAGCGGTGAAGTCCTGAACAAACTGCGTGTTTGTTCGCGCGCGACATGGCGTTTCCTCGGAAACCCCTCCCGTTTGCGCGCGGCACTCTCCCAGCGGGGTTGACCGCCGTTTCGACGGGCGAGAAATGCCGCGCGCCCGTGGAGCGTAGCAAAGCGCGTCGATTCGATGATCCGTAATACTACTTACGCGGAGCGGTCGACGGCGGCCCGCAAGCCTGCGTAGGTACTTTTGCTTAAGCGGCTACCGCATAAATGCGCTGGCGCGCGTGCAACCGGCGAACGCAAGCTTCCTATGGTCATCGCGCGGGAGTCGGACGATGAGGACGGCAAGAGCACTCTGGCTGGCACAGGCGTGGCTTGTGTTGCTGTCGGCAATGACGGCAAGCGTCAGCCTCGCCCAGGATTCGCAGAAAGTCTTCAAGAACGAGCAGCTCGACCAGATGATGGCGCCGCTGGCGCTGTACCCGGATTCGCTGCTCTCGCAGATCCTCATGGCCAGCACCTATCCCGGCGACGTTGCCGACGCGGCCGCATGGTCGAAGGCGAACCCGAAGGCAAAGGGCGACGCGGCGGTAAAGCAGGTCAGCGACAAGCCCTGGGATCCGAGCGTGCAATCGCTGGTTGCGTTCCCCGAAGTGCTGGCACAGATGCAGGCTCATCCGGACGATGTGCAGAGGATCGGCGATGCGTTCCTCGCCCAGCCCGAGGACGTCATGGCTTCGATCCAGCGCCTGCGCGCGCAGGCGCAGGAGGCAGGCAACCTGAAGACGACCGAACAGCAGAAGGTGGTCGTGGAGCCGGCTCCGGAAGGCAATGCCACGATCATCCAGATCGAGCCGGCCGATCCCGAGATCGTCTACGTGCCGAGCTACAACCCGACCGTCGTCTACGGCACCTGGGCGTATCCGGCATACCCGCCGCCGTACTGGCCGCCGCCGCCGGGTTACTACCATCCGGTCGCGACCGGAATCGCCGCCGGCCTCGCTTTCGGTGCCGGCATAGCGATCGCCGATTCGCTGTGGGGCGGATTCAACTGGGGCGGCAACGACGTCAACATCAACGTCAATCGCTACAACAATATCAATGTCAACAACCGCATCTCGGGCAGCGGCAATACGAACTGGAACCACAATGCGCAAAACCGGCGCGGTACGCCGTACCGCGATCAGGGCAGCCGGCAAAAGTATGGTCAAGGCGTCGGCGGCGCCAACCAGCGCGACGCTTATCGCGGGCGCGATGCCTCGCGCGATGCGAGCCGACAACGCGCGCAGCAAAGCTTCAACCGGAGCACCGGCGGCGGCGCTGCGGGCTCGGCGCGCGCGGGACAACGCGACGGCGGCGCGCGTGCCGCGCAGCAACGCAGCGGCGGCGCCGGGCAGTCCGCGCGCTCGTCCGCGGGGCCAAAGAACAATGCGTTCAGCGGCGCGCGTTCGCCCGACAGCGCACAGAGACAAAGCCAGCGCGGCCAGGCCAGCCAGCGCTCGATGTCGTCGTCTCGCGGTGCGGGTGCCGGCAGGCAGGTTTCACGACCGACTCCTTCGCGGGGCGGTGGACGTCGTCGCTAAGGAGGCAAGCCATGAACCGCTCATCGCTGGGACGTCGTCTCCGTGCCATCGCCGCCTGCGCTGCGATCGCATGCTCCGCCGAACTGCTGGCGCAACCCACGGCCTACCCCACGGCAGAGGCCGCCGCCGCTGCACTGGTTGAAGCAGTCAAGAGCGACGACAAGTCCGCGCTCGGCAAGGTCCTGGGCAACGACTGGAAAGACTACATTCCGGTCGGCGATATCGACCGCGACGACGTCGATGCGTTTCTCGCCAAGTACGAAGAGAAACATAGCATCAGCAGCGAAGGTGGCACATCGCATCTGGTCGTCGGCCAAGGCTGGATCCTGCCGATGCCGATGGTGCAGGGAGCGTCGGGCTGGACCTTCGACCTCGTGCAGGCGCGCAAGGAAATACTCGTGCGCCACATCGGCAACAACGAGCTCTCCACGCTGCGCGCGATGCTCGCGTACTACGACGCGCAGCGCGACTACGCCACCGCGGATCGCAACGGCGACGGCGTGCTCGAATATGCGCAGAAGTTCATCAGCACCCCGGGCAAGCACGACGGACTCTTCTGGGAGACCGCAGGCGACGAACCGCTGAGTCCGCTCGGTCCGGCCTTCGACGGCAAGACGCCCGGCGAGGCCTACCACGGTTACGCATATCGCATCCTCACGGCGCAAGGTCTTTCGGCGCCCGGCGGCGCCTACGACTACGTGATCGGCGGACGCATGCGCAGCGGATTCGCGGTGGTTGCCTGGCCGGTGCGCTACGCCGAGACCGGCGTGATGACCTTCATGGTCAGCCACGATGGCATCGTGTTCCAGAAGGATCTGGGCAAAGGCACGGCTCAGGCCGTCCCGTCGATCAAGCGTTTCGATCCGGACAGCAGCTGGCAGGAAGTCAGCGAGAACGATTGACGGATTGCGGGATCGTTTGCGCAGGTTCTACGCCGCCTGCGTGCGCTTGCGCCACCGCACGTAGGGCAGCGACACGATGGTGCCGACGACCAGGTGGTACAGCACGATCGCCATGACCACCTTCTGGTCCGGGAAATTGATGCTGGCGATCGCAATCGCGATGCCAGGATGACGGGTGGCGGTGGCGAGCGCGAGGACCGTGCGGTCGTCGTGCTCCGGTCCGCCGAGGAAATGCCCGACCGCGATGCCGACCAGCGTGAAAAGGACGAGGCAGGCGAGCACGCCGTTGCCGACCAGGGTCCACAGCAGCGGTGTTTCGACGAACAGCACCGGCAGGCATGCGGCGATCAGCAGAACGGTTGCGAAGAGCGAGATCGGATGCGCGGCGCGCTGCGCGAACGACGGTGCAAGGTGCCGGATGGCGACGCCGGCCAGCAGCGGTACCACGATCGACACCAGGACGATCGAAGTCACCTTGGCAATCGGCATGTGCATGCCGACGTCGGCAACGCGTCCGAGAACTTCGATCTCCAGCGGCACCAGCACGATGGCGACGAGCGCGGCGCCGACCAGCAGGCCGATGGTGTAGCCGGCCGAGCCGCCCGCCTTGAACTGCTTGCCGGGCAGCACCGGCGGCACCGGCGAGACGGCGAGTGCGACGAGTGCGATCTTTATCGCCGGCGGCGGATCGAACAACACGCAGACGAGAAGCGCGAACGCCAGCATCGCGATATTCATCGACAGGACCGAGCGCACAAAAAGTCGCGGATGGCGGAAAAGGAAGGTGGCGTTCTCGAGCGTCGCATGCAGGCCCAGCGCGAAGACGATCAGGAACATGCTGGCGTTGATCGCGAGCATGATGAGTTGCATCGCAGTCATGTTGGATTCCTCGCCGGTGCCTCTGCAGGACGGCGCTCTTTGCGCCGTCCTGCAAGACACCGGTTGCTGCCCGGTCCCCGTAGCGTCAGCTCGCTCCGGCCGCGACCTCGCTCATTTTCGACAGGGCATCGTCGATGGTGAAGCTGCCCGGCTTCTGTGCCGGCGGGAAGTCCTTGAACGTTGCTGCGAACCTCGCCGCAGCGACCTGCGCTGCGTAAAGGAAATACATGTTGTACAGCAGCCAGTCGTAGTAGGTGTTCGACGTGATGTCGGCGCGCTCGTAGGGATCCGTCCGCAAGTTGAAGAGCTTGGGCAAGCGCAGGCGTGTGAACGGCTCGGCCCAGACCTGCAGAGTGCCATGGCAACGCTGTTCCATGAAACAGAGCTTCCAGTTGTCGTAGCGGATGCCGAGCACGTCGCCGTCGTCGCTGAAGTAGAAGAAGATATTGCGCGGGCTTTCCTTCTCCTCGCCGGTCAGATGCGCGAGCAGGTCGTAGCCGTCGATATGGTTCTTGAACTTCTTGCCGTTGACCGTCGTGCCCTTCTTCAGCCGTTCCGCGCAGTCGGTGTCGCCGGCCATCGCAAGAAGCGTCCGCAGCCAGTCATGATGCTGCACGATCCCGTTCGAGATGCTGCCGGCCTCGATATGACCCGGCCAGCGCACCAGCATCGGTACGCGGAATGCGCCTTCCCAGTTGGTGTTCTTCTCGCTGCGGAACGGCGTCATCGCACCGTCCGGCCACGTGTTCATGTGCGGGCCGTTGTCGGACGAATACATCACGAAGGTATCGTCGGTGATGCCGAGCTCGTCGAGCAGGTCGAGCATCTGGCCGACGTTCTTGTCGTGGTCGATCATGGTGTCGTGATAAGCGGACTGCCAGCGCCCGGCCTGTCCGCGGCTCTTTGACTTGGTGTGCGTGAACAGATGCATGTGCGTCGTGTTGAGCCACACGAAGAACGGCATGCCCGCCTTGTTCTGGCGCCGAATGAAATCCGACGCCGCTGCGACGAAATCGTCGTCGCAGGTTTCCATGCGCTTCCTTGTCAGCGGGCCGGTGTCCTTGACCTTCTGCTTGCCGACCTTTCCCCAGCGTGGTTCGACCGTCGCATCGTCCTTGTCGCTGGCCCAGCAGTGCAATACGCCGCGGGGCCCGAACATCTCGTGGAATTTCGGATCCTTGGGGTAGTTCTCCATCTCGGGCTCTTCCTCGGCATTGAGGTGATACAGGTTGCCGAAGAACTCGTCGAAGCCGTGCACGGTGGGCAGGAACTTGTTGAGGTCGCCGAGATGGTTCTTGCCGAACTGGCCGGTTGCGTAGCCGCGATCTTGAGCAGATCGGCGATCGTCACCGTTCCCGGCTGCAAGCCCTGCGGGGCGGCGGGTATGCCGACCTTGGACAGGCCCGTGCGATACACGCTCTGGCCGGTGATGAACGACGAGCGCCCGGCGGTGGCACGACTGTTCGCCGTAGGAATCGGTGAACATCATGCCTTCCCTGGCGATACGATCGATGTTGCGCGTCTGGTAGCCCATCAGTCCGTGGCTGTAGCAGCTCAGGTTGCTGATGCCGATGTCGTCGCCCCAGATGATCAGGATATTCGGCGGCTGCGAGCCGGCTGCTTTGCCGGACTTGGGCGACTTAGGACCTTTCTTCGCCATGGTGGTTCTCCTTAGCTTTGCGTAGATGGAGCGGGACGTATGGTCACGGTGACGGTGACGTATCGGCCGAAGGCTTGTTTCGGACCGGCGCGGCCGCGTGCGTGCGCAACGCGAACAGCGGGAATGCGAGGCCGACAAGCACGCTGATCGTCATGCCGCGGCTCGCGCCGGCGAGGTCGTGCCGAGATTCGATCGGCGAAGGCGCCATGATCGAGTTGTCTCCACGATGGCGCGTGCTGCGGGCGCCCGAGTGTGGATGATCGGCAGGTGCCGGGCGGACGGGAAGCGTAATTGACCGCGTCCGGACTCAGTAAAAGTACCGATATATCCCGTTGCGGTGCGGGTCCGACTGCGGGCGGATCTACGTAAAACTACGCGGGGGCGCTGCGCAGATTTGCGCTGTCGGCGCTGCGCGTTTACCTGCATGCTTCCGGCCTTCGCGCCCTCCCGCCCGAAGAAGCCCGTATGAGCAACCCGGTACCTGACCCTGTGAACGTCGGGAAATCGCCTCCCGCGAGTACTTCCGCGAAGTCGGACCCGGACAATGTCTCGGTCGAGCTGTCGTCACGCCGGACCGGCATGTCGTTCCAGCGCACGCGCATGAGCGCGGACCGCACCTTGATGTCCGTCATCCGCACGGCGCTCTCGCTGATCGGTTTCGGATTCACGATCTCGCAGTTCTTCGTGCACCTGCGCGACACCAATATCGTGTCGATGGCGAGTCGCGCTCCGCGCAACTTCGGTATCGCGCTGGTCGCGCTCGGCATCGCCACGCTCGTGCTCGGCATCGTCTATCACGCGCAGTACATGCGCGGGCTGCGCGCCGAGCGGCGGGCGATGGTCGAGCAGGGTCTGGTGCACGGGGAAAGCGCTTATCCGGTGTCGATGACGTTGATCGTCGCGGTGCTGTTGCTCCTCATCGGCCTGTTCGCGATCGTGAGCATGGTATTCAACGTCGGTCCGTTCTAGCGCAGGACCCGCATTCCCTTCCCCTGCGCAGCGGGGGAAGGTGCCGAAGGCGGAAGGGGGCGCTCTCCGCTTGGCAAAATGTTCCTATTCGAAAGCTTGCCCCCTTCCGCCCTTCGGGCACCTTCCCCCGCTGCGCAGGGGAAGGACGAGGCGTGTCAACGCGTTTCGCCAACCGGCACGAGCCGATGGGGCGACGAGGTGAGTCTCCGAAATAGATGTCGACGGACCCATCGAAGTTGATCGCCGGGCCCGTGTACTGGCTCACGCTCGGGAACTTCTTTCCGTTCTTCAGCATCGAGCGGCTGCCGCGTCGTAGACGACAACGGACCAGAAGTTCTTTACCGGTATGTTCGGCGGCAAATGCAGCCGATAGCTCTTGCCGCCATCGAGATAAGCGCCGCTTGCATCGCGCGGTGTCCAGACATATTGCGAACCGGCGCCGACGACCTTTGCCACCATGGCCGGCGAGCGACCGCGCGATTCATCCGTACGGACATGCCTCCCTCGCTATTCGCGAACGACGCGGTGAAAGCCGAAAGCACTCAACCGATCGTGTAACCGCGCCCTTTCATGCAGGACCCATAAGCCTGGTTGAACGTGCCCATCGTCTGTTCCTGCTTCTGCGTCGCGGCCGCGTTTTGCGCCCTGCGTTCCTGACGCGCGCGGGCGCCGCCGGCGACCACGCCGACTGCAGCGCCGGTGCCCGCGCCGCGTCCGGCGTCGCCGTGAGCGACTTCACCGACCACCGCGCCGGCCGCGGCACCGCGCACGGCGCCGCGCGCGCGCTGGCCGCCGCCGACGGCAGGACCGGTCTGTTGCGGTGCGGGTTGTGCGGCAACATTTGGATCGATGCCGGTCTGCTGTTGCGCCCACGTGCGACAGGCGGCGGTGTCGCTTGCCTGCTGGGTGCTGTTTTGTCCCTTGGCGGGGTAGGCCGCGGGTTGCTGTGCGAGCGCGGTCGTGCCGGCAGCGAGGAAGAAGAAGACCAGCAATTGCTGTGATGCGTTCATGACGATTGCCTCGGCAGATTCATTTCGGAAAAGCAGAACCGGTTGCTGTCTGCATGCGCTCGACCCGACGGCTTCGCTTCAACGCAGGACGCCGTCGCTCTTCATTTTCGGGATCAGCGTCGTCGCAAGCTCCGTCGTAACTTTCGGAATGTTCTCCGAGGCGACGCGCTGGCTCGTCGCCGACCACACGAGCTTGTCGTTCTTCGGGTCCCAGACGGTGGTTTCCAGACTGACGACGTCGTACTGCGTCACCGTCGGCGACGCCGCCCAGGCACCGCCATACCATCCGTAGAATCCGCGACGCGAGAATCCGGCATAGCCCGGATCGACGTCGACCTTGCGGTCGACGCGCTGGACGCGCGTCACCATGACGGCATCCGCGCCGCTGGCCTTGACCAGGTCGCTGAGCTTCACTGAGGCGCCTTCACCGGGAGGAATCTGCGTGTAGCTGGGTTCGGCCTTGATGCCGGCAGTCCTGAGCTGGCTGACGAACGTATCCTCGAAAACGCGGCGTGTCGTATCGGAGCGCGCGATGCCGACCACGACGACATTGCTGAGCGGCGGTCCCGCCCACGCGGGGTCCTTCCACTGATTGCTGACAGTGACGGAGGCGCATCCCGCGGCGGCCAGGGCAAGCATTGTGACGATCACTCTGAGCTTCATGGCGGTACCTCTTCCTCGGCTTGGCAAAGTCAACGGTCGGCGCAGCGGCTGTCGTCCGGACGACGGCCCCACGTTGAGAACCGGAGGAGTGCCCTCCAGTCGATGGATGACATCGAATTCCTTTCCGGATCGGGGATGTGCGGCACGGTCAGGCTGCGATGCAGGCGCCAAGAGTGCGTGGCCTGCCGGATTTTGTTAAGCGAACTTTCACGCACCGGCGACCAGTAAAACTACGGCAAACCGGTCGCGGCTCATTGATTCGAAGCGGTCGTGGGCGTCATGCAGCCGTGAAGGAATTGTGGACAAGATTTGGGTGCGGGTTCAGGATCGACATCGGTATATGCCTTGCGGCTGTAGCGGCTAGACGACCGTCACGCGGCCGAGTACGACAATGGTCGTCTTGCCCAACTGCGCCGGGGAGCGTGGCATGGGTCGGCTTGGGGCCTTGAATGCGTCGCCGCTGGAGCTGGGCATCGGCCTGTTCGCGGGCGGCTTTGTCGCGCAAGCCGTGTCCGTGTTCTCGGCACAGAACGAGAGCGCCGAGCAGATCGTGTGGCTTCCCGGCGGCCTGCTGCTGGCGGCGCTGATGAGTCTTCCAGAGGGTCGCGGGTGGACGGCCTGTCTGGTCGGAGCGCTGATCGGGGTAGCTGCGGCCGGCGCGTTGGTCAGCATGTCCTTCCTCATGTGCACGCTCGGGGCGTTGGCCATGCTGACCCTCGTACCGTTGGCCGCGCATGTCCTCAACACGCTGCTCGTCGTCGACAAGTCGCCGCTGCGCGTGTTTCGAAGCCTGGCCTGGTTCGTCGGCATCTTCGTCATCGTATTGCCGGCCGTGTCCGCGGCGACCATCGTTGCAGTGCGCTACTACAGCGACCAGCAGCAGCAGACGTGGATGAACTGGTCGAGCATCGCGCTGGCGCATGCGCTCGGCTATCTGCTGTTGGTGCCGTTCTGGTTCAAGTCGATCGGTCTTCGGTCCGGATGGCGCAGGAGCAGCAGGCCGAACGCTTATGCGATCGTCAGCGCGCTTCTCGCGATCGTCCTGATCTGGTTCCTGTGGCGCAGCATCGGCGACGTTTCGTACCTGCGGCCGCTGCTGCTGCTGGCACCGGTGCCCATTCTCGTGTTCATCGCACTGCGCGCACGCTTGCTCGGAACGCATATCTTCATGGTGCTCGTCGCCATCGTCGCCGTTCGCCTGAGCATGGCCGGGCAAGGTCCGTTCCTGGAGCCGAATGCGCTGCTGACCGCGCTGAGCGTCAAGTCCTGGGTTCTGGCGATGGCCGTTGCCTCGTGCTTCCTTGCCGTGCTGGTCGAGCAGCGCGCCGTGATGCGGCGTGCGCTGGTGCATTCCAATCGCGAGATTCGCGAGCTCGCCGGCAGGTTGATCGAAGCGCAGGAGCAGGAGCGTTCGCGCATCGCGCGTGACCTGCACGACGATGTCAATCAGCGCCTGGCATCCGCATCGATCGAGCTGAGCGTGATCCGCCGCACGGTCGACGACCGCGCGCAGATCGAGCTCGGTCAGCTGCAGGACGAATTGATTGCGCTCTCGGAAGATGTCCGTCACATCTCGCACAACCTGCATCCGAGCATGTTGCACGAGACCGGGCTCAAGGCTGCGTTCAGCACCTTGTGCGGTTCGCAGCGGCATCGCAACGGTCCGTCGATCGACCTGCGCGTCATGTCGAATGCCGACAACCTGCCGGATGCGGTTGCCTTGTGTCTTTATCGCGCAGCGCAGGAAGCGCTGGGCAATGCGGTTCGCCACGCCGACGCGCAGCACATCGAAGTGAAGCTGCGGGTTACTGCCGGACAGGCGGAGCTGATCATCAGGGACGACGGAAAAGGTTTCATCGTGGGGGGCGAAAGTGCCAAGCCACGCGGTCTTGGCCTATTAAGCCTCGAGGAACGTGCGAAATTGCTGGGAGGGAGTTTCCAGCTGAGCGCGAGCCCGGGCAAGGGAGCCCATGTATGCGTACGCATTCCGCTGCAGCACTGACGACAAGCGCGATCCCGCGGCTGGTGATCGCTGATGACCATTGCATGGTCGCCGAGGGGATCGAACGGATCCTCGTCGACGAATTCGAACTGCTGGAGGTTTCCAGCGACGGCGATTCGCTGCTGGCTGCGATTCGACGACATGATCCGGATCTGGTCGTTTCCGATATCGCCATGCCCGGCCGCAACGGTATCGACGTGCTCAGGCAGTTGCGCGGGGAGGGCATCCAAACGCCCTTCATTTTCCTGACCATGCATGCCGAGCCCGCTCTCGCCGCGGCCGCGATGCATGCCGGAGCGAGCGGGTACATCTTGAAGTACGCGGCAGGCAGGGACCTTGTCACCGCGGTGCGCCAGGTGCTGGCCGGAGGGACCTACGTCACCCCGTCGCTGGGCGCGCGCTACCTGAGCGGGCAACTCCAGGAGATCCACAATCTCACCGCCAAGCAGCGCGAAGTCCTGCGCCTGGTCGGGCGCGGGCTGCGCTCGAAGCAGATTGCCGCCGACCTCGGTCTGTCGGTGAGGACGGTCGAAGCCCATAAATACACCATGATGCAGATCCTCCGCGTGCATTCCACGCTCGAGCTCGTGCGTCGTTCCGAGGAGCTGGGCCTGCTGTTCTGACGCAGGCCCCGGTTTTCCGAGGAGTAGTTTTACTTAGCCGAACGACGGTCCAATTTCGCTAGCAGCGGAGACCTGCGCGCACCATCCTCTGTGCCAGACGGTTAAGCGGACATCGGAATGAATCGTCCCACGATCGTTCTTGCAGAGGACCATGCGCATGTCGCCGCGCAGCTTCGACGGCTATTGGACAGTGCATTCGACGTGGTTGCCGTCGTGGCCCACGGCGAGGCGCTGGTCAAGGCAACCGCCCGCCTGATGCCGGATATCGTCGTCGCCGACATCAGCATGCCCGGCATGGACGGGCTGAAGGCGGCGAGCGAGCTGCGCAGGAGACAGCCGTCCGTCGGCATCGTCTTCGTCACCGTGCACGACGATCCGGCGCTGGCACGCAAGGCGCTCGGCATCGGGCTCGGCTACGTGCTCAAGGCGTCCGCGGGCGAGGAGCTGATCGATGCCGTCAATGCCGCCTTGGCTGCCCGGCCATTCGTCTCCGCAGCGATGGGCCCTCTCGATGTCCTGCTTGCCGACTGATGCGGGCAGGCCAACCGATTGACCACCGCGGATTACGAACGGAGTGCGACGATGGCTTGCGTCATGTCACCTGCGAACACCGACACCGGTGCGGAGACCCGCCCGGACATGTGTTGGATTCCCGGCTCGACGTTTCGCATGGGCGCGGCCAACTTCTATCCCGAGGAGCAGCCGGTGCACCGCGTGCACGTCGACGGCTTCTGGATGGACACGACGCCGGTGACGAATGCGCAGTTCCGCGCGTTCGTCGAGGCGACCGGCTTTCGCACCTATGCGGAGATTCCGCCGCGGGCCGAGGACTATCCCGGCGCGCTTCCCGAGATGCTGCGCGCCGGCTCGCTCGTCTTCGTCAAACCCGACGGGCCGGTGCTGATGCGCCTGCAGAACTGGTGGCGTTTCGTCTTCGGTGCGGACTGGCGGCATCCGAACGGGCGGGACAGCGACCTGGACGGTCTCGACGATCATCCCGTCGTGCATATCGCATTGTGCGACGCCGAAGCCTACGCAGCGTGGGCCGGCAAGCGCCTGCCTAGCGAGGCCGAGTGGGAGATGGCCGCGCGCGGCGGACTGGATCAAGCGGACTATGCGTGGGGCGACAGCCTGAAGCCGGACGGCAAGCTGCTCGCGAACTTTTGGCAGGGATTTTTTCCCTATGAGAATCTGCTCGAGGATGGCTACCTGCGAACGTCGCCGGTCGGCGCATTTCCGCCGAACCCGTTCGGACTCGTCGACATGATCGGCAACACATGGGAGTGGACGCTGGACTGGTACGAGCCTCGTCACGCGGACGAGGCGCACAAGGCATGCTGCGTACCCGCCAATCCGCGCGGCGGCGCCGAGCAGGCGAGCTACGACGTCAACGCACCGGGCTTGAAGACTCCGCGCAAGGTGCTCAAGGGCGGGTCGCATCTGTGCGCGCCCAATTACTGTCAGCGCTACCGCCCGGCGGCGCGCTTTCCACATCCCGTCGACACGTCGACGAGCCACATCGGATTCCGTTGCGTTGCAGGCGCGGCTGGGAACGGGCGGAAGTAAGCAGCGTCGCTGACCTGTCCTCGCGGCGCTTTCGGTTGCCTCATTGTCCAAAAGCTCCAAAGTCCAGACCTTGCCTGCCAGGCGCGCCTGCTTCGGCAGGAGGTGTTATTGTCCGCGGCATCCAACCGGTAAGCCCAGATAGCGATAGGGGACGATAGTCGCTCCGAGTGCGTAAGGGGCGTTCGGAGCGATCGCGAACGGGGAGGCGCAAGGTGGGATTGCATCGTCGAAGATCACGGCTGCGCGGGACATTGCTTCTGACGGCACGTGCCATGGCTCAGCGCGATTTACCGGCTGCGCCATGAGCATGGATTCCGGTCGCCTTCTTTTCGTCAAGAGATTCGCTTCGCTCGCCTCCGGCTCCTCGTCGGGACTGGCGCGCCCGCGGATTTATCGCCCTTCAAATTGGATGCTTCCGACTTTGCTCTGCGTTTTCTTGCAGAGCCACGCCGTCGCGCAGACGATCGCCGATTCGACATCTCCTGCGACGCTGAAAAGCCTCAGTCTGGAGGAGCTCACGGATATCGAAGTGACTTCGGTATCCAGGCGCCCGGAGAAATTGTCGAAAGTGGCGTCGGCCATCCAGGTCATTACCAGCGAAGACATCCGCCGCTCCGGCGCTTCGAGCCTGCCCGAAGCATTGCGACTGGCCGACAACCTGGATGTGGCGCAAAAGAATTCGCACGACTGGGCGATCACGGCGCGCGGATTCAATACCGCGCTGGCCAACAAGCTGCTGGTCATGATCGACGGCCGAACCGTGTATACGCCGCTTTTTTCCGGGGTATTTTGGGACGTCCAGAATTATCTGCTCAAGGATATCGAGCGCATCGAAGTCATCAGCGGACCCGGCGGTACGCTGTGGGGCGCCAACGCGGTGAACGGCGTGATCAATATCATCACCAAGAGCGCCAAGGACACGCAGGGGGCGTACCTGGAGGCGGGCGGCGGAAACCAGCTGGAGGATTTCGGCGGCGCGCGTTACGGCTGGGCGATCGGTGCCGACAGTTTCATGCGCGTCTACGGCGGGACTTTCAATCGCGGCGCCGAAGTTCTCGCCGATGGAAGTCCGGCCCACGACAACTGGAAGCAGAGCCAGGCGGGATTCCGACTCGACTCCGCGCCATCGTCGCGGGACACGCTGACCCTGCAGGGAGATTTCTACACCGGCGACGAGAATCTCGTCGCCGGCAGCACCGCCGAGGTGAGTGGCGGCAATATTCTCGGGCGCTGGTCGCGCGTGGTTTCCGATCGCTCGGACATGAGCCTGCAGATCTACTACGACCGCACGCATCTGGTCGATCCGATTCCCGCGTACGTGCTCAACGACATCGAGTTCGCGCCCGCGGGTGCGCTTACCGATGATCTCGATACCTTCGATATCGATTTCCAGTACCGCTTGCACCTGGGCGACCGCAACGAAGTCGTGTGGGGTCTCGGCTATCGTCATACCGAGGACGAGGTCGACAACGCGCCGGCACTGGCCGTCCTGCCGCCCTCCCTGAAGCAGGATCTGTACAGCGCTTTCATCCAGGACGAGGTGAAACTCTGGGACGATGTGCTGTTCACCATCGGCACCAAGCTCGAGCACAACGATTACACCGGTTTCGAAGCGGAGCCCAGCGCGCGGTTGCAATGGAACTTCGCCGCCAATCAGTCGCTCTGGGCCGCCGTCTCGCGCGCGGTTCGAACACCGTCGCGAATCGACCGGGATCTGTCCCAGCCGGCTCCAGACCAGCTCCTGGTCATCCTGCGCGGATCGTCGGCCTACACCTCGGAATCGGTCATCGCCCGCGAGCTCGGCTATCGCGCCCAGATCGGTCCCGCGGTCGCCCTTTCCATATCCGCCTTTTACAACGACTATTACGACGTGAGAAGCACCAGCATCACGCCTGAGACCGTTATTCCGTTCTTCTTCGAGAACAATCTCGAAGGAGAGACGCACGGCGTCGAGCTGAGCATCGACTACCGTGTAAACGACTGGTGGCGGCTGCACGCCGGCTATGATCCGTTCACGGAAAACATCCGTGTCAAACCGGGCCGGCAGGACATCAACGACGGGCGCAACGAAACCGCCGATCCGTCGCAGCGTTGGTCGTTGCGTTCTTCCATGGATCTTCCGCACCGCGTCGAAGTGGACGCGAGCCTGCGCCGGATCGGTTCGCGGGACATCAACAATGGGCCGACGATAGGCGTCGTGCAGGCCTACACCGAACTGGATCTGCGCCTGGGCTGGCACGCGTCGGACCGGCTCGAACTATCCCTCGTCGGACAGAATCTCCTGCACAACCGCCACGCCGAATACGGTTTCCCGGATGCGAGCCAGGTCCAGATCGAGCGCAGCGTGTACGGAAAGATCGCGTGGCACTTCTAGCGGCTCATGCGCAGAGCGTGCGCTGGTGGTGGCTTGCGATTTCGCTGCTCGCGTCCGTGCTCGCAGCGGAGATCCCGGCGCAGGCGAAGATCCAGGACTATCAGGTCAAGGCCGTCTTCCTGTTCAATTTCACCCAGTTCGTCGGCTGGCCCTCCGGCGCCTTTGCAGATGCGCACAAGCCCCTCGTCATCGGCGTGCTCGGCGATGATCCGTTCGGCGCGTATCTGGACGAAACGGTGCGCGGCGAGACCGTCGACAGCCGGCCGCTGGTCGTGCGCCGCTACCGCCGCGCGGAAGACGTCGACGCCCAGGTGTTGTTCATCAGCGGATCCGAGGCCGGCCGATTGGAACAGGACGTCGCGCGCCTGAAGGATCGCAGCATCCTCACGGTCAGCGACATCGACGGCTTCCTGCAGCGCGGCGGCATGGTTCATTTCGTCACCGAGAATGACCGCGTCAGATTGCGCATCAATGTGGACGTCGCCAAGGCTGCCGGCCTGACGATCAGCTCCAAGCTGCTTCGCGTGTCAGAGGTCATCACTGCCGAAAAGGAATGAGTGATGATGACCATGAAGGACATGCCGATTCGACGCAAGCTGACGGGAAGCATCCTGTTGACCAGCGCCGTGGTGATGCTGCTCATGCTCGGCGTGTTCCTCACCTACAATATCTTCGAGCTGCGCCGGACAATGCTGCGCCTCGTTTCCACGATCGGCGAGATCACCGCGTACAACTCGACCGCGGCGGTCGCGTTCGAGAATCCCAACGACGCACGCGCGATACTGGAAGCGCTCAAGGCCGAGCGGCACATCGTCGGCGCCGCGATCTATGACGCGAACGGCGTCCTGTTCGCGCGTTATCCCGAGCGCCTGTCCGCCGACATCTTCCCGTCGGCGCCCGGCGACGTCGGCTATCGCTTCGGCGACGGCCATCTGAGCGGATTCCAGGCGATCGTCGAACGCGACCGCCGTCTCGGCACGCTGTACCTGGATTTCGACAGCGGCAGCGTGATGAGGGAGTGGCTGTGGGGTGCGGCGCGCAACGCGCTGGCGGTGATGGGCGTGGTGCTGATCGTCGCCTACCTTCTTTCGCGCGTGCTGCAGAAGCAGATTTCGTCGCCTATCCTGGCGCTGGCGGCGACCGCCAAGAACATTTCCGAACGGCACGATTTTTCCGTGCGCGCGCAAAAGCACGGCGCAGACGAGATCGGCGAGCTGACCGATGCGTTCAACCGCATGCTGTCCGGCATTCAGGACCGCGAGCACGCGTTGCAGGCGGCCAACGATGCATTGCGCACGGAGAACGCCGAGCGCAAGCGCGCCGAAGAACGGGCCGCGTGGCTGGCGTCGTTTCCGGAGCGCAATCCGAATCCGATCGTCGAGCTGGATCTGGAGGCAGGCGTCGTGCACTACGCGAATCCGGCTGCCATGCGTACGTTCCCCGATCTGGCGGCCCGGGGGCCGCAGCATCCGTTGCTGGAGGGCTTGCGCGACAGGGCCGCGGCATTGCTCGACGGCCAGGTACAGGCGCTGCACCGCGAGATACCGGTGGGTGATCTCTTCTTTTCGCAAACGCTCAACTACATCCATGAAAGCGGGCGGCTGCGCGTGTACAGCACGGACATCTCCGAGCGCAGACGGGCGGAAGAGGCGCTGCAGGACGCCAAGGACGATCTCGAACACAAAGTCGCCGAGCGCACCGCCGAGCTGCAGGCGGCCAAGGAGCAGGCGGAATCGAGCGATCGCCTGAAATCCGAGTTCCTGGCCAACATGAGTCACGAGTTGCGCACGCCGCTGAATGCGATCATCGGTTTCACCGGCACCTTGCTGATGAAGCTTCCCGGCCCGCTCGCGCCGGCGCAGGAAAAGCAGCTGTCGACCATCCAGGGCAGTGCGCGCCATCTGCTCTCGCTGATCAACGACCTGCTCGATGTCGCCAAGATCGAATCGGGAAAGGTCGAGCTCAAGCTCGAGGCGATATCGTGCGCGAGCATCGTCGAGGAAGTCGCGGCGACGTTGCGACCGCTCGCGGAAAAGAAAGGCCTCGAGTTCCTCACCCGGTTGCCGACGGAGGACATCGTCATCCGCTCCGATCGCCGCGCCTTGAGCCAGATCGCCATCAATCTCGCCAGCAATGCCATCAAGTTCACCGAGGCGGGCAGGGTGGTCATCTCGATGTCGAGACGCGCGAATGGAGAGGGCGCGAGCACCGAGCTCAGCTTCAGCGATACCGGATGCGGGATACGGCCCGAGGACCAGCTGCGATTGTTCCAGGCTTTCACACAGCTGGATTCCTCGACGACGCGCCGTTACGAAGGGACGGGGCTGGGATTGCATTTATCGCAAAAGCTCGCCGAATTGCTCGGCGCGCGCATCACGTTCCACAGCGAATATGGAAAGGGCAGCACCTTCACATTGGCAATTCAACAGAATTAGCAAGTTTCGCGGTAAACGCGAAAGGTAGTACATTCACATTGACAGTCCTGGAAATTTACCGTGGCTAGGATTCTGGTCATTGAGGACAACCCTGACAACCTCGAGCTCATGACCTATCTGCTCGAGGCGTTCGGGCATCTGACTCTGACCGCCAGCAACGGCGAACACGGCATCGAGGCCGCGCGCAGCGAACGCCCGGACCTGATCGTCTGCGACATCCATCTGCCCGGCACCGATGGCTACGCCGTGGCGCGCGAGCTCAGGCGCAACGACGCCCTCGACGATATTCGTATCGTGGCGGTGTCGGCATTGGCGATGGCAGGCGATCACGAGAAGGGCCTGGCGGCGGGATTCGACGGCTATATCTCCAAGCCGATCGATCCGGAAAAGTTCATCGCGCAGATCGATCGATTCCTGCGCGTGGATCAACGCAGCGTCACTCCGGACCGTCAGGCTTCGCAGCCGGCAGCGACGCCGGCGACACGACCATCGAAACAGATTCGCGTGCTGTTCGTGGACGATTCGCCGACCAATCGCGAGCTGATCTACCAGACCCTGACGCCATCCGGCTACGAAGTGATCGGCACGCACAGCGTGCAGGCCGCATTGCAGCTCGCCAAGACGATCGAGCCGGATCTCATCCTGTCCGATCTGCACATGCCCGATGAGGATGGCTTCGCCCTCATCCGCCGGATCAAGGCCGATCCGCGTCTTGCGCGTCTGCCCTTCATCTTCATCAGCTCATCGGTTTGGGGAGAGCGCGATCGCGAGACCTCGCTGCGGCTTGGCGTGAGCCGATTTCTTCTGCGGCCGATCGAGCCGCAGGCCTTGCTCGACGAAATCGCGGCGTGCCTGGCGGAACATGGGGGAGTGACGTATGGCGACAATCCTGGCCGTCGATGACCGCGCGATCAATCGCGAATTCCTGGCCACACTGCTGAGCTACGTGGGACACGAAGTGCTCGAGGCGGCGGATGGCGCCGAAGCACTCGAGCTGGTGCGCAGCCGCCGTCCCGACCTGGTGATCACCGATGTCCTGATGCCGACGATGGGCGGCGTCGAATTTGCCGACCGCGTGCACGAAGATCCCGAGATCGCGCACACGCCGATCATTTTCTACACGGCCACTTATCGCGTCACCGAGGCGCGCGTGCTGGCGGATTCGTGCCGGGTCGCGGCCGTGCTGGCAAAACCGGCCGAGCCGCAGGAGATCCTCGACGCGGTCGGCAAGGCGCTCGGCAACGATCAACGGATCACGCTGTCACCCCAGGAGGCGAGCACGCATCCGGGTTTTCTCGGCGCGAAGCTGCCGGACTACCTGCGCGATCTGACCGAGCTGCAGCGGCGTCTGCGGCGCACGCTCGATCAGGCGATCGAGCAATACGACGGCGCACGCGCTCCGCCCGAAGCGTCGGACGCGATCACGTATGCCTTCCATTCGCTGAGCTTGCGCCTGGCCGCGCTGCTCGAGCTCGACCTCGCCTTGTCAGCGGAACGCGACCCGCACGAAATGCTGACGCTGTTCTGCCGCGCCGCGCAGGACATCATGAACTGCAGATACGCGGCGATCGGCGTACTCGATGCCGAAGGCCGCAATCTGCAACGTTTTGCGACGCGCGGGTTCAGCGACGAGGTGCAAACGCAATTCGCCTCGATGAATCCGGTCGAAGGATTGTTCGGCCGCGTCGTCACCTCGGGCAAGCTGCATCGCGTGCACGATCAAAGCGGCATTCCGACCACGTTGGGCCTTCCGCAATTCCATCCTGCGATCACGTCGCTGCTCGCCGTGCCGGTGCCGGTGCGCTCGGCCATGCCGCTCACCGGCTGGGTCTACTTTGCCGATCGGCTCGGTACCGGCGCGTTCGACGGCGAGGACGAACAACTTGCCGTTACCCTGGCCGCGCAGTTCGCGCTGGCGTACGGCAATTTCACCCTGTACGACGAAGTACAGCAGCATGCCGCGAAACTCGAAATCGAAATCGGTGCACGGCGGCGAGCGCAGGACGAGCTCGCCAATCGCATATCGCATGATCAGACCACGGGCCTGCCGCGTTTCGTGCTCATCGAGGAATATCTGCAGAGCGCATTTCTCGAAGCTGCTGCGCACAACGGCCGGGTCATGGTCTTCTATGTGGACATCGATCGCTTTCATACCATCAACGAAACCCGTGGTCGGGTTATCGGTGACCATGTGCTGCGCGAGATCGCGGCGCGTCTGTGTGCGATCGCGGGCAGCAAGGGGAAAGTCGCGCACGTAGCCAGCGACGAATTCGCCGTCGCTCTGGTGGACGACGCCTGCACCTGCGACCGGATCGCGTTCGCCGAAGCCGTGCGCCGCCATGCCGAAGAACCGATCCTGCACGCCAACCAGCGCATCTACGTAACGTGCAGCGTCGGCGTGAGCTGTTTCCCCGACAACGGAACCAGTCCGCAGGAGCTGCTGCGTCAGGCCGAGGCGGCGATGCTGCACGCCAAGAGCGAAGGCCGCAATCTCGTCAGCGCGTTCTCCAACGAACAGAAACAGGCGCTGGAGGATCGCTCGACACTTGGACTGATCCTGAGCGATGCGATCCGCAACGGCGAGCTCGTGGTGCACTATCAGCCACAGGTCAACGCCCGCGATTCGCGGATCATCGGCTTCGAGGCGCTGGTGCGCTGGCAGAGTCCCGAATTCGGACTGCTGCCGCCGGCACGCTTTCTCGACGTCGCCGAAGATCTCGGCCTGATCGTCGACGTCGGCGGTTTCGTGCTCGAATCGGTCTGCCGCCAGGCACGTGCATGGCTCGACGCGGGCTGCGCCGATTTCTTCATTTCGATCAATGTGTCATCCCTGCAGCTGCAGCGTCCGGATTTCGTCGAGAGGATCGGCAAGGCGCTCAGCGGATGGGCGCTGCCCGCGCGGCATATCGAGCTGGAGCTGACCGAGAACATGATGGCCGGCAACGTCGAACGCGTGATCAGCACGATGCTTGCGCTGAAAGCGCTCGGCGTCGAGCTTGCGCTGGACGATTTCGGTACGGGCTACTCCAGCCTCAACTACCTGCGCCGCTTCCCGATCGACAAGCTCAAGATCGACCAGAGCTTCGTGCAGACGATCGGCTCGGATCTGGGCGCCGCCGGAATCTGCAGTGCGATCATCACACTGGGACACCAGCTCGGTATGACGGTGCTGGCAGAAGGTGTGGAAACGATGGCGCAGGCCGATTTTCTGCGCCGCAACTTCTGCGACCAGTTCCAGGGGTTCCATTTCAGCAAGGGGGTGCCGGCGCCCGAGGCGTTCGAGATGTTGAGTCGTCGATATGTGGAAGGTGAGGCGTTGTCGCAATAGCTCTCGCAGAGCACGCCTTCATGCGCTTCCAAGCCGCAGTCGATCCAGCTCGCACTTCGGCCTTCGTGGGCATGCAATGTCTTGATTTAAGAGATAAAATGCGCGTGCAGCAAGCGTTCTGTATAGTGATGACACCGGCATGTAGTGCTGGTGTCTATTGACGGCCCGCGTCGTTCAGCGATATCGGTCCGCTGATTTTCTGAACGTGTCATGGAGCAGAAATGGTCGCGATGATGCGCAAGCTGGCGCGCGTGTTCGCTCGTCGCCAAGGCGGCGCGAAAACGGCTGTTGGTCCGACGAAGCGGCGCTACGACTCCCCGGAGCAAGAGCGAATCGCCAAGGACGTCCTGCGCAAGCATGAGAAGGCCCTGCGCGAACTAGCCAAATAGGCTCGTGGCTTCCCGCTTGGACACGCTGACGTTTGTCAGTGAGCAAGCCATTCTTGATCTGCACGAAGACTTGCTGGCCCTGTTCGGAGGGCCCGGCGGTCACGACTATGCGAAGGTCTGCTCTATCGCGGCTTATCCGCTGCAGAAACTCGCCTGCTCCAATCCGCCGCCGAGCATACCGGCTCTCGCCGCCCAATATGCGTTTGCGGCGGCAAAATTTCATGCGTTCACCGATGGCAACAAGCGCTTGGCTTTGGCGCTCATGGATTTGTTCCTGATCCAGAACGAGTACGAGCTCGTTTCGAAATCCGACGACAACGTTGAAGCGATACTCGCGTTGGCCAGCGGTTAAATTGGCGAACAAGATTGGCTCCAATGGGTATCGGACAACTGCGTTCGCAGGTGAATCTCCGAACCGGGAATACGTCAACGTAGCCTACCCCTGATTTTCCATGGTTTGGGATTGGTAGACCCTGCGCACAGACTCCATCGTGTCCGCCTGATCGACCCGCTTGTCCTGCCGATAACGCTTCACGCGCGCAAGCCGCAGCGCGAGACCGCCCGGATATCTCGGACTCTCCTGCAGGTCACTGAACGCGATCTCGGCGACCAGTTCCGGACGCACGTACACGGTCCACCGATCGCGCCGGGTCTCGCGCGCGAGGAATTCGCCGGTTTGCCATTCGAGCATCGCATCGGTGAGGCCCTTGAACGTCTTGCCGAGCATCACGTACTCGCCGGTCGCGGGATCGAGCGCGCCGAGATGCAGATTGGAGAGTTTGCCGCTGCGGCGTCCGTGGCCCCACTCGGCGGCGAGCACGACGAGATCGAGCGTATGCGCGCGTTTGATCTTGAGCCAGCCCACGCCGCGGTTGCCCGCTTCGTACGGCGCATCGGGCGATTTCGCCATCACGCCTTCGTGTCCCGCAGAGAGTGCGGCTTCATAGAACGCTTGCGCTTCCGTTTCGGTAGCGGTGACGATCCTCGGAATCCGCAGCGCGGCCGGCACCGCTTCGGCGAGCGCGCGGTAACGTTCGCGCGTCGGCAGGTCGACGAGACTGCGGCCCTCCAAGCGCAGGCAGTCGAAGAAGAACGCGCGCATCGGCAACTCGGCACGCAGTGTTTCGACATCGAGCTTGCGGCCGAAGCGGCGCATCGTGATCTGGAACGGATAGGGCCGACCCGCCGCATCGATCGCGATGGCTTCACCGTCGAGGATCACGTCGCGCACCGGCAGCGCCGCGACGGTTTCGGCGATCTCCGGCACCGCGCCGGTGACGTCGTTGAGATTGCGCGTGTAGATGCGGACGGTCGCGCCGGCCTTGTGCACCTGGATGCGCGCGCCGTCCATCTTCCACTCGAACGCGGCCTCGCCGCCGATCTGTCGCAGTGCGTCGGCCGGGTCGGTGGCGGTCTGCGCGAGCATCGGCGCGATCGGCGACAGGACCTCGAGCTGGAACTGCGCGAGACCCGCTTCGCCGTCGCGCAACGCGGCGCGCGCGACGGTGCCGATGCTCTTCGCGTACATCATCGCTCGGCGCACCGTTGCGACCGGCAGTTCCGCGGCGACGGCGATGGCGTCGGTCATGATGCCTGCGAGCGCGCCCTGGCGAAGCTCGCCGAGCAGCAGGCGGATCAGGAATTCGCGTTCCGCATCGGTCGCGAGCGTGAACAGTTCGCGCAGCGCAGCCAAGCGCAGCGCGGCTGCACCCGAACCACGCATGTCGGCGATTGCATCGAGACGCGCGTCGACATCGGTGATCGAGAGCTGGGCTTCCTGCGCGGCCGGGCCTTCGCTGGCCGCGCGCAAGAGTGCGTAACCGATACCGAAACGGCCCTGCGGCGCCGCTCCGGAAAGATACTGCGTGCCGATCTCGATTTCGTCCGGCGCGAACGCGCGCAAGCGCTCGGCGAGCGCGCGTACCTTGGCCAGGCGTGCGCGGGTCGCGCTGACGGTCTGCGAGGTGTCGACGAGATCGGCGAGCAGGGTCATTGCGTGCGCTTCGGTGCGAGACGCAGGCGACGATAGCTCACTCTCTCATGCGAGCCCAAGCTTCCGGCTGGCTGTGTCCTTGCGCCGTTCTCCCTTCGATACCTAAGAGCCTGCCCCGGACCTTATCCGGGGCGAACGGTGGGAGAGGCTTCGATGACGTGATGTGCGATTGCGCGGTAATGGATTGTCTTACTGCGCCGCTCCGTCAAATCCATCACCGAAGATCGTATCGTCGACGAAGAAGTACGCCGCGCCCTGCCATGTATTGCCGTCGATGGTCGGATGCGGTGTGCTGATCAGCGCCGTATTGCCGTCCAGCGCGAGCGCCGCGCCGAAGAAGTCGTCCGTGGTGCCGTCGCTGGCGATGAATTTGTGGCTTTGCACCCAGCCGCCGGCGGTAGCCGTGAACAGGTACACCGCGCCGCGGCTGGTGTTGCCGTCGATGGTCGCGATGTCCGCGCCGATCAACACGCGCGAACCGGAAAT
>Ga0193717_1000288_pt1 | contig 37542 bp, 27 predicted proteins | sample U2c2metaG_FD_145900 | JGI IMG/M metagenome (GOLD analysis project Ga0193717, IMG submission 145900) | Soil microbial communities from a riparian zone of the East river system, Colorado, United States - U2c2 | ecosystem: Environmental > Terrestrial > Soil > Riparian zone | place: USA: East River... | reverse complement strand
TATTCATTGGTCGAAAGTAAAAGTTATGTACGAGTCACCTGATTCACACCGTATCATAATTTGATCAAAATGTTACATTCAAAATTAACTGCCATATCAACCTTGTTCACGGTCGCATTATTTTGCGCCCTTACAGGCAGTGCGCAGCCCTATTATTTCAAGCACTATCAGGTTGAGAACGGCCTCACCAACAGCACTATTTTTTGCAGCACGCAGGACAAGAAAGGCTTCCTTTGGTTCGGCACCCGCGAAGGACTCAATCGCTTCGACGGATACCACTTTAAGGTGTTCACCCGTTTTGGAGACAACAGTTCCGCACAGAGTTACGACCTCATTCACTGTCTCTCCACCGACCAGGATGGCAATGTCTGGATAGGCGGCCAGTACGGCCTCTTCCGTTTTGATGAAAAGACAGAAAAACTGATCCGCGTAAACGATTCCCTTATCGAGATCAACTATATCCAGCGCGACAACGGAGATAATCTCTGGTTCCTTTCGCTCAATATCGTATATCGCTACAATCTCAAGACGCGAGACCTGCGACGCTTCCCCACCACCGGCAAATTTACCACCACCTCCATCTGCAAAACGGATGACGGCAGCATGTGGTTCACCACTACCGATGGCCACATCCAAAAATTCGATACCGTCTTGCAAACGTTTACCAGCTACGATATCTTCAGTCACTCCCCCGCGGCCTCCTCGCACTGGGTCGAACGCATCCGCTATGCAGGAAATCACCAGTTCCTCATCGGCACATCCAACCAGGGGCTGAAAAGTTTTGATGAAACGACCGGCCAATACAAGGACATTCTTATTTACAATCCCGACAAGACTACCATCTATGTCCGGGATATCCTCCAATATGGCCCGGAAGAGTTCTGGCTCGGCACAGAATCCGGGATTTTTATTTACAATACCAGGCATCAGACCTTTACCAATCTCCGTAAAAATTTCCAGGACCCTTATTCCATCAACGACAACGCTATCTATACGCTTTGTAAAGATTCGGAGGGCGGCGTCTGGGTAGGCACTTTTTTTGGCGGCCTCAATTATTACTCCCGCCAGTACTCGTCTTTCCAGAAATACTTCCCCGACAATTCCAGCAGTTCCATCAGCGGCAGCGCCGTCCGCGAGATCTGTCAGGATAAAAACCACAATGTCTGGATCGGCACTGAAGACGCAGGTCTTAACAAACTCGATCCGCGCACCGGTCTCATCACCCAATTTCATCCCAATGGCCATCCGACCGATATCTCCTATTCGAATATCCACGGTCTCCTCGCGGATGGCAACAATCTCTGGATAGGTACTTTTGAACACGGTCTCGACAAAATGGATCTCCGCACGAATAAGGTTTACCGACACTATTTCGCCGGTCCCGCAGACAACCAGCTAAAAAGCAATTTCGTGCTCAGCATCACCCGTACCTCGGACGGCCAGCTCGTCATGGGTAGTTCCAATGGTGTTTATTACTATCGCGAAAAGACCGATGATTTTGTTCGCCTGCCCTATACCCCTACCGGTATCTTCGTCGCCTTCGTCATGGAAGATCACGAAGGAACCATCTGGGTAGGAACACACGGCAGCGGCGTCTTCTCTTACAATCCCCGTACAGGCGCGCACACCTCCTGGTCGAACACCGCCTCCGACAAAAGCGGCGCGCATCTTGGGTTTGTCAATGCCATAACCGAAGACGGTCAATACAATCTTTGGTTCGCAACCGAAGGAGACGGTCTTTGGAAACTCTCCGCCGACCGCCAGAACTTCTCGTCTTTCACGACTACTGCAGGCCTGCCCTCGAACTTTATCTTCAAGGTGATCGAAGACAACAATAAAGACGTTTGGGCCAGCACCTCCAAAGGACTGGCCTGTCTGCACCACGGCAATGTGCCCATCACCGTCTTTACCCGCGCCAACGGCCTGTTAAACGACCAGTTCAATTATAGCTCAGGCTTTAAAGACGAAGACGGCAAGCTCTACTTTGGCAGCGTAAAAGGTATGATCACCTTTCAGCCGGATGATTTTGTCCCCAGCGCCTATACACCTTCGGTCTATATCACCGGCTTCCAGGTGGACAACCGCGAGCTCACCATCAGCCAGGACAGCTCCATCCTGCGACAATCGATCCTGTTTACCGACAAGCTTAGACTGCCTTATGACCAGTCCTCCTTCAGCCTGGATTTTACGGCGCTGAGTTTCACCGCACCCGAACGCACCGAATACAGCTATAAGATGGAAGGATTGGACAAAACATGGACCTATCTGAAAAGCAACCGCAAAGTATATTTCACCAACCTCTCCCCCGGAACCTATACCTTCCGCGTCAGGGCAGCCACCGGCGGGAAATGGGGTATCTATGAAAAGCAGCTGACCATCGAGGTGCGGCCGCCGTTTTGGATGACCACCGCCGCCTACATCCTCTATGTCCTGATCTTCTCAGGCCTGGTGGGATACATCGTTCGCAGCTATCATCGCCGGACACAGATAAAAAAGGAAAAGGAGATCTACGAAGCCAAGATCGATTTCTTCACCAATATCGCACACGAGATCCGCACGCCGCTGACCCTTATCAAAGGCCCCGTGGAAAATCTCCATGAGATGGCGGATGATATCCCCGATATAAAAGACGACGTTTACATGATGGAGCGCAACACCAATCGCCTCATCTCTCTAATTAATCAAATCCTCGATTTTCGGCAGACCGAGACAAAGGGATTCAGGCTGGATTTTACGCGTGTGAATATCACCGCGCTTCTACAGGAAAATTATGCCAACTTCGCCGCCCTCGCCAAAAAGAAAGGATTGGACTACCGCATTGAACATTCAAGTAACGATGTCTACGCAATGGCCGATGAGGAGGCGCTGAATAAGATCTTTAGCAATCTGTTTAGCAACGCCATAAAATACGGAGAGAAAAAAGTCATCGTCAGCCTGGACCCGACGCGGGAGCCGACGACAGACCGCAACCCAACCGCGGCCCGTAATCCGAACGCGCCCCGGGAACTGACCATCCGGTTCTCCAACGACGGCCCCCTGATACCCGAAGAAAGAAGGGAACACATCTTCGAACCCTTCTACCGACTGAAAGGCAATGGCAAGGAAAAAGGCACCGGCATCGGCCTGGCGCTTGCCCGTTCGCTTGCCGAACTGCATGAGGGAAGGATCTATGTGGACAACAGCGCAGACGGATACAATAATTTCATTTTCACCCTACCCCTCCGGCCACTTCAGGACCGCGACACACACCGACATCCAACGATCTTCCGATATTTACATTCGCTAACCAAAAACAGTTGATATGCTGCCATTAATCCTGCTCGTCGACGACGAAGAAGAAATTCTCGACTTCCTTGAAAGGATCCTGAAAAATCGTTACGCAATCCTCAAAGCGACCAATGGCAAAGTTGCCCTTTCTGTGCTCCATGAAGAAGCCGTCCAGCTCGTCATCAGCGATGTCATGATGCCCGAAATGGATGGTTTCGAACTCTGCCGCATCATTAAGTCCACCGTGGACCATTCCCATATCCCCGTCGTGCTGCTGACCGCAAAAAATACCATTCAGGCCAAATGCGAGGGGCTCGAGCTTGGCGCCGACGCCTATATCGAAAAGCCTTTTTCCAAAGAACACCTGCTGGCTCAGATCAACAGCCTCATCGTCAACAGGAACAGGATGCGGGAATTCTTTGCCAACTCTCCGCTGGTGCATATCAAGACCATGGCTCACACCAAAGCGGACGAACGCTTCCTCGAAACGCTCCAGGACGCCATCCTGCGCAATATTGAAGACGTAGATCTCGACGTGGAAAAGCTGGCCCGCATCATGACGATGAGCCGCATCACCCTCTATCGGAAGATAAAAGCGCTATCCGACATGACGCCCATCGAGCTGATCAACATCGCCCGGCTGAAAAAGGCGGCAGAACTATTGGCCGAAGGCGAATACCGCATCTATGAAGTATCCGATCGCGTCGGTTTCAGCTCCCAGAGCAATTTCGCCCGCAACTTCCTCCGGCAGTTTAACATGACGCCAAGTGAATATATGCATAGCAAACAAGGTATACATTAAAACAATTTTGTCCTCATCCTATCAATCGCAAACGCCCCTATCCTATACCCCTCCTCCAAACCATAATTGATCGCAGGTTTAAAATGGATCCCCCCATAAAATCTGCTGATCGCCGCCTCGTCGGCAGCCGCCCTGAACCCGGCAAAAGACCGCGGCGGTATCCCAAACTCCATTTCCGTACTATCGGTAAAAGCAAAGGGTTCCCCAAACAAACCTATCAGAACCGTTGCAGCGCAGGCCGACACAATACTATGCCCGCTGGTATATTCAGGAAAAGGCGGTGTCTGCAACAAAGGCATCCAGTCGGGACTGATATACTGATTGATATAGGTCTCCGGTCTGATCGCCTTGCTCCTGTATTTCTCGTCCCAGCAACTGATAAAGGCATCCGCTATCGTCACGGCTACTCTCGCATAAGCCTCCGCCGATCGGACAACATCGGCATTCGCCCGGCGACAAGCCACACCCGTAATATTCATCCAGTGACCGCCCGGAGAGATCTTTTTCGAAGCATACATCACATGCCCGTTCTGATTCACTTTGTATGGATTACAATCCCAGAAATTGGCGATCGCCTTCTGCTCTTCGGTCAGCGCCCGCCCTGCTTCAAAAACTTCCATCGCATCCCTGTAGAACTCGCTGCCTTTCTCGATGGAGAACGGCGTCGGCCGATGCGGCACAAACTGTCTCGCGGAATCGATAAAAAATGTTCTCATCTCACTCCAGTGCGGCTCAACCGCCCGCATATAAACCGGCGGCGTAGGCTTCCAGGTTGAAATGCCATCATCCACGTCGTACTTGGGATAAGAACGCGTCTCCTTATAACGATCTTTACCGGCCCACGCTAACACCTCCGAAGCAACAGCCTTCCCGTATTCCAGGGAATTCTGATATACGTCCGGCGCCATGCCGGTCTTGCGGATACTATCCAACAGACTCGCGCGGAACTCCGCGACGACACCCTCCGATATCACAAGTGCCTTACCCGTCAGCAGGACAGCTTCAATAGCTGCTAATGAAAAATTGTATTTTTTGCCCGGCTCCGGGACAGCCATGCTGGTCAGGCCATGCAACTGCCCGACTAAGCTTTTATACTGTTTGTCTCCCGCACGCGCAGCCTCATAGCCCGCGACGCTGATATAAGCATAGATGCGGCTGGCCACCGGCGGGGAGAAAATATCATGGACCATCACATCGGTCACCGCCTTTATGCTGCGATGCAAGGTCGCGGCATCCTGTGCCGCAACGCCATCACCAAAACCTAAAGCAAGCAATGCAATCGTTATCCATCTTTTCATGACATGGCAACTTACCCCAAATTCGGGGGGAAAACCTATCCAATTCTGATCATTTTATATTCGATTTGTTTCACCACCCGACATGACCCGTTTCCAGACCTCCAAAATATTATATTGCAGGACCAAAACGATAGCCATATGACCATCCGCATCCTGCTGCTGTTGGCACTGATAGTAAACGTTTACAATGGATCCGGCCAGAGTACGCTTTTCAAATTATTACCCTCATCCCGTACCGGCATCAGCTTCAAAAATCAACTATCCGAAAGCGACAGTCTGAATATCCTCAATTATGCCAATATTTACAACGGCGGCGGAGTTGGCATCGGTGACTTCAATAATGACGGACTCCCCGACATCTTCCTCTCCGGCAATATGGTTTCCAACAAACTCTATCTCAACCGGGGCAATCTCCACTTCGAAGACATCACCGATCGCGCTGGAGTAGGCGGTTCCGGTCATTGGTGTACCGGCGCCACCGTAGTCGACATCAACGCCGATGGACTCCCCGATCTCTATGTGGCTGCATCCTTTCGTAATGACCCTAACCTACGGACTAACTTACTCTATATCAACAAAGGTCCCGACCACAACGGCATACCGATCTTCGAAGAGTCCGCCAAACAATACGGCATCGCCGACACCGGCTACAGTACCATCGGCGTCTTTTTTGATTATGACCACGACGGCGATCTCGACCTCTATGTCGTGACCAATCAATTGAACGACCCAAAGACACCCATCCGTTTCCGCCCAAAGATCGTCGACGGAAGCGCCCTCAACAATGACCGGCTCTACCGCAACAACAGCAACGGCACCTTTACAAATGTTACAAAGGACGCAGGCATCCTAATCGAAGGCTGGGGTCATGCCGCCTGTATCTCCGACTTCAATCAGGACGGCTGGCCCGATATCTATGTGAGCAATGACTTCGTCTCCAACGACCTGCTTTATATCAACAACCGGGACGGCACTTTTACGAACAGGCTGCCAGAATACTTTGCACATACGGGGTGGAACGCCATGGGTACTGACGTCATCGACATGAACAACGACGGCCTGCCCGACCTTTTTTCCCTGGAAATGTTGCCCGAGAGCAATTTGCGCAAAAAGAGAATGCTTAGCGGAAATGAATACTATAATTATTTCAACAGCCAGCGTTTTGGCTATACGCATCAATACGTTCGCAACACACTCCAGCTCAACAGGGGCATGGCTCCCGAAGGACACCCCGTCTTCAGCGAGATAGGCTTTATGGCCGGCGTCTACGAGACCGACTGGAGCTGGTGCCCCCTGGTTGCCGACTTCGACAACGACGGTTACCGTGATATCGTCATTACCAACGGCCTGCCGCGCGACGTCACCGACCTCGACTATGTAGCCTACAACAACGGGCAGGGCGGAGGAACAGCAAAGCTCACCCTGAAAATGGCCGACTGCCTGCCCGTCGTTCGCCTTCCCGGATACAGTTTTAGAAACGTCGACGGCTATCACTTCACCAATACCAGCCACGACTGGGGTTTCACGCATCCTTCCTTTTCAAACGGCGGCGCCTATGCGGATCTCGACAACGACGGCGACCTCGACCTTGTCATCAACAACATCGACGACAACGCCTTCATCTATGAAAATACGCTTCAGCGATCCAACTACCTTTCCGTCATCATAAAGGGCTCCGTCGCAAACCCGGATGGCATCGGCAGCACGATCCGCATCTACTATGACGGTCAGCAGCAGCTCTACGAACATCAGCCGACGCGTGGCTATATGTCAACCGACGACTACCGCGCGCATTTCGGACTTGGAAATACCAAAAAGATCGATTCGCTGCGTGTTCGATGGCCCGACGGCAAAACCCAGATCGTCACGAACCTTCCCATCAACCAGGTCTTTACCGTTCGCTATGCTGACGCGGCCGGCTACTGCCCGCCATCCCCGATCGCTCCACAACATCCCCTGTTCCGCAACGTCACCCGGGAATACGGCATTAATTTTAAACATGAAGAAAAAGACGTCATCGATTACAATATCCAGCCTGCCATCCCGCACAAGCTCAGTCAGTATGGACCCGGCATCTCCGTTGGAGACGTCGACAACAACGGCTTCGAAGACTTTTATATCGGCGGCTCCGTTGGTCACAAGGGAGTCTTTTTTCTCCAGGACGAAAAGGGTCGTTTTACCCTCGACTCATCCCGCATAGCCGTAGAGGATGGACATCCCGGAGAAGACATGGGTTCGCTTTTCTTCGATGCCGACGGCGATGGCGACCTGGACCTTTATGTCGTCAGCGGCAGCTATGAATTGCAACCCAACCAGCCCTCAGGTCAGGACATCCTTTATTTCAACGACGGCCAGGGTCATTTCACTCCACGATATGGCAACCTGCCAAAGATGTTTTCCAACGGCAGCTGTATCCGTGCTGCGGACTTTGATGGCGACGGCGACCTCGATCTCTTCGTCGGCGGCCGCGTCGTTTCCGGCGCTTATCCCACACCGCCGCAAAGCTATTTGCTGGAAAACCACTCCGGCAGCTTTTTCGACGTCACCCGCAAATGGTGCCCCGAACTGCAGCATATCGGCATGGTGACGGACGCATTATGGTCTGACTTCGATGGCGACGGCAAGCCCGACCTCGTTCTCACGGGTGAATGGATGGCCCCGACTTTTTTACGCAATAGGGGCACGACACTTGAAAACGTGACAGCAGCTACCGGCATTGCCGGACACGTAGGCTGGTGGAACAGTCTGGTAGCGGGTGATTTCGACAATGATGGCGACATCGACTATATCGCGGGCAACCTGGGCCTGAACTCTGGCTACAAGGCCACTCCACAGGAACCCATGTACTGCTATGCAAAAGACCTCGACGACAACGGCCTGCTCGATGCTATGGTGTTTTGTTATATGCGCGCGGAAGATGGAACCCGCAAACCGTTCCCTATGACCGCAAAAGACGATATGGTCAGTCAGATGATCAGCATCCGAAAAAAATATCCCAGCTACAAGGCCTATGGCCTCGCCACGATGGATGACCTCTATGGCCCAAAAGAAAGAGTTGACGCCCTCAGCTTCCGAGCAACCGACATGGCCAGCAGCTACATTGAGAACCTGGGCGGTGGCCCCGGTGACAGTAGATTCGCTATCCACCCGCTTCCCTCCGCCGCACAGATCGCGCCGGTCTATGGCATGGCAGCCGACGACATGGACGGCGACGGAAAACCCGATCTGCTGTTGACCGGTAATGATTATGGCATGGACCCCTATAGCGGCCGTCATGACGCCTCGATGGGTCTATACCTCAAAGGCGACGGCCACGGATCGTTCACGCCTTTTTCAATTGCCGCCAGCGGATTCTATCTCCGGGGTGATGCCAAAGGTCTCGCCCGACTCCACACTGCACGCAAAGAAGACATCTACATTGCTACCCGCAACCAGGACAGTCTCGCCGCATTCGTCGCGGCAGCTCCAACCCCGGACCACTGGCTTACCCTCCAACCAACCGACTTCTCCGCCGACCTCCAATTCGCGGACGGCCACCGCCAACATACCGAGTTTTATTACGGCTCTACCTACCTGTCGCAATCATCCCGGCAATTCCGAATCCCTCCCGGCGTCAGCGGGATGACGATCTCTGACTTCGCCGGCCATCAACGGAAGATCACTTTACAAACCCCCTGATCTTCTCCGCTATTTGCGGCGTCGCCTCATCCAACGCAAAATGCCCCGCATCCAATAATTCCAACTCACTAAAAGGAAAATCTCTTTTATAAGCAAGCGCCCCTGCCACGCTAAAAGAACGATCATATTTCCCCCAGACCACCAGCATGCGCGGACGGTGCTTCTGTAGCCAGTACTGCCAGGACGGATAAAAGGCTACATTGGTCTGATAGTCATAAAAGAGGTCGGCCTGGATCTCGGGCTGTCCAGGACGCGTAAGAAAAGCATATTCATCTGTCCAGGTATCCGGGTCTATCAGCTCGGGATGAGGCGTGGCGCCGATATGTCGCTGACGCGTAGCCTCGAGGGAACTAAAATTCTTCCTAAGGCTCTCCTCATTGGCGGCACGATCCTTCCAGAAAGCACGGCGCGTCTCCCAAAGAGGGGAAAGCCCTTCCTCATGCATCACCGCATTCTGGATAATGATCGAGCTGACCTCTATCCGCTGGCTTGTGATCAGCCGCATTCCGACCGGACCACCATAGTCCTGCATATAGATGGCGCAGGCTGGAAGAGCTATTGCCTTTGCAAAATCGGCCATGACATCCGCCAGGTGATCAAAGGTATACTTGAATGTTGATGCCGGCGGCGCATCGCTATGCCCAAAACCCGGGTAGTCAGGAGCGATAAGATGATAATGACCAGCCAGCAAAGGAAACAGGCCTTGGAACATCCTCGACGAAGAAGGGAAGCCATGCAGGAAGAGGATGGTAGGCGAGTCCGGAGAACCCGCTTCACGATAAAAGATGTTCAACCCATCGACCTTTACCGTCTTGTAAAGGGTTTCCTGCCCGTTCACAAGACTCGCGGTGAATAGTAGTGCCATAAGTAAAAACTTTCTTTTTTTCATAATACAAAATTAGTGACTTGCCGAACTGCATTTACATGCCAGTTCTTATAAAAACAGCAGCCCAGAGGATCTTGTTCAAATGAACTCACTGCTACGGCCTAAAAAAATTTATTCGGCAATTAGGAGATAGCCAAAAAATATTTCCTTATATTGGTAATACCAAATAGCTGTTTTCAAACCATTTACTGCTCATCACAATCGTACAAAAGGTTGGCTCTGAATACATCAAATACTGATCGTCATTTACTTGAACGACTCTCTGAAGGCGATAAGTTTGCTTTTGATGAACTCTTCAATGCAAACTATGACATGGTCTATTCGGCGGCGCTGGTCATGCTCAAATCCCCTGAAATAGCAGGAGATATCACACAGGATATCTTTCTATCGCTCTGGGAGAACCGGCAGAATGCCATCGTCATCGAAAACATAAAAGGCTTCCTCTACAACAACGTAAAATTTCTCGTACACAAACGATTGCGTAGAATGAAAGTGGAAGACGCCTATACCCGCTTCCTTAAATATAAAGAAGCCACCACCATCACTCCCCGCGAACCGGAGAATTTATTGACGGCCAGCCAGCTGCAAGCCTCGATCCAGCAGGGCATCGCACAGCTGCCTCCCCAGCAGCAGCGCGCTTTCCGGCTCAGCAGGGAACAAGGTCTTACTCATGATCAGATCGGCCAGCTCATCGGCGTCAGCAAAAAGACAGTAAAGGATTACATCGTCCGGTCACTTGCCTTTCTCCGGCAGCATCTGGCACAACATCTAAGATTCCTGCTCTTCATTTTTTTATAATTTTTTATTTTTTTCACTTCCTATTTATCGGTTCAGGGTACATACAAGCGTAAGTATCCAAATTAACCGTTCGTTATGCAATCATCCGAACTGCAACGTCTGCTTGAAAAATATATAGACAATTCCATTACTGCCGAAGAATTCAGGCAACTGTGGACCTCGCTGGGCGAAGGTCGGTACGACAGCGATTGGCATGACCTGACTGAGCGGGTGCTCAACGATAAAAGGTTACACGACTTGTCAGATCAGGAACAGATAACCCAACGGCTTGCACAGATCAGGGCGCGGATCGACAACGACCCAGCCGCTGCCGGACAAGCAGATCCGCCCCGCAAGCAAACACCAGTAATACTCATTAGTCGCGTGACCCGCTACGCCGCCGCAGCCATAATTCTCCTGGCCTTCGGTGCCCTTCTGATCACCCGCAACACCAAACCTTCCGTAGTCGCCGTCACACCGAAGCCCCCAAACAAGATCAAACCCGGCACACAAAAAGCCATGCTGACACTTGCCGATGGCACCGTCGTCGCGCTTGATAGCACCGCCAATGGCAAGATCGCGCAGCAGGGAGCCACCCAGGTAGTGAAGCTCGCCAGCGGTCAGATCCGCTACCAGGCTGCCAATACAACAACCGAACAAGACAAGGTCGCTTACAACGTAATGTCTACCCCTATGGGGGGCCAATACCAGCTGACTCTCCCGGATGGCTCCAACGTCTGGCTGAATGCCGGATCATCCATCACCTATCCCACCGCCTTCCCGGGTAATAAAAGAGAAGTAAAGATTACCGGCGAAGTATACTTCGAAGTGGCAAAAGATAAGAACAAGACCTTCCGGGTAACCACCGGTGACCAGGAGATCGAAGTGCTGGGAACTCATTTCAATATCAATGCCTATGCAGACGAAGATCATATCAAAACCAGTTTGCTGCAAGGCGCTGTAAAAGTGAACAAAGTACTCCTTCAACCCGGGCAAGCCTTCACGCATGGCAAGGTCGAGCCCACCAACGTAGACCAGGACATTGCCTGGAAGAATGGGGTGTTCAATTTCAATAACCAGACCCTGGCGCAGGTTATGAGACAGCTGGCCCGCTGGTATGACCTGGAGATCGTATATCCACAGGGGATCCCTAAAAAAGAATATGGAGGAGAAATAGGCCGTAATCTAACGCTTGATCAGGTATTGAAAGGCCTGGAAAATTCAGGCATTCATTTCCAGCTGAACGGAAGACGCTTAATAGTCAAATCATAAGAGCCGGCAAATACTGCTTCTCGTTTATATAAACCAAAACTCTACAAAGCTATGGGAAACACTCCTGTTCGCTACCGGATCGCCCGCGCATGGCTCTTCTTACTGGCCATCGGCCTCCACGTAGCCGCCAAAGCGGTGTCACAAACCGTCTCGCTCTCGGGTAAAGATCTATCCGTACTGCAGATCTTCGATGCAGTAAAAAAGCAAACTAATTATTCCATTTTTTATGACAAGGACCTCCTTTCCGGAGCAAGACCTGTATCCATCAAGGCCACGAACATGCCGGTAAATGAATTCCTCACCGCAGCGCTGAAAGATCAGCCCTTCGAATTCTACATTGAGAACCAAACCATCTTTCTCCGGAAGAAATTGGTACAGGAAGCAGCAGCCATCAGCAGCCGGGAACAAAAAGCAATACCTCCTCAGCCGTCACCACCACCCATCACCGGCATTGTCATCGGTCCGGACGGAAAACCACTGGTTGGCGCCAATATTATGCTGAAGGGAACAAAGAAAGGCACCACCACCGACAATGAAGGCAAATTTTCCTTGGATGCCACCGCCGGCCAAACCCTGGTGATCAGCTCAGTCGGTTATGCCAGCCAGGAGATCTCCGTTGGCGCCCGATCGGTGTTCGAAGTAAAGTTAGTCTTTGAAGACAAATCCCTGAATACAGTTATGATCACCGCGCTGGGCATCACCAGATCGGTAAAGTCCCTGACCTATTCCGCACAGGAAGTAAAAGGGGACAACTTGAACAAGGCAAAAGAAACAAATGTTATCACTGCGCTGCAGGGAAAAGTTGCGGGCGTCACTATTACCAAAAATGCAACCGGTCCGGGAAGTGATGCAAAAGTCCTTATCAGGGGGAATCGGTCTATCACCAACAGCAATGAACCTTTATACGTGATCGATGGCGTTCCCCTTACCGGGAATGTCGGTATGCTCAGCTCCGACGATATCGAGAGTATGACGGTGCTGAAAGGCGCTTCCGCTGCCGCCCTGTATGGCAGCCAGGGTCAAAACGGCGCCATTATTATTTCCACGAAAAAAGGGAAAGCAGGCCAGAACATCGTATCCTATACAAACGGCACGACGATCGACCAGGCCTCGGTATTGCCGCAACTGCAATTCGAATACGGACAGGGCGATGCCGGAATTTACAATGAAAGCTCCGAGCATAGCTGGGGACCAAAGATCACCGGACAGGAGGTCGAACTATGGAACGGACATACCGTAAAAATGGCCGGGCAGCCAAACAGGTTCAAAGATTACTTCAGAAAGGGACTGACATTAAACAACACGGTAAGCGTCCAGAACGGCAACGATAAAGTGCAAACCTATCTATCTTATGCCAATACGTTCGCCCAGGGGATAATGCCCAACAACGACCTGAGAAGACATAATATAGACGCCAAGATCACGAATAATATCACTCCAAAACTTTCCCTGTTCGCTAAGCTAACGTACATATATGAAACGGTAGACAACCGCGTCGAGCCGGGAGATGCAGGCACCTATGCGCTTCCTTCCATTTTCCGGACACCCGTCACCATTCCGACCGCTGAAATGAAGCAGTTCTCTTATTTGGACCCCACAGGAGCGGAAAAACAGAGCTATTGGAACCCCGGCTCTTCCGTTCAGCTCAATCCCTACTGGGCATTGAACCGGGTGCTCAATTTCCAGAAGAGAGAACGCATCCTGGGACTGGTTTCCATGAAATACAGCTTTACAAGCTGGTTGAACTTCCAGGTTCGCGGAAGCCTGGATAAAACCGACCAGCGTATCCAGCATGACATATATGACGATAGCTACTTCAGCCAGGTCGGTTCTACGTTCGATATGGGTGAGACCAAAAGGAACGGGATAAATGTCGATGGCCTTTTATCCTTTAACCACGCCATTGGAAAAGATTTCTCTCTTTCCGGGAACATAGGTGCTTCCCTGCAGGAGACCCGGTATGAAAGCAACTCGCAGGACGCCAACGGACTAAACAAGACCAATTTCTTTTTTATGGTGAACGCGAGAAGTCCTGTGACGCTAAACGCATATGGACGAACACCACAGGTCCAGTCCCTGTACGCTAGTACCACGCTTGGCTATAAAAATTACCTGTTTTTGGATATCACTGCCCGGAATGACTGGTCATCGGCGCTTCCGAAGGCCAGCCAGTCCTACTTCTACCCGTCTGCCGGTCTGTCCGCGATCTTGTCGGATATGATCAGCATGCCCTCATGGGTCACATATGGAAAAGCCAGAATCACCTACGCCAGTTCCGGCTTTGGCGGAACAGAATACCTGGATCGAAATTATTTTGCCGTAGGCTCCGGTGGAGCGATCCTTACTCCATCCATCCAGTCTTTGGGCGATTACCGCCCCGAATTGACGCATTCATTCGAAACAGGCCTCGACTGGCGCCTTTTCAACAACAGGTTTGGTTTCAATCTTACGTATTACGATACCAGGACCAAGGACCAGCTATTGCTCATCGGCACTCCCAGTGCCACCCTGTACAGCCAGAAATATATAAATGCCGGCCTGATACAGAACAAAGGGATTGAATTGACGGCTGATGTTACCCCGATAAAACTAAACGGCTTCTCCTGGAACATCGGCCTCAACTACTCAAAAAATATTAACAAAGTAAAAAAGCTGACCGATAACATGCAGTCTGTGATAATTGGCGCAGGCGACGCCGTATACCTGATAAGAGTCGATGAAGGACGCAGTTACGGTGATGTATATGTAAGAGGATGGTCAAGGGATGACCAGGGAAGGAGATTAATAGATGCTGAGGGCCTGCCTTCGCTGACAGACGGAACAAATGTATTTGTGGGCAATGTCAATCCCGACTATATGCTGGGTATTTCCAGCGCATTCACTTACAAGGATCTTTCTTTAAGCGTGCTGATCGATCACCGCCAGGGCGGAGTAGTGATAGGAGGTACACAGGCGCTGATAGATGCCGACGGGCATTCCAAACAGTCGCTTCGCGGACGGGAGGGTGGAATAGTGCTTGATGGAGTTATGGAGAACGGCAATAAGAATGTCATACCCATCGAGTCCCAGAAATACTTCGGTCTGATAGGCGGCCGCTACCCTATCGCCGAGTTCTATAGCTATTCGGGAACCAATACCCGCCTCAGAGAGCTGGTGCTCACCTATAACATCTCCCATTCACTATTCAGCAAAACAAAACTGATAAAAAAAGCAGAGATCTCGCTGGTGGGAAGAAACCTTTTCTTCTTTCAGCGATCCGCTCCTATAGACCCCGAGATCACGCGGGGCGTAGATGGAGGAGGATTAGAATATGCGGCGCTTCCGTCCACCCGATCCTATGGCCTGAATCTCAATGTATCATTCTAATAAAATTATTACAATGAACTATCCGAAATTATCAAGTATAAGATTATCCTGCCTAGTTATCTCTTCCTTCGTTCTCATTCTGCAGGGATGCACAAAAAACTACGGAGAGATCAATACCGACCCTACAAGATTAACAGGCTTGGTTACCGAGGATATAAAAGGCCTCTTTACCAATGCGGAGTATATGGCCATGTATTCCGGTGACGGCTCTGCCGAATACCAGTATGCACAGGGCTTTTTTGCTGACTTGTATGCGCAGTACTCTGCCATTAGCGCAACCTTTGACCCTACAGACCGGTACAATATCACCCAGGAATGGATCCAGGAACAATGGATCGGAACCTTCAGAGCCATGGCCCCCCTGGTGAATATAATAAAACAAACAAGCGACCCCGAGAAAAAGGCGCTGAACGCTATTGCCAGGATCTGGAAAGTATGGACCATCCATCGAGCAACGGATTATTATGGGCCATTCCCTTACACTTATATTGGGTACGATAGCACGGTGACCCCATACGACAAGCAAAAAGATATCTATTATGACCTTTTTAAAGAATTGAAGGAAGCGACAGCCGATCTTGCCGAACACATCGACCAGCCTTCTTACGGAGACGCCGATGTCATTTATGGCGGCGACAATAACAAATGGATAAAATTTGCCAATACGCTTCGCCTTCGCCTCGCTATACGTATCTCGGGCGTAGAACCTGCCAAAGCAAAAGAAGAGGCCGAAGCTGCCGTTGCCGGCGGGGTCATGACAGGTTTGGCGGATGATGCCTACCTCCAAAGCTCCGGCGTGAACTACAACGGCTTTCTCAGACAGTCGGGCTGGAACGAATTCCGGATGAGCGAGACGATGGAAAGTTACCTCGTGGGCTACGATGATCCCCGCTTAAGTAAATTCTGGCAGCCAGCAGTCAATACAGGCATGTATAAGGGCATCAGAAATGGCATGAACGTAGCCGAAATCGTCGCCCCGGAAAATGAACCGGACAACACCTCCCAGCCCAGCGATTATCTTCTTCCGCAAAATGAGTTCTCTACTCCGTCCACGGTCATGTATACTGCCGAAGCCTATTTCCTCCGCGCAGAAGGAATATTGAACGGTTGGAACATGGACGGCACTGCCGATGACTTCTATGCAAAAGGAATTGAAATGTCCCTCCGGACCTGGCACGTTACCGATGACGCCGTTATCAGCGCTTACATCAATAGCAGCAACGTTCCATCCGCCCCGGCAGGTTATTTCAATTCACCGGCGGTGGCAGACATACCTATTAAATTCTCCACCGACCCGGCCATACAGCGTGAACAGATCGGCGTTCAGAAATGGATTGCCCTTTTTCCCGAGGGACATGAGGCCTGGGCCTCCTTCCGGCAATCCGGCTATCCAAAATTGTATCCCTTGATCCACTCCGATAATCCTGATGCGCCGGTCGGCACCTTTATTAAACGTATTCCCTTTCTCAACTACGACAGGGACAGGAATGCCCCGGGTGTAAAAGCAGCAGAAAGTTTATTGGGTGGCCCGGATAAGATCTCTACTCCTCTTTGGTGGGATGTCAAGTAAAGCAGTTCGAACATGAACAAAATAACCTATACGGCCCTCCTGTTGGTGCTATTTATGATAGCCGCCGCCGCCCATGCACAAAAATATGACCTGTTGATCCGGAACGGACAGGTCATAGATCCTAAGAATAGGATCAACGCAAAACTGGATCTCGCTATCAAAGACGGCAAAATAGCAAAAGTGGCCGCAACTCTTTCACCGGAGCAGGCCACCAAAGTGATCGATGCAGAAGGGCTCATCATAGCCCCCGGCCTCATCGATATTCATACGCACGTATTTGTAGGTAGCAAACCGGAAACCTTTGCAGATGGCTTTTTAAGCGTCTCGCCTGATGACTTCACGCTAAAGGCAGGCGTTACAACCGTAGTAGATGCCGGCACTTCCGGCTGGAGAAACTTCCCGGTTTTCAAAGAGCACGTGATCGACAAGTCCAGAACGCGTGTCCTCGCATTTTTAAATATTGCAGGCAATGGCATGAGTGGTAGCCCGGCTGAACAGGATGTTTCGGACATGGACGCCTACATGACGTCGCTTGTCATTAAAAAGTATCCCGATATCATTGTAGGAGTGAAAATAGGACATTACGAAGGCAGCGACTGGACGCCATTTGACAGGGCTATCGACGCCGCAGCCCGATCGAATACCCCGCTTTTTGTAGAATGTCACCTGCCGCAATACTCGCTGGAAGATCAACTGAAAAAAATGCGTCCCGGCGATATCATCACCCATTCCTATGAAAAAATAGAGGAAAGAATGCCTATTGTCGACGAGAATGGACAGCTCCGGTCATTTGTAAAGGACGCGCAGAAAAGGGGCATACTCTTCGACCTTGGACATGGCGGAGCAGGATTCTGGTTCAGCGTCGCTCAGCCTGCCATAAAAGAAGAACTGGCGCCAAATACTTTCGGCAGCGATCTCCATCGCTTCAGCATGAACGCCGGAATGAAGGATCTGCTCAACATCATGTCGAAGTACATGGCGATGGGTTTGTCCCTCGAGGACGTGATCCAGCGCGCCAGTTGGAACGCCGCAAGCTCAATCCACAAATACGACCTCGGCAATCTTTCTGAAGGCAATGTAGCCGATATCGCCGTGCTCTGCGTCCGGGATGGCCATTTCGGTTTTATCGATGCAGGAGGAAATATGATACCGGGTACAAAAAAACTGGAAGCGGAACTTACCGTCAGGAATGGAAAGATCGTCTGGGACCTCAACGGAATTTCCGCCAGCCCGATGTCTGTCGCCGGAACCAGATCAAAATAATCAATAATGAAAACAAAACAGTTTATAATTACCGCTCTGTCCATTTCAATCTTATCCTCCTGTAATAGACCAATGGATCTTCCCAAAGCGGACGACCACAACGGCGGACTTTTTCTTCCCGACAAATTCGAAGCGCTCGTAGTGACAGATAGCATCGGCAGCGCCAGGCATATCGCAGTGAATGACAATGGTGATATTTACGTGAAACTGACATACAACGAGAAGATGAGCGGCCGGGGCGGCACCGTTGGGCTCCGTGACACCAACGGCGATGGAAAGGCAGATTCTGTCGTGTACTTCGGGGACTATAAGGATGTCGGCGAATCAGCCGTTGGCATGACTATTCACGAAGGGTATCTCTACACCAGCACCGTAACGCAGGTGCTGCGTACAAAACTCAGTCCCGGACAGCTGATCCCCCTGAATAAGACAGACACAATGCTGACCGATGTCGACTCGAACGTCGCGCACAACTGGCATACCACCAAGCCCGTCGCTTTTGATAAAAAAGGAAATATGTATATCCCTTTTGGTACGCCGACGGACGCCGGCCAGGATATGGCAAAATATGGCCCCGTCGGATTACCCGGAGGAGCCGGATTGGAGCCGGTTCCCGATCTGGAAAATCACGGTGGTATCTGGCGCTTCGATGCATCGAAGACCAATCAATTTCAGAAAGACGGGATTCGTATCTCCACTGGCCTCCGCAGCATCGTGGGCATGCGATGGAACAACCAGGACGACCACCTTTATGCGGTTGTCAATGGCATCGATAACTTTCATACGATCTATCCAAAACTATTCAGCTCCTGGCAAGCCGCCGTACTGCCAGCGGAACTTTTGATCCGGGCGGATGAAGGGACCAATTTTGGCTGGCCTTACGCGTATTACGATCAGTTCCTGAAGAAAAATATGCTGCAGCCGGGATATGGCGGAGACGGAAAAACGATCGGCAAAGCTAGTCAGTTCACAGAACCTATGATTGGTTTCCCGGGCCACTGGGCTCCCATGGACGTCCTCTTTTACGAAGGTGATCAATTTCCGGAACGCTATAAGAATGGCGCTTTCGTGGCTTTTCACGGATCCACGGACCGCTCCCCCTATCCCCAGGCCGGATTTACCGTCTGTTTTGTGCCGTTTAGCAACGGCAAGGCGACAGGCGAAATTGAGATCTTTGCCGATGGGTTCACCGGGATCGATACCGTTGTAAATACCAATGAAGCCCGATATCGTCCGATGGGCTTAGCCACAGGCCCGGACGGATCATTATATATCGTAGAGTCCAACCAGGGAAAGATCTGGCGCATCATGTACAAAGGCGATAAAAAAGCATTTGGAAACGCAGAGCTGGCGAGCATGGAAAAACGAAAGAGCCGCACATACATTAAGACACCCGACGAAAAATTGGACAATCTCCAGACCGGAGACGCGCTGGAAGGCAGCATCCTTTACAACACCTATTGCGCCCGTTGTCATAGCCGGAATGGTATGGGGGACAATAGCCGTTTTCCGCCGCTGGTGGGGTCCCCATTCGTAACGGGTGACAAAAGCCTGCTCATCAGTATTATTTTGAACGGCATGCAGGGGCCCTTAAAAATAGGCGACAAGACTTTCAACAGTATCATGCCTCCTCATAAAGAGATGCTCGACGATCACGCAATAGCTTCCATAACCACCTACATTCGCCGTCGGTTCGGGAAGAAAGCAAGCCCTGCCAAGGCTACCGAAGTGACCGAGGTCAGAAGTGCGGGTGCAAAAAAAAAATTGGAGACACCGCGCTCATCCATAAAACGGCCGACTTCGCCATCACCGGCAAGGGCGATGATCCCGCATGGGCCGCAACCTCCTGGCAGCTCTTCGCAAAGATCGATTCCGGCGGCAGAAACTATAGCAGTAAAAGCAAAATGCTCTATTCTGCAAAAGGCATCTACCTGCTATTTTCCGGCGAGGACGACCGGATCACCACGAAAGACTATAAGGATGACGAGGACATCTATGAGGGCGATGTCTTCGAATTCTTTCTGCATACCGATCCTGACAAACCACCCTATTTCGAATATGAGATCAATCAGCTGGAAAAGCAGCTGATCCTTACGCTTGCCCGCTTCCCGCATAAAAACCTTGCATGGTCACCCTGGAAATTCGAATACGAAAAAGACCCGCTTATCCAAAGAAAAACTGTCGTCAACAACGGGAAAAAACAAACAGGCGCCGCGATCAGCGGATGGACCGCTGAACTATTTTTCCCTTATGAGCTGCTCGGCCTATTGCCCGGTGTGCCGCCTAAAAGCGGAACGGTCTGGCGGGCCAACTTTTGCCGGATCGACTATGACGGCGGGAAAATGGTCCAATGGACCTGGTCGCGGAAAATTAAACGCTCTTTTCATGAATTGGATAACTTCGGGACGATATTATTTGAATAAACATCCATATATTTCTTAAAAACTGATTATGAAACGCAGAGACATCATAAAAGGACTTTCATTGCTGCCCCTCTCAGGAGCCGTCGGGACTGCCCTTGCCAACAACCCACCAATTGCAAGCGCTCTCGCCAACGGACCAGACGAATTATTAGCCTCAGGCCCCGCTGGCTTCCCCGGTTTGACAGCCGATCAAAATATCTTTCGCTCTATTGGTGTCGAACCGCTGATCAATTGCCGCGGCACCTTTACCATCATCGGCGGGTCGCTCGAACGGCCTTCTGTACGCGCTGCGATGGACGCCGCAGCACGCAACTTCGTGCAGTATGACGAGCTGGCGGATGGCATCGGCAAACGATTGGCCGAGCTAACGGGCGCCGGCTGGGGAATGGTCTCTGCTGGTTGTGCAGCGGGTTTGAAACACGTTACCGCCGCTTGTGTGACCGGTGGAAATCCGGAAAGACTGATCCGTATCCCCGACCTTACCGGGATGGAAAAGACCGAGGTCATTATTCCTGCCGGTTCGCGTAATGTATACGACCACGCGATCCGCAATATCGGGGTAACCATCATCACGGTTGAAACCATGGAACAGCTGGAACATTCCCTCAGCGCAAAGACAGCCATGATCTATCTCACTTCGGAAGACGAAGGCCCCATTACCCTGGAAGCGGTTGCGAAGCTGGTTAAGGACAGGAATATCCCGATCCTGGTAGACGCAGCCGCGGAAAATCTCACGCTCCCCAACATCCACCTGGCCAAAGGCGCTACCGTAGTAGCCTACAGCGGTGGAAAGGCGCTTTGCGGCCCACAATGCGCGGGACTGCTGCTCGGCGATAAGGATCTTCTGATGTCCGCATGGCAGGCCAGCTCGCCTCACCATGGCCCCGGCAGGGATAACAAGGTTGGCCGCGAAGAGATGATCGGAATGCTGGCCGCTGTACAGGCCTGGATCACGATGGATCATGGCGCCCAATGGAAAAAATGGCTATCCTGGCTGGATAGCATCAGTAAAAAGCTGACTACTCTCGATGGAGTAAAAACAACCGTCAACGAGCCAAAAGAATTGTCCAATCACAGCCCTGTCCTTGTCGTAAGCTGGGACCCCGCAAAATTGAACCTGACAGGAGAAGAGCTGGCAGAAGAGCTGGGGCACACCACCCCCCGGATCGCGGTTGGCAGCGGCGGCAAAAACAAGAAAGAGCCCGGCGCCGTGACAAGTATCGATATCACTACCGGACAGATGCAGCCTGGTGAAGAGCTGATCGTCGCAGACAGGATCTATGCCCTGCTGACAAAAAAACGTCCGCTACAGGACACCACGCTCAAGGCGCCTTCAGCCAATATCACGGGACGCTGGGACTTCAACATCAAATTCTTCAGCAGCACAAGTAAACATAAGGTTTATCTCGAGCAGGATGCCAATTGGCTTCAGGGAACCCATCAGGCGGATTTTTCCGTTCAGGACATCAGTGGTACCATCGAAGGCGGTCTGGTCAAATTAAAAAGCATCGCGCGACACCCGGGCGACCGTATCACCTATCTTTTTTCGGGGACACTGGCCGGAGAAGAGATAAAAGGAGAAATTTACCTCGGTGAATACCGAACCGCAAGTTTTACCGCCACGCGAAATAAAACAAAAGGATCACGTGAACCGATCAATATCCCAAGCGGCCCGCCATTAGCTACCTGATCCTTCATCGGTTGAAACTTTAATAAATAATATGATACACGCAGCGATCAAACAGGCCCTGATGCTTTATTTAGTGATCGGCAGCTACACAAAGCCCGGCGGGAAAGGAATTTCGGTGTACGCGTTCGATCCGCAGACAGGAGCGTTAGAATTCCGGTCCGCGACCGAAGGAATTGATAACCCTTCCTATCTTACTATCGGTAGGAACGGAACAATGATCTATGCGGTCAGCGAGAAAAACAAGGAATCGGGAAGCGTCAACGCCTATCACTTCGACAAGGCCTCCGGAAAGCTAAGCCTGGTCAACCAGGCCCCCTCCGGTGGAAAAGGTCCCTGTTATATATCTATCGACAATGCCGAAACCCATGTATTCACGGCCAATTACAGCAGCGGCAGCCTGGGCGTGATCGGGCTGAAGGAAGACGGATCGCTGGACAGCACCGCCCTTCAATCGATCCAGCATACGGGGAGCAGTATCAATAAGGTTGACCAGACCAGACCTCATACGCATTCCGCGGTACTTTCGCCAGACAATCGTTATGTGCTCAGCGCAGACCTCGGTAACGACCATGTCTACGTTTATCGCTTCGACGCTAAGGCCCACGAGCCTTTAAGCCCGGCCGACCCTGCTTATGTCACTGTCACACCCGGCAGTGGACCGCGCCATATCTGCTTCCACCCGAATGGCAGGTATGTGTTCGTGTTAAACGAAATAAGTGGCTCAATAGATGGGTATGATTATAAGGACGGAGTACTGACCCATAAACAAACCATAACCATTCTGCCGGATGGTTTTACTGGGACGGTGGAGGCTGCAGACGTTCATATTTCCCCGGACGGTAAATTCCTCTATGCCTCCAACCGGGAAGATCGCAATGAGCTGGTGATTTATTCGATACCCGCCAATGGTACACTGCGCTTCGCAGGCCGTCAGCCGGTGCTGGGCACGGCGCCCCGCGGTTTTGTGATTGACCCCACTGGTAAATTTGTGCTCGTAGCAAATCTAAAGACCAATGAGGTCCTTGTTTTTCGTCGCAATGCAAAAACCGGGCTGCTGACGTTTACAGGAAAAAAGATCAGTGTGCCGGAACCCGCCTGTCTGAAGTTCCTCAGTCCTTCATAATTTATCCCCCTCATAATTTATCGATCTCCTTGGCAACACGCCTTGCGCTGCGAAGACAGGATTCCATGCCGCGGCTCATGTTGTCCGCATAAGTACCGGCAAAATAAATGCGCCCCTCAGGCTTGAGTACCTGCGGCCAGAACTTATGCATCTCGCCGATGAGAAACGGTTCCATCTCACAGACCGGGGCATACTTGTCTTTTGACCAATCCAGGGTCAGGGCCTGTTCGATGGTATCCTTCTTACCGGGATACACTTCCCGGAATGCCGCCAGCACCTGCTGCGGCGGAAATCCGCTGGGACCGTAGGCTTTCAGAATGATGCGTTGACTGTCGACCTGATTAGATTCAATCCAAATGGAATCGATCAGCGGATGCTGAAATTCCATATTGATACTGGGAATCCCATCCTCAAGCCAGAATTTCGATGCAGCCTCAAACACATAAAAAGGATGTGAAGAATATTTAAGATGATCCACCACATATTGCTTAGCCGGGGAAAGCGCAGGCGTAATGGGAATACTCTGAAAAACGGGCAGGCTGATACAGTTGACCAGCACATCTGCCGTAAGCTTCAGCTCCTGCTTGCCACCAAAAGGACGGCAGCTGACCGTCACAGCGGTAGCACTATGCTGGATCCCGGATACAGGGTGATTTAGCTTCACCCGATTTCCCAGTCGCTTGGCAAACGCCATCGGCAGTTGTTCGTTACCGTCTTTCAGATGAAAGGTCTCGCCTTCTGAAAGCGGGATGCCGCGCGAATACATGATCGAAAGCCGCCAGAGAAAATAAAGGGCACTCGTATGCTTTCCACCCAGGAATCGCAGCCCCGCCGCCGAAGCGCCTTCTTTTTTATAAATTTCGGCGATCGCAATCTTGTCATAGTCATCATACCCAACCCCAAAGGGCTGCCAGGGATCGGTAAACTTATCGAGGTATTTCTTTAAGAAAAAGGCTGGCAGCTCATACATAGGATGCTGCGACAAAAATTCGACTTCCCGCTCGTTGAACCCAAATCCCTTAAGCACTGCGGGGTCCTTCATTTGCTCCGCCCTATAGAACTTCCCGTCGATAACCTTCAATTTATCTTTGTCATAAGTATGCTCCGAGCCTTCCGCGTTTGGATAGGCAATCGCCGTCAGCTTGAACTCCTCGATATACTCGAAAAAATGCTCATAGCCGGGTTTGGTGATATGGTCGGCGCCAAAATCTGCATAAAGGCCATCGGATAACCCATCACGGCCAGTGAACACATGACCTCCATACCGGCCCGAAGACTCGAGTACGGTGACATCATGCCCGGCCTTCATTAATTCGTAGGCACAGCACAATCCGCTGATGCCCGCACCCGCGACTATCACCCTTTTCGGCGCAGCCGTCCCAATATGCGGTGCCAACAGCAGGCCGGCCCCCGCAGTCAAGGTATTTTGTAGGAATATGCGTCGCTTCATCCTACAATTTAAGGATTTTAGTCTTGTCACTTACCCTTAGGAAACCTATCTGCGATGCTTTCCGGATCACCCGAAAACCCATCCATGACAATGTTTACAAAAGTGGAATTCTTATCCATTGCCTTCGTGGTGATCCCCGGGTCTACAAATGCTTCGAAGGCCTGATCAATTGGTTTCCGAATGAGCATGCCGGTCTCGGCAGTGGGCTTTTTTCGTTTTGCGTTCATCTGTGATCAATTAATGAATGTAGAATATAATTCTTCCATCCGGGCATGTGTGCTCCAGAAGTTAGGAGGGATCTCTTCCCGAAGGCTGGCTATCAAAATATCCAGATGCGTATGCCATCCACCTGCTACGCTCACCTGCACATCCTTGTTTTCGGACAGTTTGCGGTGTGTCAGGATCAGTAATACAGCATTCCCCGCTTCTTCTAATTCGAAGGTGACCTCGGATTGATCCTCCCAGGTAAATGACAACAAGTATGGAGGATTGATCTTTAGCACCCTTCCCGTAAAACTATGACCGGATGCCATGTCCTTGTATTTCTCAGGTGGAGATCCCGCAATCGGGCTAAGATCCTGATGAAAGAAATGCAGATTAACCTTGCCCCCTTCAAACATTTCCATTTCTCCTTTAGCCAGCCATTTACCTCGTTTGTCCGATTCGGTGAGATAAGACCACACTTTTTCAATGGAACCGCTCAGCTTGCGCTCGAAACGGATGGTACCGGGTGCTATGAAGACTCCTTGATTTTCCATACACAAATTTATTTATCATCATTTATTAAGTTCTCCAGCGTATCTAATCTGTCCTTCCAGAATGCCTGGCATCGTTCAGCCCACAACGTTACTTCTGCCAGCACTTTAAGCTGGGCCGTACAGTGCCTTTCCCTGCCTTGTTTTATCATCACTACAAGCCCGCATTCCACCAGGATATGCATATGCTTTGAAATAGCCGGCTGGCTCATCTTGAAATTCTCTGAAACCGCACTTAATGTCAGCGTTTGCCCGGCAAGCAATCCTATAATAGCCCTCCTGGTAGGGTCGGCAATGGCCTGAAATACATCTCTGCGCGCTGTCATGCATGCTTATTTAAAATACATAACCGAATGGTTATATAAATTTATATATTACCATTCGGTTTACCAAATATTAATTTCCGGATAATTGTTATTTTTTTGCCCCGGCCTGTGTCAGCCTCAGCACAACGGTCTCATGAGGAGCGATTAGATAAGAAAGCTTTTTTTGATCTTTCCGTATTTCATTATTCCAAACATTCAGGCTTGTATACTTCCCTTCCAAACCCAGCTCAGGAAGCCCTATATCAGCCTTTATTGCAGCGGTACCCGTGTTTAATATCCCGACCGCGAATTCATTATTCTCCAAAGGTTTTACATAAACCTGCCGGCCATCGGAGTTTATCTTCCTGATCGCCTGTTTGCCAAGTTTGTCCTGGTCTATCGCCAGTATATTCTTATTGGTCAGGATCCTCTTAGTCGCCTCATTCATGCCCGCCACATCGCAGCTGACCATTAATGGAGCGGCCAGCAGGCACCACAAAGACATCTGGCTCTGATACTCCACATCGGAGCAACCGATCCCGCCAAGGTCGCCGGATGGCCCCTTGCGTCCATATAACCCCACCACCAGCATATCAGGGTCGTTCCAACCGCCATCCCCTGCGTGGGCGGCAATATCCGCGTCCACCTTTACAGCATCCAGTATGCCTATACCACCCTTTTCAACACCCGCGGCGTCATTATCGGCAGACCATTTGTCCCGGATATCCCCCGCGATCCTCCAAAGACTTCCTCCGGCCCCCTTAGCCCAGAACCAGGGTTGCCGCCCTCCCCATTCACAGATCCCAAAGACAATATCCCTTCCCGATGCAGACAATGCGTCGGCCATCCTTTTGTACCTGGTTTTTGCCGTAACGCTGTCCGACGGGGCATTACAATAGTCATATTTCAGATAGTCAATACCCCACCCCGCAAAAGTTGCCGCATCCTGCTCCTCAAAATTCAAGCTGGCAGTATATCCTGCACAGGTTAGCGGCGCCGCATCTGAATAGATACCCAGTTTCATCCCTTTACTATGGACATAGTCCGCCAACGCCTTGATACCGGAAGGAAATTTTACCGCATCGGGAATAATATTATTGCGTTTGTCCCGGCCTCCCTGCCAGCCATCATCAATAAAAATATACTGGTAACCTGCCCCGGTCAATCCGTTGGCGACCATCGCATCGGCGATCGTCCGCACATCCTGCTCCGTTATTTTATCTGCATAAAAATTCCAGGTCATATAACCCATCGGCGGAACAGCCGCTAACCCGCTCCGTTGTGCCTTGAGGCTGCAAATAAAGGATCCCATCGCTATCAAAAACGTTCCAATTCTAAGCATAAAGTGAATTTAAGGCAAGTCGGGGGTATAAAACAACAATAAAGCGCCTAATTTTCTAATGCTCTCGATCGATTCGCCTGATTCCAGTCGCTCGAATACCACCTTTTGCAGCTCTTCAATGGACATGAAAGAAAACCTTCTCGGGCCGTTAAGCAGGAATTCCGTCAACGCCAATGCTTCTTCAGAATGGTTACGCGCGATCAGCTCTCTTTGGAGAAGGTGGATCACATCGGGATTCAAAGAAGCAGGGTCGCCGGCAATGCGAATCAATTCGTCAGTTGATAATCTTTTGAAGAAATGTAAATGAGATTCGGGCAATTGCTCAGCGTTACGCCTCTCTAATGATAAAAAAAGCCCGGATAACCGGGCAATATTTCTAATTTTTAAAGTGAGATATGGCTGCCTTCTTATTTAGAAAGGCTTTTCTTTACCTGCTCAACGAAGGAAACAGAAACATCAACAAGCGAAGCGATCTTCTCTACCGAAAATTCAGTATTAGTCAAGAAGGCTTTGACAGCCTGTTCCTGGGCCTGGGCTCTTCCTTCTTCCCTGGCTTCCTTTGATTTAATATCCACCAATTGCTCTAAAATACCCATAGTATTCTTTTTACCGGTTCTCTTATCAACTTCTTGCATAAAGATACGTTTTGTTTCTGGCTTTTTAAACTGCACATAGTTGTTCAGGAAACGCATAATGGCCGCGATCTTTTTCTCTCCAAAAATCTTCTTTTTCTGTAACAAACTGACAATCAACAATTTTTGTTTAAGTAATTCCTTATCAAATTCCTCGTCTGTTTTGGGACCTCGCAGATTTATAAGACGCTCTTTAGCCACCATGAGCACGACGGCAAACGGGTTGTCGCTTGCAGCCAAATCTTCATCCTTATAGTCTGTTATACACAATGTATTGTACTGGTAAACCAAGTGGGTCCCCATAAAATGATCCTCGTAACGGTCCGGCATGTCCTTACCATCTTGCGCAGTAAAAATTGCAACGGCGGTCACCGGATGGCTATGTCGGTCCAGAATGCGATAATAATAGGTAAACATTCTTATTGCAAATTCCGGATCCTTCCACCCTTGTACCTCTACGTGCAATAAAAGCCATCTTTCAGCCCCATCTTTCAAATACACTCTGGCAAGTTTATCCACCAATCTTGTATCCATCTCCTTCCCCGGATCGGGATACATCTCTTCCAATTCTTTGTCAAGAAATTCTATACCCCTATCGAGGTCTAGCTTCAGTTCAGCATCTGGAAATACAAACCGTATTAGATCTTCGCCAACCTCTTCCAACATACCTTTCCACAGCACATCGTACCGCCCTGCCATAAAATAAATTTAAATTGATTAAAATATCACTTCTGGTAGTGTCCAAACCCTTCACAGTCTCTATTAGAGGAACAACATAAGGAGAATACAAAAATACAATACACCCACAATCCAATAAAATAAATCGGCTATCCGCAATAACATAAATCAAATTCGAGTGCATTCATACGAGAGCATGGACGGAATCGAACCATCGCCGCTGTTACGCGGAACACCTTAGCAGGATGCCGCAACAAACCAACATTTGCCTACTCTCCGGTTGTGGGAGATACAGGATTCGAACCTGTTGTGTTTCTATGTACCGGATTTACAGTCCGGCGCTACTCCGCCATCGTAGCCGATCTCCCATGAGTGTGCCCGTTGGGTAACGATCCCACATCTCCGCATTTTCAGTGCAGCTCATAGACCACCTTTACTACAGGCACACACAAAAAACCCGCTTGGTAACGTAACCAAGCGGGTTTTGAATGTTTTATAGTTCACATCATAACATAGCTCGGTTCGATCCTTTCTTAAAGGAACAATACGAGCTACAATATGACATCTGTTGTTTCATGATGCGGCAAAGTTAGCAATTGTTTTCAAAGTAAAAAATCTTTTACAAAAATTACTCATCATCGTTAATCGAAAAAATATAGATCGTATGACTGGCCCCTTCTGGTAACTCTTATTTATTCTATAAAGTGCAACACACTCAGCTTACACGTGGCTTCGCGACCCGACCGGTCATTTCTTCCTGACCATGCTGTCTATCGCCGTAAGCAGCGAATATGGCCCCGGCGCATCCTGCAACAATTGCCAGATCATCACACCCCCAGCCTTCTGCAAGGCAAGAGAAGTTTTGGCCTTAATAGTGGCGGCCCCATTAAAGTATACGATCCCCCCGCCGGTGACTGTCAACTGATCGCGTTCGCGGGCAGCCGGGTACTGCAGCAAAATATCTCCATAAGACAGACTTTCCGGCGCATTCCGACCAAAACCATACCCATAAAAAGGCAGCCCCAGCGTAACCCTGGAGACAGCCAATCCTTTGGTGCCCGTCCAGTACGCCAGATCATCCGTCGCCATCGAAAACGGCGCATGCGGCCCCGGATCGGACTTGTCCCAGGGTCCTGTTTTGTCGTAGGACATGATATTGACAAAATCAAATTGCGCCAAAGCGGCATTTGTATAATGCGAAGCATAGGTAGTAGCAATAGCCGCCGTCATCAATTTCTTCTTTTCCCTGAGCGCGACACCCAGGTTTTTGACAAAACTCTCGTAATTGCCGTCAATAAAATCCCCTTCCAGATCGACGTCGATACCTTCGCAGCCATACAGGTCCGTCAGCGCCGCAAGCGCCTGTATAAAAGCCGCCTGATTTCGTTTTCCAACCAGTTTTCTCAAAAAACGGGGAGGATTTCCCCCACCAATCGACAGCAACACAGCTACTCCTTTCGCATGTGCCGCTGCTGTCAGCGTACGGACCTCTTCATCCACCGCAAAGACACCCGCCGAATCCGGGGTCAGAAAAGCGATATTCAAATGAGTGATCTTCCCAAGGTCCGGCATTCCCGTCTGGGAAATGTCGAAACCCAGGGGTAGATACCCCACTACCCGAAAACCTTCTTTTACAGTGTCCGTTAGCGGACGGGCCTTCGCATCGTTCCTGCTGAAACCGCATATCAACAACAGGCAAAGCACAAACGATTTCGAAGGGATCCCGGTTCTTTTTAAAAAATTCATATTCTAAAGTAACTCCCTTTCCCAGTATCAGCAAATTACATTCCTTATCGGACCAGAACATATTTTTCAGAAAATTTTTAAAGGGTGCCTCAATCAGAAGACACCCTCTTTCTCAACGAAAATAGTAATGCGTTTTCCGGCAACCCCTCCCGCCTCACATGATATCTAAATCGGTGAGCTCGGTGCTGATCGAGAGTCCCCCGACGGAAGACGGATTGGTCGATATCGGGTACGCCTGGGTGGGAGGGCTGCTAAACGTAAGATTTCCCACATAAAGACTGTTGACCCCCGACGGAAATGTGAATGTGGTCACTGGCGAAGGAAAGTTCCCGGTAATCTCGATGGCTTGCGGTGTGTTGACATAGGTGTACGTGAAATTGGTTTGGTCTACCTTCAGGAAGTAAATGGTCACCGAGTACACATTGTTCCCCTGCGGCACCGCACCATAGGCAAAAGCATAATAGAAATTGTCGGCTTTCGGTGTAGTTGCGGTAGCTCTCGGAACACCGACCCCGGAAGAAGCGTAGATGGGCAGGACTAATAGCAAACCCAGTGCAAAACGAATGGCTTTTTTCATAGCATTTTCGCATTTCGCGAAACGAGAAATACGAAATGAGATTCACCGCGCCTATTCTTCCGGCGATTGTTTCATATACAACCTTGCGTCGTTCATATACAACCTGCCGTAATTCAGCACCAGCCAGCTCCGGTCCTTCACTATTATGGATACTTTAGCGCCCTCGTCCCACGAAGCAGCGCCCCGGCGCCTATGCATAGACTTCCAATGCTTATGATCCACTACTAAAAAGGCTACAGATTAAGACCGGCAGGGTTCCCCCCGGCCGTCTTTCGAAAAGTTTTTGTAACGAAAATCAATGATGAATGAAAAAGTTTTTACTAATCGTATTGGCAGCGATGGCTGCTAATGTTTTGCTCGCTAATAACATTCTGGTACACAATATTTCCCTTACAGGGAATAATGCGACGTCGCAGTATGTGATGGTGAAATTCGACCTCTCCTGGGATAATTCCTGGCGGGTGTCTGGCGGTCCGGCCAACTGGGATGCCGCGTGGGTGTTTATCAAATATCGTATAAAAGGTCAGAGGACCTGGAATCATGCCACCCTGCATTATACCGACGGCAGTGGCAGCGGTGACGGGCATATCCTGCCTGCAGGAGCCGCCATCTCGAGTAGCAATGACAATGGAGTCGGCGGCGCTTATGGCGTATTAGTCTACCATAATAGCGCCTTAAGCCAGGGGACCGTAAGTTATCCCGGCACCGAACTGCGGTGGGATTATGGCGTGAACGGCGTGTCCAATGCCGACTCGGTAGACATCAGGGTCAATGCGGTCGAAATGGTATATGTGCCCCAGGCCTCGTTTTCGGTGGGCAGCGGCGGCGCCGAAACAGACGCCTTTTTTACCTATCCCGATACCACCCAGCCCTATACCATATCGAGCGAAAACGCCATTCCGGTAGCTGCAGTAAACGGACAGCTTTTTTATCACCATAATAGCAGCACCAGTGGAGACGGGATAGGACCTATCCCCGCCGCCTTTCCAAAAGGATATAAGGCCTTCTATTGCATGAAGTACGAGATCACCGAGGATCAGTATGCGGCATTTTTAAACTCCATCGATAGCGCACAGCTTCGGGGCAGGATAGGTACAGTACCCCTTTCGACGCTTGGATCCAGGAATGGTATCGGTGGAACGACTGTCGGAAACATTGCCGCCCTCAACCCTTATCTTCCCTGTAATTTTCTGAACTGGGTGAGTTTGACAGCCTACCTGGATTGGTCCGCATTGCGCCCCATGACAGAACTGGAATATGAAAAAGCCTGCCGGGGAACGGCCCTGCCCTTTCGTAATGAATTTGCCTGGGGCAGCGATGGACTGGTAAATTATGACCCTGTTACCAAAGTGGTTACTACGGGCAACCTTTATACGTTGAGCAATCCCCTCGCCAAAGATGAAGGTATCGCAGCCAATTACAGCAGTTTTGGGAATGCCGTATGGTACGCCACCGAGCCTTATAGTAGTATCCCCGCCCCAGGGCCCCTTCGGGCAGGCATCTTCGCGGGCAACGCCGGAAACTCCGGCAGAGTTACCGCAGGGGCCAGCTTTTACGGCATTATGGAAATGAGCGGTAATCTGACCGAACAGGTGGTGACCGTCGGCGCGCCCGATGGCAGGGCTTTTACCGGTCAGAATGGTGACGGGATATTAAGGGTTGGCGGGGATCCGAATGTACCCGACTGGCCCTATTTCACTGGCACTGGCTTGGGATTACGGGGGGGCAGCTTCGGATCAGTTATTCCGGTCAACCTCACGGTTTCCGATCGTTCAACAGCGGCGGATCACAGTGATTTTTTTCTTACGAGCCCCTATGTCGGCGGCCGCGGTGTTCGTACCGCCCCCTGAGAATAATGCCTGATGTTATTAGGAATCATTTAATTAACTACATCGATCATGAAAGCGATCTATTTATATGCGCTGCTATTCCTGGCCGGCATTCCGGCAGGCAGGGCTCAAAGTATTTTTTCCGGAGGAATTTCGGACGGATTTTCTTCTGACAACATGGGGTTCGACATTTATGCGGGTGGGGTCAGCAATGGTTTTGCCATGGACAGCAGTTTAATAGCGGTACCCTTGCCGGTAACGCTGCTCAGCTTTACAGCGGAGGGCATTGGCAGTCAGGTGCAACTGCGGTGGCAGACGGCATCGGAATTCAACAACGACCATTTCGAAGTAGAAAGGTCCCGGGATGCCAGCAACTTCAACTGGCTCCTGAGTGTTGCCGGCCATGGCGACAGCCAGCTTTTACAGGATTACCAGGCCATCGACGCAGCTCCCATCTCAGGCATCAATTATTACCGGCTTAAACAAGTGGATAAGGACGGACAGTCGATATTTTCAAAGGTTGTGTCCGTAGATATGACCAGCGCGACGGCCGGGCCTTCCATCAGGTTATATCCCAATCCCGCTGTAGAGGTAGTTAATATCAATATAACGAGCACAAAGAATATCAACAGCTCTTTAGTCGTGTTCAACGCTGCGGGCCGGCAGGTTGTCCTGAAGCCAACTTACCTGGTCAAAGGCGGGAACAGTCTTTCATTAGACGTCAGCACCCTGGCGCCGGGGATCTACTTTTACCAGTTTGAAAATACCAATACCGGTGTGCAGTCATTTATAAAACAATAATGTCAACGGTCTTGCGGCGTATGTCAATGGCCATGTGGCAAACACCATCCCTCAGCGTGGGTTGAACTTATCGATAAACCCCTGGCGGTAGTTGCGGCCGAGAGGAAATGTCCGGGAGCCTATTTTTACCAGTTCTTCGTCAAAATAATCGATCTCGTTCAGGTTGACAGCGTACGAACGATGTATACGGACGAACTGCGGGTAATTGATACGTTCTACCAGCGCCGCCAGGGAAAGCCGCACGATAAATTTTTGTGTGCGCGTATGAAGAACCGCGTAATTACTGTCTGTCTCGGCAAATACTATTTCCGGCAAACCGAATTTGATGAATTTAAAATTCTGCTTGACAAAAAAATAGTCGCCCAGCTGGAAGAAAATCGTTTTATCCAACTGTTTGTCTTCCGGAGTTACCTCCGTCGGGGGTAACTCCTTTTCCATACCAGCAAGTCTTGCTTCGGCAAAATTGTGCAGGGCCAGGTCAATGGCGATACGCAAGCTCTCCAAATGACAGGGCTTGATAAGAAAGGCGGAAGGATGGGTGTATTTTACCCGCTCAATCGTAACAGGGTCTGTAAATGCGGTCAAATAAATTAAGGGCACCCGTTTTACTTTCATGAGCTCCGCTGCCGTAGTTATGCCGTCCTTATTGCCGCGAATATTGATATCCATTAACAAAACATCTACCCGGCGATCAGTGAACAACTGCAATGCCTCTTCATAATTATCGGCGATGCCTGCGATGCCATATCCATCCGCTTCCAGCTCTTCCGCGAGATCGGCTGCCACAATGGATTCGTCTTCCACGATCATTATTTGTATGAGTTCGGGCATTATCGGCTGTTTTTTTGTAACGGAATGATAAAAAGATAGGTACTTCCCCCCTGCCTGTCTTCGCTATATCCGGCCTTTAGCTGCCTGGCCAGCACCGCGATCAGCTTCCTGCCAAAGCCATCTTGTATAGGGTCGCTTCCTAAACCAGGGCCGTTATCGGAGATGGACAGACGCAAACTGCTGTCGGTCTCTTCCAGGCGAACGGCCAACATAGGATGCGATACTTCCTGAAAAGCATATTTAAAGGAGTTCGTAAGAATCTCATTGACAAGGAGAGCAAGCGGCATGGCGGTATCTACATCCATGAACTCTTTTTCAATGTTCAACCTTAGCTCTACTTCTCTCGGCCTGTATCCGTACGCTTGAATAAGCATGCCTGTCAGGTCGTCGATATAATATTTAAAATTGACGGCCGATAAATTTTCCATTTGGTACAAGCGCTGATGTATCAGTGACATGGCCTGTATCCGCAGACGGCTTTCCTTCATCGCAGCCTTACTCTCATCGTCTTTCAACCGGCGGCTTTGCATATTCAGCAGGCCCGATACGACCTGAAGGTTGTTTTTCACCCGATGATGCAGCTCTTTCATGAGCCATTGCAGCCGGTCGGATTGTTCGGTTATCCTGTTTTTTTGTCGTTGAAGCTGTCTTTTCTGCAGCCCCAGCAGCAACAGTAAAAGACCCGAGATAAGCAATACACCCAGCGCCATCCATAACCGTTCGCTTTTTATCCTGTTCGAGTGTTGAAGTAAGGTAATCTGCCCTTCTTTTTTTTCCGATTCGAATTTCGCCTGCATCTCGGCTATCTGGCCTGTTTTGGTAATATTATCCAGCGAATCGGAGATGGAATAGTGTATATCCGTGTAATAAAGCGAAGAATCATATTGTTTCATTCCTTTAGTAACGCTGGCCAGTTGGCGATAGGCATTTACCATGCGGTAAGGAGCTCTTAGCGCAACCGCAACGTTCAGCATCTCGTGTGCATACATCAGGGCATCTTTATAATCTTTCAACTGCAGGTATACATCCGAAATATTGCCGTAATTAAAAGAAAGGCTGCTCTGTTTGTTCCTCTTCTTATTAAAATCCACCGCTTTAAAAAGATAGTCCAGCGCTTTCCGGTAGTCATGGTAATGTTCGTTGTACACCTGGCTGGTATTGTTGTACAACATCCCCAGAAATTCTTCACCATCTCCCGTTTTTGCTATAATATCGATGCCTTTTTCATACAATCCCAGGGCGCTGTCCATCAGGTCGCCCCTGTTGGTGAGCCGGCTCAGGTCACGCAGGATGATCCCTTCATTGTTCAGGGCCATCACCACTCCAATCGGGTATTGCTCCTTTTCCGCCAGGCGATTGGCCGCCCGACTCAACTCCAGTCCTTTTTGCAGGTATTCACGGGTCCCTTTCTCGCCCCCCATTTCTTTATAAAAGTTGGAAAGCAGGTTCATTGTCCTTACCTCCAGGATCGTATTGTGCAGGTTATCGTATAAATTAATGGCCTGCAATGCAAGACGGACCGCATCGGCATAATTACCTTTGGTGCGCTGGCCATTGGCCTGCAGGGTCCTCGCCTGGGCAATTTCCAACGCAGCACCGTCCGAAACGGCGATTGCAAAAGCACTGTCTGCACATACCAGGAGGGAGTCATTGTTGGTCTGCGCAAAAGCAGCTCCTTTTGTGATCAGGATGTTAAAAAGGCCTGTTTGAGCAAGGGCAGCCATTCGTGGGTTGGGCGTCGCACGCCTGCATGAAATACAAACCAGGGCGGAGAGCGCAAGGGTATAAATTAAAATGTAGGATTTACCTCTCCGCATAATCAACATCTTTTGAGTAAGATCAAATATATCGATTGTTGCTAGTTGTTGGGAATATATATGGCAGAATAAGTTGGATCCATTCTTTTAAAATGCGATAGGTAAGCCGCCGTTCCTTCTCAGGTTTTGGCAATAAATGCATTGATCCTTTTTGAAAAAAACAAAACGCATCCTGCCCCTACGCACAATATTGCGACAACAATAAACGAACGGATCGATTTCTGCATAGGATATTTGTAAATGATAGAATACCATCCGCCAGGGTGTATCCCGGACTGTAAGAAGCTATACAAATACCGGACAAAACATACCAGGATGGTTGCTATCAGCGAATTTATCCACCAACCATGCCATCTCTTGGCCATCCATAAGGAAAGAAAAAAAGCTACAAGTAGCCCCCACCACCAAGCCGTATTGACGAAACTTGAATACCCAACGACCTCTGCGGCTGTTATTTTTTCCCTTTGAAGTTCCTCAATCATATCTTTGAAATTTCCCTTCATTAGTATCTTAAACTGGCGGATATCATAAAAATAAGCCAACAGTCGACTTGCATAAATAAACGGCAAGGCCGCTATAAAATGCACCAGGATATGCCGACCGTTGAGCCTCTTAATACTATGCTGTTTATTTGAAATATTTTCCATTTGCATATAGCGATTTCTACCGCGGCATGAAAACTGCATATCGTACCTGAAATAAAATCTTTTTCTATAGCAGCCATATGCAAAAAATAATCAAAATCTATACATATGACAAAATACATTCTGAAAATCCTACTTGCACTGACTTTGGCAGGCGCACTTCTATCTGGTTGTGTACCACCACATCATGGCCAGCCGCCACCACCACCCCATAATCCTCGCGACGGCCATTAAACTCAATGTCAACACACCCGGATCGATCGCTGTCATTCGGGACAATTATAAGGCAAAGAAAAATAAATACTAAATTAGTTAGCAATTCCCTTATCTTTGTCTTTTAGTTCGACTATTTATTGATAAGACCCGGGCTCCGTAAGGTCCGGGTTTTTTTCCTACAAGATGGCGCAGTACCGCAACCAGCGCTGGTTTTCTCGGGCAGGGCGAAAAATGTCACGGGCTGAGAGACAAAGGGTGCCCGTTAGCATAAGCAGGAACAACAAGAATTTTTGCATGGCGGCCAAATAAAAAAATGGTGGGAAAGGTACAAATTCGAAGCGGCCGCAAAAATATTTTATTTCATTGGTGACATAAAAAGGCCTTGTAAAAGTTGTTTTACAAGGCCTTTAAATTTCCGTGTGGCACTATTTTAAGTTCGAGTTCGCGTCTTCCTGGGCCTGCGGAATAGGAATATATTCACTCCTACCTTTTACAAAGTTCGGC
>Ga0193717_1000287_pt1 | contig 37662 bp, 17 predicted proteins | sample U2c2metaG_FD_145900 | JGI IMG/M metagenome (GOLD analysis project Ga0193717, IMG submission 145900) | Soil microbial communities from a riparian zone of the East river system, Colorado, United States - U2c2 | ecosystem: Environmental > Terrestrial > Soil > Riparian zone | place: USA: East River... | reverse complement strand
ATAAGACTCTTGATAAAGTCTACCAAATTTGGCATCTGTAATTTCTACTGACATCTCTTAAAGTTAATCATTAATAAATACTTCTTCGTGGAGATGTTAAGTCTGTATAGGACGAGTCAACCTGTCTAAGTCTCAGGGCACTCCAAACAACCAGGAATAAAAATTAAAAATAACCTAAACAATTATAAAAATGGCAAAGATAAACAGTGGCATTTTCGGGCCGGTTTCAGGGAAAATCGGACCAGTGATAGGATCCTCCTGGATGGGCATTCCCTACCTGAAAGCGGTATCCAGAAAAAGTAGTAAGAAAAAACCGCGCAGTCCGGCGCAGATGGCCAATGAGGCTAAGTTCAAATTTGCAAACAACTGGCTGGTTCCTTTCCATCCTTACCTGACTGTAGGCTTTCAAAACCTGGCCATTAAAAAGACGGCGATTTCCGCAGGCTTTTCTGCCAATTACAGGACGGTGTTTATAGGAATTTATCCTGATATAGAAATTATCTATGATAAACTGATCATCAGTTCCGGACCGCTTACCCCTTTGGGAAATCCGCAAGCCGTGTTTTCCTCGTCCGATACCATTGAACTGACCTGGGAGCAGAATTATCGCCCCGGAGTGGTTTACAACGACCAGGTGATGCTGGTGCTCTACTCCGAAGCACATGACATGACGGATGGTTTCATAGGAGCAGTTAGCCGTGCAACCCAGCAGTATAGCTTTAAGATCAGTCCCAAGCTAACCGGAGAGGCATTGCATGCATACATCAGTGTCACGTCTCTGGACAGGAAGCAAATCGCCGACAGTATTTACATAGGAAAAATAGATCCGTTATGAGAACACATACCACGCTTACTTTGCGGAAACTCATCCTTCATGAAATGGATGCCGAAAAGAATCAAATGACCCAGCAGGAAATTCGCGTTTGGATAGAAACATTACCAGATGTGGCAGCAGAAATGTTTAAGTGCATGGACTTTTTTATCGGAAGTATATTTGACAGGGGGATGGTTGGCAGACAGGTTCGCCAGATCCAGTCGGAATGTATCTATTTGCTCAATGCGATCGACAAGTATGAAAACCTGGGTGCCGGGCTTGAAAAACTGAAAAAGGAAGTGATCAAATGCCTGGACCTGATCCTTGAACGAGTAAATACACACGGAGGCAAATACCTCGAGGAAAAAACATTGATGCCAAGACTACATTTTAAAAGAGAACAGTCTGGTTTAGAAGCACAGGTCAGTTTGCTGATTTCCAGGATGCGGACAGCTGGAGTGGAAAAGGTCCTTCAGGAGATCATTATGGAGTGTTTTGAAAGCTTTAAAAAAGCCAGACAATGCACTTATTATAAAATGAACTATATCAAAGACTTGCTTGAAGCCTTGGTACAGATTACCGGGAAAGACAATAAATCATTGATCAACGGCAATTTGAGCCATCATTTGTTCGAGGCCAATTACAATACGGAGGCCTACATGAAATATTCGCAGAAAAAGATCCGGGAAGAAATGAATGAAATCTATGAGGTAAAGGAGCAGTTTAACCGGCTTTATTTCTACCAGGCAGAATTCAAAAACCGACCTTATCGCAAATCGAGGGAGCGATACGACCTGAACCGGCGGAGGAATAAAGAAATCATGACCGATTTTATCAATGCGGAACTCAGTTGTCTTCAGCAACAGCATCGGCCTGAACCGGTACTGCAGCCGGCACAGCCTCTGGGGGGAAATGGTTCTGCAAATCATGCCGGCGATATTGCCGGGTATAAGATCCGGTTTTTGCTTTCTGTTGACGCGCTGGCTTTTTTTATTAAGCTATTGGTGCAGGCAAAGGTCATTGACGGCGGCGTGCGTACGGAACTGCTTGCCTTTGTGGCCAAAGTGTTCATCACACCCGGTGTAAGTGCTGCAGGTATTTCTCCTGGGAGTTTGGGTGTAAAATACAAACAGGTCGTGCAGAGTACAGCAATGAATGTAAGGGCGGCACTGGCCAGGATGGTGAAGATAATTGATGATGAGTTTGGCCGGGTTTAACTGGGCAGGGTGATCATGAAGGTGGTTCCGGAATTGATTTTACTTTGAACATCAATTTGGCCGCCCAGTGTTTCTATTTGGGTTTTGACCATATACAGGCCTAATCCTTTACCCTCAACAGAGGTGTCAAAGCGTTTGTATAAGCCAAACAGTTTATCGCCGTTTTGCTGCAGATCAATTCCCTTTCCATTATCCCGGAATGTGAGGATAACATTATCGCCGGCACAATGGCTTTTGATACTGAGCACCAGTTTTACATCAGCCCGCTTGTACTTTATGCTATTGGAGATCAGGTTATAGAAAATGCTGTACACATAGCTTTTCAGACTATGGATATGGTCTACAGCACTAAAGTCGCAGTTTAATTCGGCCAGATTTTCCTCCAGGTAATCTTTGAAGACCACCTTAATGTCCTCCAGGATCTGACTAAAGACAATGTCTTCCATCTGTTCATGTACCTGTTGCTTTGCCTGCAGGATGTGATTGATGTCCCTGATTACTTCATCCAGTCTCTCTACACAGGTGACCAGATCGGCAATCATTTTATCGGCTTCCTGCTCGCTGTGCGGTCCCATACCAAGCAATTGGCATAAGCCGATCATATTGGCCAGAGGGGCCCGTAAATTGTGAGAGATGATATAGGTAAATTGCTCAAGCTCTTTGTTGCGCTGCACCAGGCTTTCGGTAGACTGGATCAGCTCATTTTCGCTGACCTTTAAGTTGTCACGCATCGTTAGCAACGCTTTGCCAAGCAAATCGTGATCGCCCAAAGGAGTGAATTCGACGGCAAAATTTCGTTTTCCTGTTTCATTGGCAAAAACAGCGGCTTCTCTCAATTTCCTGGAAAGCTCGTTTACAGCCCGGACCATGCTGTCGATCTCAGCGCTCTTCTTAGGCAAATTTATCAGGCGCAGTTTACCCTTGCCCAGGTCTTTTACCATTTTTATGATCTGCTTGATGGGAAAGACGATGATCCTGGTCAGGTAGAGGGAAAGAAAAATTCCCGCTAAAAATATGACAACCGCGAGCGCGATAATGAGCACTCTCAGCCGCTGAGCGTAGGTTTCCAGGTTCTTGTACTCCCGGTCCTTGATCACGCGTTCCATTGCCGCTACTTTTTCCAGCTGAGCCATCAGCTCGGCCGTATGGGGAATAATTTCATCTTCGATAATCTGTTCAGCGCCCAGCTTGGTGACCGGGTCATCGTAATCTTTGAATGCTTTCAACGCCGCCATAATGCGCTGCTGTCCCGCCAATATATGGTCAAACCCTTTAAAGATATTTTTAAGGTTGTCGGTGATCCTTTTATCATTTAGTCTGACCGTCAATGCCAGTAGTTTAACCCTTAACCGGGGATATTTAACACGGTGCAGCTGCTCAAGCGCCAGTTTATCTTCGGCACTGGACCGTAGAAATACCCAGTTCGTGGAGTACATTTTAGATTCGATCAGTAAGCTTTTAAAATCACCTAATGCCTGCTGTGAAGGATCAATGACTGAAGAGATATAATCTGATAACTTCTTACTTTTATTCAGGGTATAAATGCTGAGCAAGCCGTTGATCACAAACAGGCTGACCAGGATCAGGAAGCTGAAATATATTCTGTTGCGGATACTTAACCTCATTTAGCTGTGTTTTATTAGAATCTGAAATTAAGACCGCCCATGATACGGAACGGATCTTGCGGCTGGCCATAAAATAGTTCTGTCTCTTTCTTATTCAGATCCATGTTGTAACCTACACTACGGTAATGCTGATTCAATGCATTGCTTACATTCACAAAAAATGAGAATTTTCTACTGAACTGATAGCGGGTTGATAGGTTCAACAAAGCGTAGCCTGCAATTGTTTGCCGCCTGATGGTGGTTCCCACGGTATCTTTTGTCCCCGGCAGGTTTTGCCTGCCCATGAGGAGCAGCCTGGGCGAGAAGGTCAGATTGCCTGCACGGAGGTCAGTACCAATATGAAAGATTGCAGGCGAAATGAATGGCAGTTCAGCGTGATCTGATTTTCCATCTACATAACTGAAAGAGGCGTAAGAATTGAAAAACAGGCTCCCGATGGCATGTTTTAAGTTAAACTGCAGGCTGCCCCCATAATTTTTCTGTCTGCCCTGGTTGGTGAATACCTCTATATAGTCTACCGGTATGCCGTTGTACTGATTGTCATATAACCTGGTGGTTAAATTGTCATCGGCAAAGCGGAGTAATCCGTTTAGTACCGCATAGTAGGCGTCGGCGGTTACTGTAAAATCGTTTGTGATGTATTGGCGGATGCTGACCTCGAAATTATGTGACCGGATGGGTTTGATTTCTGGGTTGGGCAGGTGTAGAAATGAAGAATGGTAAGTTTTCCCGGAGTCAGCGGTTTCAAAAGTGCCGTATTGTACGTAAGCGGTGGAAGGTGATGGTGCCAGGTAAGCACTGCCGTAGAGTGCTTTTATTGTCGTTTTTGGAGTAAGGTTAAATACTGCGCCCAATCGTGGGTTGACGTTGCCGCCATAACGTGAATTGTAATCATACCGGCCGCCTAATGTAAAAGTCAGTGTTTTTACGGGTTTATATTGTGCCTGCAAATAGGTGCTGACATTGTAATACTTAATATAGTAGAATTGGGCAGGCAGTCCGTCCGGGTGATAAAAGCTGGAGGTACCCGCAATGCTTCCCTGAATGTTCCGACTGGTATTTACCGGTGCCGAAAGGTCAGCGCTTTGTGGAATGGCGTTAAAATTTTCGTAACTGACGCCTCCCGTTAAGTTTAATTTTGAACTTGCTTTAAAATCGAGCTGTTCTTCTGCTTTGATACTGGTAGAGGTGGAATATTTGTAAACGGGTTCGAGCGCAGTGTACAAATTCCGGTAGCTGGATTTCGGATCAAGCGAATAGCCGCTTGCAGTCAGTGTGGTTGAAGACAAGAACTTGTTAATTTTCCTTCTAAAAGAAGCGTTGGCCGTGGTGATCGACTGCCCCATATAGAGGTCTTTATTGTAAATGGTATTGCTGGTATTGTTGCCGTAGCCGCTCGGCATACGGGCATGGTTGCTAAATATGGAAAAAGAAAAATTATTCACATTTAACGCTGCATAGATGTTATAGGCCAGGGTTGGCGCCTGGTAGGAAGGCTTAAATGGGGTTGCAGGTTTTACCGGGCCATATATGGTATTGAAGGTGCCGCTCCGATAGGGTTCGCTGCTGAGCTGCGGGTCATCACGATAGATCTTAGTATAGTCCGGCTGACTGTCATAATGGTATTGCCCTGAAATGACGATGTTGGCATTGGTGGTCAATTTTTTAGCCAGAAACAGGGTATTGTTGGTGTAACCATAATTTCCCGCCGCAATGCTTGCTTCAGCTATGATGTCCTTATTTGCGGGGAGTTTCCTGGTAATGATATTGATCACCGCGGAAACGGCGTCTGCCCCGTAAAGCGCTGAGGCGGGGCCGTACACTACCTCCACCTGCTCTGCAAGACTTACCGGATAGTTTTCCATGATCGGCATGGCTTCATTTGTCGGTGAAGATATTTTTACACCATTCAATAAAATTACAAAGTTCTGCTGGCCCTGGATGCCCCTAACCGTAATGCTGTTCCTGGAATCGGAGTAGATCTTGTCATCTATTTTCATGTCGGGCAGGTCTGTAATCAGGTTAAGTAAAGACTGATAACCACGCGTTCTGATCTGTTCCTGACTAACGACATGAACTGTTGCAGGAGCATTTTCAGAGCTTTGCGATGACTTGCTTACGGTCGTTACTTTTACATTGAGCAATTCTTTCAGGCTCAGTGTATCCAGTTTGGTCGTATCGTTCTGTGCAAAGCCACAATAAGAAACCATCACTAAAAATAAAATGGGTATAATTTTTTTCATTGTATATTTTTATGGGGGTTAGTCTACAATCGTTGCCAGTTTCAACAGTTCTGACGCAATGTTCATATTTCTTGAAATGATGTTGTTTTTGTTGATCTCGAGTTTGAGGCGTTCGTTTACAATTACAATGTTGATACAGGATCCTTTTTTTGCCAGCCCCGTATTTTCTGTGATCAGTAATACGGGTTTGTCACGGGTCATTTCAGTTATCCGTTTGAGTTCGGTGCTTTCTTCTTCACTAATGAAAAGTATACTGCAGCCGGCAAATGAACCAACTGTATTGAATTTTCTAACGACTATTTTTCTGTTCCCAACCTGTTTGTTGCCCGTCAGGTCTTTCAGCTCGTCATTTAAAGGAGAATCGCCGAGTACCCCGATCACAAAATTATTGTTTTCATCAGTTTCAGGCCATTCAATGTATTTGGTGAACCGGTAGATGATGTTGGCGTGAACTTTATAATCAATTGTTTCCTGTCCGCTACAATAAATGGAGATCAGGAACAAAATACTAAAGCAAATGGATTTCCTTAAATTGATAAAAGGTTCTACGTTCATATCTGGTGCCTCTAACCAAATATACAATATGAGGGGCAAAGTTTTATTTATTCAGACTGATGTCATTAAGAAAACACTGCATGTTTTTTTGTAGTTTCTTCCGATGGGGATTTTGATATTTGAGTTTCATAAAGATGGTATTCCCCGTGGTTTTTTCTAAGGTGAGTGCCTGATACGATAAAAGACTGGTGAACTTTTCAAACATTTTGGACAGATGTGACTGTAAGTTGTAGTGCTTTATCACTTATTGTATTTTAATTAAATAACTTTATCTTTGGCATCATGAATTCGCTCACCGCCCTCGCCCCAATTTCTTTAAGAACAAATTTTAAATCTGATAAAGCTCTTGTAGATAAGATCTTAATACTAACTAGTTTAAGTTATATCAACAATATAGACCTCATTGAGAGGGAGATTGAGCATAATAAAGATATTTATATCATTACCAACCATAACAAAGAGTTATTGGCTTTCTTTATGATCAATGAAGAAAAGGTAAACGAAGAAGATACCTATTATTTAGGCTTAAGTGCTTGTAAAGATGAGTTGAAGGGACAGGGTTTAGGCAAGGCGCTGTATCAAAAATTTATGGATGATTGCAGGGGCAGGGAATTGAAGGAGAATAGAAAATTTTTGCTCTGGTGGACAACCGCTACTCCAATTGTGTATTATTGGTTTAATAAATATGTGGCTAACGTACAGCCAGATATGAATGGAGATTACAATGCTGATGGAGCAAAAATTGCCAACCAAATTAAAAAAGAAAAGTTTGAAGGCATTACAGCGGATTCACATCATCCTTTTATTCTACGCAGCGTTGCCCAAAATACAAACTATTCGGTTACCGAACAGGCACGTCTGATTGTAGCTACAGAAAGTCTTAAAATGGATGTTTTTCAAAAGTTTAACCTAAAGGAAGAAAATGCAGATCGGTTTTTAATGATCGGTTACGCTCCGGAATAGTTTAGCTCTACTAAAAGCGCAAGGGCATACGCATCAAGTAACAACGCACTCCCATTTATGTCGATTGGAACAAAATAAGGATGTGCTGATTTTCTGTTCACCTTATAGCTACTGCCTTCATTGGTAACTATTCCTTCGTTAAACAGATAAGTTAGTTGAACCTTACTCAAAAGAAATCTGTTTTCAATTTCCTTAAGCAATGTTTCTTGGGTAGAAAGGGTTGGCTCAAATTCCTTTTTTGAAAGTTTTTCGGCCATTGCCTGTAGATTTTTGATCTTACTGACTTTAAAGGCATTCAATAGCTGCTGATCCTTACTCAGTTGGTAATAACAATTTAAACAACATTCTTTTAAATGATGGTTAACCATTTTGAAATCTTTCAAAAGTAGATTTTTTAAAGCCCCCTGTGCGGACATTGGTTCTACGGATACAAACTTTTGAAGGTTTCCTATTTTCTGGTCAAAAGGTGCTGGTTCAAATATCGGTGTGAACTTATCTTTTAGTACTTCCTCCACAGTGTTGTCTAGTAGTTCTATGGCGAATAGTTTACTTTCGATATCGTCCTGGTCTTCGGAAGCAATGATATCGTAAATTACCTTAATTGCTTTTGGCTCATAGAGAACGCTTAAAAGCTCGAACAAAACCTTAATCAAAAGTTGTGTATGTTCTTTCAGGTGAAATTGTAATCCGGGATCTTCAATAAACTGAAGGTCGTTCTGAGCTGACATGGCGTAAATTAGCTCATCACTAAATTGTTGACAAAGCTCTTCAAAGTAGAAACAATCGCTTTCTGTTGGCTTTTCTGCAAATGTATTAAAAGTGTGGATGAGTTCGTATTTGAGTGTCAAATCTGAAATTTCCCAAAACTCTTTGAATAAGGTCAAAGGTAAAGGCTTTTTGGCAGTTTGAAAGAAACGGATAACAGTTAGCCGATAAAAGAAATTTGGATTGCTGTAATAGGTACTGGACAGTTTGCTGGTAAGTTCTGCATCATCATTCACAGAAATAGAGTGGAATGCTGCCGGGGCATCAGCTCTTGCCCTTAAAGCCCTTTCTAAAGTGCTGGATAAGAGATCGGTATCTGTGTTTACGTAAGATGGCTTTGCAATTGGTGCCCCATCATTTTCTGAAGCTGTAAACGACCTGATTTCTGTTAAATAGCTCCAGATTTTTTTCTTATAATTTTCATAAAGTTTTAAGCTCACCAAACTCCAGAGCAGGAAGATCACAAAGCAGATCGCTGATACGACAGTCAAAAAGTACTGGGTGTCATCACGGGAGATCAACGCTGAAACGACCAGCAGCAATCCTCCTGAAAGCACGGTGGCCACTTGGTTAAGCAATCCTTCTATAGTGGCCTCAATCCGCAGCCGGTCAGGACCGGTAACCTGGTATAGCACTTTTATGGCTGGTGTGGAGATCGCCTTGCGGATTACCCTTTCGACAAACTTGGCCAGGAAAATGAAGCATAGGATGAAGACGGGATTGGTTTGAAATGCTGCACCGCCAACGGAAGCAAAAATAAAACAGCCCACAAGCAGCAATGGCAATAGTAAAACAGAGAACCTGGCACCTTTAGCACTAAGTATATGCCCGGAAAGGAAAGAAAAGATCAGTTCACCAATTTTTACACAGCTAAAGAATACGCCGACGATAGCGGCGATCTCTATCCCGGTGTAGCTGGCCATGAACCGCACACTGATCAGGTACGTATAGTCGACAAAATAGATGGCCGCCACTGAAAAAACGGAAACCCCGGCGATGAGCAGGTAGAAGCGCTCTGATAGGAAGAACGCGAGATTGAGCTTCTTAAGTGTGGTCTTTATTGCCGGTTGATGATTTAACTTAGCCCGGTTTTCACCGAACAGCTTGTAGATCGGAAAGAATGCCGGCAAAATGCACAAGGCTGCTGCAGGAAGCAAATAATCGGGACTGCCGAGCAATTTACTAAGCACCGGGGCAAAAAGATAACCAATAATAGAAGCCACGATCTCCCCGGTTCCGATCAGCGCCAACAGCCTTTTGCTCTGGGAAAGATTGTACAGGCACGCGCAGATAGCCGAGAAGCTAAGGGCAAAAACGATGGTAAACGGCATGTTGAACAGGAAGCCAAAATACGCAAGGTAAACGGCATATGAGGGATCAGTACCTAACCTGACATAGGCGATAAATACGATTATACTGACTACAGAAAAAGCAAATAGAAACTCCAGATAACTGCGGATAATTCCCGCTTTTCGCTGCCTGGCCTGATAGATCCTGATCAGTAAAACACCCCCTATCCCGGAAATAATGTAGGCATATGGCAGATTTGAAACGCTTGTATTCTGGATCAGAAAGGTATTGACCGCTACAAAATAAAAGGAAAGTGCAACTCCCGTTATCAGTGAAAGTAAAAAAAGTAAGCGAAAGGAACGGCGCTCTTCTGCCCTCAATTTTACCATGCCGGAAAACCTGGAGGTCAGTGACATATCAGTTGCTTAAATTGGCGATTAAACGGGCAATGACCGTTCTTCCTGACTGTGGTATCCTGGAGCTTTGCACCCCGCTGGCTGCTCTTACCCCGGGAGAATAATAAGCTACATCAAAAAGATTCTGGGTAATGCATTGCAAGGTGACCATTTTATTGAAAGTATAGCCGATCGTTCCATGAATGAGCGTATGTCCCGGAATTTCGTTGTACGGATTTCCGCTAATGGAGGTGTTGATGCCCGTAGGTTTGTCTCCCACCAGATTTGCACGCATATTTACATTCAGTTTATTGCTGATAAATTTGGCGTTGATCCCTGCATTGGCAGAAAAGGAGGAGATATCTCCTATTCTGATACTTGAACCTGCTGTAGTCCGCTGTGGATCGATAACGGTGAAATTGGTAAAAAAGGTAAACCTGTCTAAAAGAGATGTTTCGCCGGAAAACTGGATACCCTGGATCTGCGACTGACCTATGGCCCTGAACTGTGTGGTTTTAACTCCAAGTGTATCGATATTCACCGTCCCCAGGGTGTTGCTATAAGAGGAATTGTAGCAGGCAATTTCTATGAAGCTCCCTTTAAAAGGAGTATATCGTGCAGAAACTTCAATATTCTTTACACGCTCAGGTTCCAGCAATGGATTGTTGACCAGCCTGGCAGAGGATGTTGCAAACTTATTGTACACAGACGCATCTAAAAAAGCCTCACTATAAATCGACTTAATAATGAACTTACCGGGATAATACACCGCCGAAAGTCTGGGGTTAAACACCGTACCATATCCGTAAATGCTATTGATCTTGTTATTGTCCATTCTGGCCGCAGCACTAAGGTTCAGTTTTCTGGCCCTGTCCTGATAGCTCAGCTGTCCATAAGCGCCAAAATCGACTACTGAGTAGTAATTGCCGCCCTTAATGCCATTGGCGCTGGAGCCTGTAGTGATCGGATCTTCTGTAGTAGAGTTTACATAATCGCCCTGCAACAAGCCATTCCTCAGCTCTACACCAAAGTTAAAATCCATTTTTTCATTGATCACATAGTTGAGCTTAGATTCTGTGCGGAACTGTTTGGACTGCTGTGAATAGTAGTTTGGCAGAAAATAGGATTCCTTTCCGGCAATGAGATCGGCAAAAGAAACCCCTGCATTGGCGTAACCGTAAAACCGGGTGATCACCGCCTCTTTTCCAAAATCACTGGTCCGGAAATAACTGAAATTGGAAAACGAAATACGCTCTGACAGACTTTTATCATAGCGGGCGTAGAAATACTGCTGCCTTACCTGCCAGTTCATCAGATCTGAACTGACCGCATAGTATTTATCCACATAGATGGGCGAAACGCCTTCCGACCATTTTTGGTATTCAAAGCCGAACTTCAGGTCGCCGATGCGGAGCTTGGCCGACAGGTAATAGTCTTTAACCCCATCTGAATAGGAAGTGCCAATACCATTATATCCTTTCTTATAATTTGTCTGGTCCAGTGAATCTGCCCTTGTGATAGCACTGGCAGTGGGGAGGATCTTTGTCTTATCGGAGTTTATGGTAAAGTACTTTCCGGTAGGGTCCTGGCTGGTATATAGCGCTGCTCTGGCAGCTGTGTAGTCCTGGGTAAATATGGTCTGGTATCTGTTGGCCCCGAATTCATCTGCCGTCCATTTATTGTCCCAGTCTGAAAACGACGACAGATTTGTATCATCTGAGTAGTAGACCCTGCCTGTAATGGCAAAAAACAGCTCGCGTCCTTTTCCGGACACCGTAACGTCGCCAAATTTGGTGTTCAATGATCCTGCTCCGCCATTACCGGTAAATGCGATCCTGCTTTTCTTCTCGTTACTGTTCCAGGCCTTTTTCTGAGGAAAATAATCTTCTTCGTTCTTGGTGATGATATTGATCACACCTAAAAAGGCGTTGGCTCCGTAAATGGTGGATGCCGGTCCGTATATGATCTCCACCCTTTTAATGTTGCTGAGCGCATATTGCCTGGAAATAAAGGCCGAATTTGACCACATTTCATTGTCCTCAACACCATCCACCAGTAATAACGTCCTGTCTGTATTTGCCGCCGTGCGGTAACCACGCTGGTACATATCGGAATAAGAAAGGCCTGAGCCTTTGGAAATATCAAAGCCCGGCAGGTCATGGAACAATTGTTCCAGATCAGTGTATCCGCGGTTCAGAATGTCCTCAGAAGTGATGATCTGAATAGTGGCAGGAGCGAGCTCTATGGTTTCTGCCTTTTTTGATACGGAGGAAGTAAGTTTGGCCCTGATCAGCTGCCTTAAATAAATTACCTGCAGCCTGAAACGGTCCGGATCACGTGAGTCGGGATCGAAGTTGTCCTTTAACAAAAGTAGTTTTTCAATACTTTCATCAGCCTTTTCTATGGAATCAAGTGCCAAATATGACATGGATAACAAGCGGTAAGCCTGTACCTTTTCACTGTAGCTAAATCCCTTTGAAGCGATACAGGAATTTAACCGGTCAATACTTTCGTAGAATTTGCCGATGTTGTACTGTCCTTCAGCATCATTGACCGATGTTATCCCGCATTCCTGGGAAACAGCAGGGTTGCAGATGGCAGTGAGCAGTAGCAGCAGAATGGGAGCGCAGATTTTTCTTATAGACATTTTAATTTTTATCTGTGGTTAGCGAGCGGTACATACCGGCCATGGTACTATGCCATCCGACAATTTTCTTATCCTCGCTTCCGGTGTACAGAAACTTTCCATCTGGTGTGTACCACAGACAATATACCCATTTGTTATGCGTCCTCAATGTCAGTATGTCTTCCGTGCTTCTTGATGCCATCAGTGCTTTTACATCTATCAGCTTAATGGTCTGGTCGCTACTTGCTGATGCAAGCTGGAGCACTCCGCCACCTACCATGCTAAATTTCAAATCATTGATTGAAGAGGCATGGGGCGTAAAGCTTGAAGCAGGTTTATTGCTTTTCAGCTCTTTTATCCAGATTCCCCCATCGTAAGTGCCTGCGGCCAGATAATCATCGGCAGGGCTAACCACAATACTGGTGATCTTTGAGGGTAGTGTAAATGTAGTGGATGAGGTTCCCGTCAGGTCAGCATCATCATTATAAACAGAAATTTTATTACCTGCTGCCAGATAGAGTTTGCCGCTGCTTCCATAATTCATTGCTGTAAAGATGCCGTTAGAGAATTTCAGGGTTTCAATAACTGTGTTCGCACGGTATATTCCTAGTCCTTTGCTGCTGAGAATAGCAAATTCTGAGTTGTTTTTAAACAGTACCTGTCTCCCTATCCCAGGAAAAGATACTATGGTTAATTCTTTTACTGATGGTCCGTTTGCATTCAGGCCCAGCAAAATTGCATTCCCCGTAGCGGTTACGACAACTGCTTTTAATCCGTCCGGAGAGGTACTTATGGAACGCGCCTCATCTTTGACGTCATATGAAGCTACTGGTTCAAGAATACCATTCACTACTTTAGAGAGGTACACCATGCCCGATTCATCTATAGAAACCAGCTGGTCGGCCGCTGGTCCGTGCGCTACACTTCTTACCGGATACTTATGGTAGGCAAACTGGTTCTTGTGCTGGATCTCATTGACCCAGTTAAACTGCAGGGAAGTATAAATGTCGTTGTTCTGGAGCGGTCCGTTGTTTGTAGCATTTAGCGTGTAGGCGCTGAGCACCTCCTTTTTGCTCTCATCAAATTTCTTATCGTTTAAAAGCAGCATGGCCTGATAAGAAAGGTTTCTGGCCTCTGCCAGATCCTTCAACCGTGCCGAGATCTGTTTCTGCTCTACCGCTATTTTTTCATTGCTAACCGCACGTTCGGTCTGTGTTTCTGCGATAGATTGTTGTTGTTTCGCAATAGTGGCATTAAGCTCTGCTATCGTTTTTTGTCTATCAGCAAAAGCCTTTTGTTGTTCGGCAATTACTTTTTGTAACAAGGCGTTTTTTTCACTTTTAGTTGCCTTTTCTTGCTCCATTTGAGCAATATTTTTTTGTTCAAGTGCCAATTTTGCACTCAATAAAGCATTTTCCTTACTTTTTTGTGCCAGGCGTTCCTGTTCTTGTGCTAATTTTCTTTGACGCTTAGCTTCTACACTTTCTTTTTCTGCAATTACTGTTTGCCTTTTTGCTAAATTCTTAAGTTCAAAAGAATAGATAGCAAGTAGAAAAGCGCCTAGCGCGATAACTGAAATAATTATGGAAATTCTTTTGGCACGAAGAAGACGCTGTTTTTGCATTTTCTCTTTAAAAACAAGTTCTTTTTCGAACTGTGTTTTGCTGTATTCCAAAAAAAGAATCGCCTTGTCGAATAAGTCATTATAACGTCCAGCCCAAATTGCAGTTGGTTGTTGTTCCTCCTTCCATTTCCAAGTCACCTGGAGTTCAGGATCGCGCAATAAACCTCCTTTGCCTGCTTCGTATAAATTAGCTGCATCGCATAGGCGGAGGTAAGTCTGTGCAGCTGTTTCTTCGTCCTCAATCCAGGTAATTAACCGTTCCCAGCGTTTTAAGATACTTTCGTGTGCAATATCCAATATAGAATCTGGTGTTAAAGGGACAGTAGAAATTGACGTGATAAAGTTGTTTTTCCCGTTTCTGAATATATCGGTCACCGCAATAATTTCTGCCTCGCTTGCATTGGCCAATTCACAAAGCTCTGCTAATTTTCTAGGCCTTCGCATGCCTTTGAAGGGGCCGCTCATGGTAACTAATGCGCAAAACATTGCTTTGCAAATTTGTTGATCTTTTGAGGTTTTTAAGGTCGAATATGCTTCTTCAAGATGCTGTGATAGCGCATTGTCGAGTGTTCCGGCTTGTTCATAGGATTCGAAATCAATTTCATTTCGATTGCTGTTTTTGTTATTTTCCCAGTAATCCCAGGTACGCATCATCGCATGCTCCAGGAGCGTTAACTGATCTTGATTCTCCTTAATATCATTGGATAATTGCGTAGTAAGATCAGCAGAAAATTTAACATTTTGTATGCTTAATGCTTTAACAATAGCGTCTTGTTGCTCGGCGGCATTCATTTTCGATACTAGGTATTGACCGTTATTGATCGCTTCGGGGAGTCCGTTAAATTCGGTGCAATTGCCAAGAAAATCCGATCTCATCGTTAATAGAACAGAGATGGGCGAGTGCTTAGCTTCAGTTGTTTTTAATAGGAGCTGAATAAAAGCTGCCGCATTATTTTTTTCATTGCCAATCGAAAAACGAAACAGGTTTTCAAAATCATCAACTATTAAAAGTAGTTTTTCATTTTTAGCTAACCGGGATTGGTTATAAATTTCGAGGAGAGCAGATTCACTTTCGTTTAATTTATTTAAGATTTGGCTGCTTGCTGCTGTATCAGAACTGTATAGCACACCTTTTTCTGCGAGTGCATAAGCCATATTTGCAATAGGATCACATTCAGGCTTAAAAATACAAATCTGCCAATTTTGAGTACTGTCGTTTTGTAAAGCGGGGATTAGTCCGGCTTTAACCAATGAAGATTTTCCGCTTCCGGCAGATCCAATAACCATAAGAAAGCGAACAGAAAGAAATTTTTGGAGCAATTGACCTATCTGTTTCTGCCGACCAAAAAAAAGTTCGGCTTCTGTTTCTTCAAATGATCTTAATCCGGGAAAAGGATTGGTTAATTTACTTTCCAATGTGTTGAGCATAAGCTTGAGCGTTGGCTAGAAATTCATTCAAGAACTAATAATTAAAGCACATAATGATTCTCGTCGAAGATAACTCATTTGTTAAGATAATTCAAATTCTTATTTTAAGCCCTTTAGGAGTATGAATTTAAAAAGTTACTAATGAAAAATCTCTGCGCCAACAGACTATTTATATTTTTTCCATTTGTACCGTCATGCTGCTCAGATCTGATGTCTTGCTCCCGGGAAGCTCGGCCGAAAGTTTATGTCGCATGTCGAATTATCAGAGGCGGGATCCTGGGTGGATTTCGCTGAACCAGCGTGCCAGGTTTGGGCTCATCACCAGCCTTCTGAGCTGGATTCATAATAAGAATAACTGATATTGATTAAAGAAGCGACGTTAAAACCAGCAAGCGCGGAAAAGGAATCGTTATTCCTTAAACTTCCGCCGATCCAGAATTTATCCTGATAAGCAATTTTGAGATGGTCTTGTCGTGCTATAGCTTGTCAATGAAGCAAAGCAAATATGAAAGCAAACGCAAAAGTTGATCTGCAGAAATGTATCTTTAATCATTTTTTTATAACTTAGTTGTTCTAATTACAATGTTCAAATGAAAATTTATAACTTTCGCTTTTCACTAGCTTTTATTCTTCTTTTTTTATTAACCTCAGGCATTAATACCTACGCCCAAACTGATTACATTATCACCAATAATGGTGCGAAAGTAATGGGCGAAGTAAAGAGCCATAATGTTGATAAAGTGAAGTTTACGGCAGCTGGAGAAAAGAAAGTACAAAGATTTAATCCGGAAGATATTAAGGAAGCTTATAAGGCAGGTCACGGTATATTTTGTTCCATGATTTTGCCTGGAGATAAAAGTAGTTCCTTTGTTATACTTCCATGTCTGGGGCTCCGGTCGCTTACGGGGTAGACCGAGGATAAGTTTACCTTCGATTTTATACATTCCTTAATTGTAGAGTACAATGGCACTCAAGCCAAATAACCTGTCTGATAACTATTACAGAATTTGCAGTTTCATTTTAGTGATGTTGTGCAGCTGTGGATCACCAGCGCTTGCGCAGCAACGGGCCAAAGCCAATAATACCTTATTCACGGCTGGCCACGCCAGTGCATTTATAGGCGGTTTGTACGATGCTTACTATCCATACAATAAGTTAAAGCTGCATGGGGATTTTGGACTAGGCGCCCCCGATAAACTGGATGGTGAACTGCTGATATTGCATGGCAAGATCTATCAGACGCAATCGAGTGGTAAAACATTCGAGATACCGGATACGGGACGTACGCCATTTGCAGTGGTTAATTTTTTTCATGTGGATAGGGTGTTTAAGACTTCTGTTCAAATGAATAAAGAAAAGCTTTATGCTTATCTGGATAGTGTGCTCCCTGACCAAAATGGCATTTATGCGATACGTGTCAAAGGATCATTTAATTCTATAAAGACCCGGGCGTTTCCGGAGGTTAAGCAAAAGCCTTATATTCCACTTGCCGGGATGCTGGCCCTTCAGCAATTTTTTAACTTTGGTGATGTCAAAGGTGATTTGGTGGGTTACCGTTTACCAGGTTATATGGAAGGGCCAAACATAACAGGTTATCATTTTCATTTTCTTTCTGAGGACACCAAGGCCGGCGGCCATATCATTGATTTGCTGACGGATGTCATCTCCATAGAAATCGACTACCTTGATAGCTTTACAGTTGACCTCCCACAAACAAGGGACTTTAACAATTTTGATTTCAAAAAAGACAGAAGCGGAGAAGTAAGACAGGTAGAGAACGGGAAGGAGTAACCATTGAATCTTAATAAATATTTTTTCCATTTGTATCGTCATGCCAATGACTGGCTGGTACGTTTCCATCCCTTTCTGACTATCGGTTTTCAAAATCTGGCCATCAAAAAGACGGCGATTTCCGCGGTATTATCGGCCAATTATAAGACTGTGTTTATAGGATTCGCTGGGAGCAGAATTATCATCCAGGGGTAGTATACAATGACCAGGTCATGCTGGTGCTCTATTCTTCAGGCATGTTCTGTATTACTATTTGATTGTATTTTTATCAAATAGTAATACTAATTGATTATATTTGAATCATGAAGGAAAGAGATATCTATGCTGATTTATTGAAACATAGTCAAAAAAAACAGGTCACCGTGATTACAGGCATGCGCAGAGTAGGCAAAAGTACTGCTGTAAAATACATTTTGCAGCACATTGATCATCGCAATTACCTGTATCTGGACTGTGAGAGAATAGAGATCAGGGTTCTCTTTAATAATCCTAACTACGAAGATTTAAAAAGTGAGCTAGAATTAATGGGGCTGGATTTTTCCAAATCTGTTTTGATTGCGCTTGACGAAATACAATTGGTAGAAAACCTTCCGAGTGTAATTAAGTATCTGTATGATACTTATGATGTGAAATTTATTGTCACTGGTTCAAGTGCTTACTACATGAAAAATCAGTTTTCTGAAAGTTTGGCGGGAAGAAAAAGAATATTTGAAATGTATCCACTTGGCTTTAAGGAATTTTTACGTTTTAAAGAAGTTGTAGTATCTGATTATGAAAAATATGCATGGCGTGCGTTTAATAAAGTTTGGTATACTAAATTTAAAGATTTATATACGGAGTACATCCGTTATGGGGGATTTCCCGAGGTAGTGCTTGAAGAAGAACACAGTGATAAGATTGAATTATTAAAAGATATTATCAATTCTTATATAGAATTAGATGTAAAATTACTCTCCGATTATTCCATAAGCGAAGGCTTATATAAACTGGTAAAGGTTCTGGCAGCTCGTGCAGGGAATAAAGTTGATTATACAAAAATTAGTAGCGTTACGGGAATAAACCGTCAAAAAATAGCGTCATATATTCAGCTGTTGGAATATACTTATTTTATTTATCAGGCAACACCCTTTACAAAAAACATTGACAAAGAGATCTCTCAACAGACAAAGCTTTATTTTGCAGATACGGGAGTATTGAATGTACTGGCGGGAGAACAGCTATCAAGCGGACAGATCTTTGAAAATGTAATAGCGGCACAACTTAAAAGTCAGGGGACTATACAATACTATCAAAAGAAAACAGGACAGGAAATTGATTTCATCTTTAACGGGGACACTGCTTTGGAGGTAAAGGAAACACCGGTGCAGCAAGACAAGCAAACTCTTGAACAAAGGGCATTAGCCATAGATATCGATCGGTCTTTCGTTGTGGGCAGAAACCTTTCCAACAGTGACTTCTTTGATTTTATCTGGGGTGGAAATATCTATTGATCAATTTCCTTCGACAGGGATTTTGATATTTGAGTTTTTCAAATGGATGATGTTCCCGGTTGTTTTTCTGATGTGCTCTGTGGATATCATAAATTAACGAGGTAGCGAGAATCTTATGAAGATTTATTACATGTAAAGGCGGTTTTTGGCTACTTTACAATGATTTCAGTGTTAATTTAGCATAAACGCAATTATTTTAATTATATTTTGTTTGGTACGATAAAATATTTATATTTAACGCAATTGTTACACTAAATTACGCTTCTCAAAAACTCACCTATTCATGCGAATTGTGGCGATTTTTAAGAAGTAGCTCAAAACTGCTCAAAATGAAATTGGTACAGACGCTCAGTCCGCTGTTGTTTCTTGCTAAAAATGTTACGATCGTAAACAGTCTTAAGGCGATTGTTGTATGAAGCATTTTTATTTAAAGATATTTTACATCTGCCTTGTTTCCTTAGTTTTTGCCGCATTGGGACGTGCGCAAGTGAAGCCGGGCAGGGAACTTATGGACTCTGCAGGGAGGAAAACACTCAATGAGATAAAAGAAGGCGCCTCGAAATCTCTCAAAGAAAAATCTGCACTGCTGAAGGAAAAATCTGCATTGCTGTCTTCGAAAAAAAAGATGGTCGGGGATTCTTTAAAAAAGAACAAACCGTTTGATCTGAGCAATATCGTTTTAGAGAATTCTGCCCTTGTAACCGGCTCCGGCCTGGCTTTCAGAAGTCCAAAAGCGATGAATAATTTTAGTGTCTTTGGACAGGTCAAAGTATTCGGATTTCCTTTGGCTATAGACTTCGCTAACAATTCCGATGAATTTGAACGGCTTGACCCTATGAGTGATGGTCTTTTTAAGATGAATTTTGACCGTTCTCAGTACCAGCAGCTTTATAAGAACGACCTTGAGAAATTTTCAAGGTTCAAAAAAAATCAGCTTTCCGGATTGGATATGTCTGATTACCTGAAGAAAGGCATTTCGGAGGCATTGAAATCAACCATGAATTTAGATTTGGGGAGCTTCCCAAGGCTAAACGCAGTTTTAAATAGCCGTGAGCAATTGAGTGCGCTTTTGACTTTGGATGAAAATCAAATAAGAGCGCGCGTTGATGAGCTCTTGTCTGATCAAAGACAATCCGGATTTAATAAACTGGACAGCCTGTCCGACAGCAAGAAATTTCAGGTACAGGAAGAGATCAATAAAAAGAAGGTGCTGGTTGCAGATCAGGTGGTAGCCCTTAAGCAAAAGATAGAAGATAATGGCCTTGATCAGCAGCGGTTGCTTCTGGTTCAGAAATTTGTGACCAACAGAGGTAGTCTGGATGATCTGGAAGCCATATTTGACAACGAGATGAAACAGCAGGGTAAGCTGACCGGAGCATCGAAATTCTACTCAAAGATTAAGGCTTTACAGGTAGGTAACTTTGGTCAGAAAATGCCCGGAAGCTTTTTAAACCGGGATCAAATGGTAAAAGGTGCGAATTTTACTTTTAAAACGGGTCGCGGGCCGGTGAACTTAGGTTTCGGTATGAATAAGGATACTGGCATGCCGAAAGATGCCGGGTTCGATAATTCCATGTACGATACTCAAAAGATCCTGACCTATTTGAGTGTTCCTACCAATAACTTTTCTTTTGGTAGCGGAAAGATTTCCTGGATCGGTTCATTTGACCAGCAAACAAAACAAGGGTTCAACCAGATGAATTCATTGCCGAAGAATGGGCTGTCTTTTGTGGTAAGCCAGGATCTGCGCTTTAATTCTGCAGGCAAGTTTACGCTGGAAGTCTCCAAATCCTCGGTCCAGTATAAGAACATTTCTATCTCTGAATCGGACAAGCTTGTCCTTAACCGGGACCTCAAAGCGGGAAATTACTTTAGGGATGATTTCCTGGAAACAATGGCCTTTGGGGTAAAGCACAATATTGAGCTGAAGAAATTTGGTTTGGTGAGTAATACTTTTTTTAGCTATTCGGGTCTTGGCCATCAAAATCCCGGTCAGCAGGGATACAGCAACATGGGAATGCGGGCAGGTGGTAATCTCAAGAAAAGCATACTCAGAAATAAAATCGTGCTGAATGTACGTACTGACATTAAAAATACACCGATCAGCGCGGTGTCGGGTGCACACTGGAAAAATTACAACCTGAACCTGGACAGTCGTTTTAAAGTGTCTAAAAATTATTCTTTTAACCTTAAATATGCGGAGAACGGGGTAAACAAAGTTGATGGAAGCAGTACTTCTGTTTATGCCTCTCAAAAGTTTCAGGCAGATATGAACTCTAATTATAAGGTGGGAACGAGCTATGGGCTGAGTAATTTGTCTGTCGGTAAACAATCTATGCTGAACCCGGTTTCAAATATCAATTCTGATTTTGCGACCGTTTTGTATTCCCAGACTTTCCTTTTAAAATCCTTTTCATTGTCCGGAAATGCATTTTACAACAGGGAGCTGGGCGGAGAAAAGATCCTGGGTGATATGCTGAACGCGGATGTCGGCTGTCAATACACATTGCTGAAAAATCTAAGTGTTTCTTCTGCGGTAACTTATCTGGATAACCAGAATGTGGCCAGGCAGGTCGGCCTGCGGCAGAATGTACAGGTTACGGTGCTCAGGAACTTTGACCTGAGTGCCTTTGTGGATGTCAGAAAAAATTTAATAAATCCATTGTATCCTGATCTGTTTTCGACGGGACGGGGAGAAGTGTCTATCAGGTATTATTTAAGAAAGTAAGATGTTTAACAGGATATTGATCTCATTTGCATTTTTTATCATTTCATGCTCGGTTTCCGCGCAGGTCAGCATTCAGTTCATCCCTGAGGTTTACGGAAGAAGCATGGACGGGTTGATGAGTGCGAGGCTGCTGAACACCGGCGGTAAGCAGAATGTCAGACTGTCGATAAGCGTGACCGAAAACAAGGCCGGCAAAATTTTGAACATCATTACCCAGCCTTTTACCATCATTCCCGGTAATAACCAGGTTTCGGGCATGGCGGTCAGATCTGCCAGTATACAAATGGGCAACAACAGCCTCGCGCAGTTCATTCAAAAGAACGGGTATTTTCCGCAGGGCTATTATGAGTACAGCTACAAGGTCATATCGGCCATTGCTATTGATGAAATCATTGTTGATCAGCTTTTTGAGCAGGAGGTAACACCACCTGCGCCTTTAAACCTGATAGAGCCATTTAATGAGGATAAAATCTGTAATAAAATGCCGGTACTTTCCTGGCAGCCTTCTATTCCTGTGATCGCAGGAACGATGTATGAATTACTGATGACAGAGATCAAGGACCGGCAAAGTCCTGTGGAGGCCTTAAATTATAACCTGCCGATCGTGAAGCAAAAAGGGATCCCGAACCCGATACTGGTTTATCCTGCTTCGTCAAAAGAACTGACTGAGGGGAAAAAGTATGCCTGGCAGGTGACGGCTTATAAGGACCAGACGATTATTAACCGGAGTGAGGTTTGGGAGTTTACATTTAGTTGTAAAGAAGAGAAAGAAGTGGTAGAGGATGATAACGGGTACAGGGATATTGATGATTTGTTTAGGGGGAATTTTTATGTAGCGCAGGGGCTGGTGAAATTTAGTGTAACGAACTCGTATCATGAGCAGCCCTTGAAATATACTATCATCTGTTTGTCCGATCCTCAGCAGAAAATAAGACGCTTGCCAAAAGTAAAACTAACCAAAGGACGAAATAAGATCAGTATTGACCTTTCAAATAACTTTTCTTTTAAAGATGGTTATTCCTACCTGCTGGAGTTGAAACTGCAGGACGGGTCTTCGAAAAAGTTAAGGTTTTTATTTAAAGACGTGCAATGATGAACAGATACTATTTTCTTTTTGCCGTCTTGATCCTGCTAAGCATAGGTTGTAAAACAAATAGACCTTCAGCCGGTGCTTCTGATAAAGATCTGGTGATTGAGGCCATGAAAAAAATCAATCAGGATGACATTATATATAACATTAGGATTTTCCCAAATAAAGAACTGATGGAAAATGCAGCATCGTTCTCGCAAAACATGATGTACCAGGTGGACAGCTGCTTTTATCTCTCCGATGGGTTAAAGAAAGTTTATCCACTGAGTGCTGAATATATTCCTGGCGGGGTTGCTAAAAGTTTTGAATACATGGTCACTTTCGAAAAGAACAAAGCGTCATCAGCTGATGATTTTATACTTTTTTACCAGGACAAATACATTAATAAGAGGAATTATCAATTGTTGTTTAAATAGTATGGGATACACTTTTTTAAGAAGACGGATCAAATTTATTGCTTATATATTGCTGTTTAACATCGCGTTCAATTTGTTGCAGCCACTATCGGCATATGCGCTGACTTCTGGCCCTGCTCAACCGGAGTCCCAGTCATTTCAGCCTGCCGGGGTTTCTGATATGGTGGACCTTTTTTCTGGTGATTTTAAATATAATATTCCTTTGATGGATGTGGATGGTTATCCGCTTAATCTCAATTACCAATCTGGTGTGGGCATGGATGATGAAGCCAGCTGGGTAGGGTTAGGGTGGAACTTGAATGTGGGTTCGATTAGCAGACAGTTGCGTGGTGTGCCTGATGACTTTAAGGGGGATACGCTAAGAACAACGCATACAACGAAGGAGAAGATTACCGTAGGAGGACGATTGACCGCGAAAGTAGAAGTAAGGGGTAAGCTTAGGCCAGAAAATAAAATAACCGATAACGCTGGCGCAAAGCTAACAGGATCTTTTACTTTTGGGATATTTAGTGATAATTATACAGGTGTCGGTGCTGAGCTTGGAGTAAATGCTGGCATTTCCTATTCGTTTATTGGTAGTAGTTATTTAACCGGAAGCATGGGTGTTGGAGTACTTTCTAACACGGCGAGCGGAGTAGATGTTTCTCCAAGCATTTCTTTGTCCATAGGAGAGCTCGCTAAAGCTAAGGGGACGGTAAATGCAGGACTAAGCTCATCCTTGGGCTACAATAGCAGATCCGGTCTTAAATCCCTTACCCTGGGAGGAAGTTTTTCTAATTATAATCTTTCTACGGATTTGATTTCCTATAACACTGAACCCATATATCCAAAAATCCAGATTCCTTATACATCTACCTATGACTCGTTTAGCATTGATGTTGGCGGTGTCGCCTTCGCAATTTTTGGCGGTGTCGGAGGGACCGGATATGTGAGCAAAAGAAAAGTCGCGAATAATGGAATATTCATTAACCCTGAATATGGCTTTCTATATGCCGATCAGGGAAAAAACACAAAAACTGCAATTCAGGATTTTATAAGAGAAAAAGAGAATCCCGTAATCAAAGAACTACCAAATTTGGCATTGCCTGTGCATACTCCCGATATTTTTACTTACACTAGTCAGACGGGCTCAGGGCAATTTCGACTATATAGAGGTGGTACAGGCGCTTTTTCAGATAATGAAGTTAGTGATCAATCCTATGTAAATACACTGGGATATGATATTGGTTTGGGTTTATATGCCCATGCGGGGGTTACACTTTTTCAGCAAACCACTAAAAATACAACGCGAAAATGGGCTACTGACAATAAATATTTAGAAAAAGGAGATTTTCAATCAGCATCAGCTTCAGATCCGAAATATGAACATGTTTATTTTCGGAAAACAGGTGAGTTCAATTTAGAGACTCCTCACGCTCAGGAAGACCTCAGAGGAACTGAGCCCGTTTCCATAAATGTTGATGATCACGGCGCAAATTCATTATTTAATACCAATGCGAACTTTCTTACTAACAATATTATAGGACCGATTATACAAACCGAAAGGGAGATAAGGGGTACAACGATTAGCTATTTGACAGCCGCTGAAGCCAAGTTGGCAGCTTTGGATAAAGCAATACCGGTTTATAATTTTATTGATACGGCGAACTTTAACATGTTTTTAAATTCGCCTCATATACCTACATACATTTCAAGAGTTGACAGCGTACTTAGGAAAAAACACCATATCTCTGAGATAACTGTGACAGGACAGGGCAGTGAAAGAATGGTTTATGGTATCCCTGTCTATAATCATAAACAAGAAGAATATTCATTTGCAATTGGTGAAAACAATAATAAAGTTAAAAACTATACTGGAATAGAAGGAAATCTCGCTGTTCTGGGTGTGACTTCTGGCGAACCAAGTCATATTGGGCGTGGTGTTGATGATTATTATCACAAAGAGAGCCAGCCAGGTTATGCCTCAACCTATTTGCTTACTGCAATGTTGTCTTCCGATTATGTCGATAAAACCGGCAACGGGGTTACGGAAGATGACCCAGGAACGGCTATAAAATTTAACTATTCACGGATCGATAAATACAAATGGAGAACTCCTTATGGCACAAAGAAGGGCACGCCAACTGGGTTTAAAAAAACAATGGCCGTAAATAAAGGCTTGCTTGCAGATCCTGAAGATGATAAGGGTAGTATCATATATGGGGAAAAAGAGCTTTATTATGTTCATTCCATTGAATCAAAGACTCAGGTAGCATATTTTATAACCACCAATAGGCTAGATGGATTGGGAGTAAAGGATTGGGAAGGAGAAAGAGAAGACAATATAAAGCAAAAGGTACTTAAGGAGATCAGACTCTACTCGAAATCAGACTTTAATAAGCCCATAAAAATCGTAAAATTCACTTATTCCTATGAGCTCTGCAAGGAGTCGCCAAATTCCATGGGCGATATTAATAATTTGACAGATCCTAATGGTGACCATCACAATAATGGCAAACTGACACTTAAAAGTGTTTGGTTTGAATATGGAAATTCTCATAAAGGAAAAGCGCATCCCTACAAGTTTAGCTACAATAACTCGACTGTCTATGCTACGATGGCTACAGACCGGTGGGGTACCTATAAGTCGGCAGCACATCCCGGAGGTTTAACCAATGAAGAGTATCCTTATACCCATCAGGATAAAGGAACAGCTGATGTCAATGCGTCTCTTTTTCATTTAACTAAGATTGATCTGCCAACCGGGGGAGTGATAAATGTAGACTATGAATCCGATGATTACGCTTATGTTCAAAATAAGAAAGCCGCCGTTATGACATCCGTAAAGTCGATGGTTAAGAATGGAGTTGATCAGGGAAATAGTCTTATAGAAGCAAATGGAATTAAAATTCCGATAGATTTGTTACCACCAGATTATCTGACTACACCCGCGGCAAAACTCGCCTGGTTTAAAAACACTTATTTGAGTGGATCAGATTACATATATACAAAGATGTATGTTAAAATTGGGACGGAAGATAAACTGAGTCATGAAATGAATGAGGATTTTATCTCAACTTATTGTAAAGTTAATCAGGTCGACTTTTCAGATTCAACTGCGCTGGTCTACTTTGAACAAGGTAACGAAGCGGGTGTTACAGAAAATCCAATTAGATTTTCTGCCTGGCAAAAAATGAAGACTGAATATCCGAGGTACGCTTATCCCGGCTTTTTAAATCGGGTTAACAATAATTCCGTAGGGTCAGACGTAAAGGCTGCGGTTTCCGCAATAGCCAATGCGGCAAAGAATCTTTCAGAATTAAAAGAAAATTTTTATAAAAAAGCTAACCGAAAACAATATGCCAGATCAGCAAACCTTGCTAAGAGTTTTGTAAGAATCAGTAAAATAAATGGGTATAAACTAGGCGGGGGTGTAAGAGTAAAGGAAATACAAATCAGTGATGAGTGGAGGAATTTTACTGGTGATCAGACTGCAAGTGAGGGTAAATACGGGCAGCAATACGAATACACAATCCAGGATGGAAGCAGGAAGATCAGTAGCGGTGTCGCATCTTATGAACCGGCTGTAGGAAGTGATGAGAATCCGCTTAGGCAGCCATTGTCTTATGTTCAGAAAATTAAAGGAGCGATAGGTAATTATTATGAGATGGAAGCACCTTTTGGAGAATCCTTGTTCCCTCCGCCCGGCGTGGGCTATAGCCAGGTAAGTGTAAGAGATCTCGATGTAAACAGTGATCCTATGACAGGGTCAATTGTTAATGAATTTTATACCGCAAAAGATTTTCCGGTCCGGGTAAACGTGTTGCCTATACAACGGAAAACCCCAGATAAAAGACGTAGTTATTCGCTGATCGCGGCCAACAGCATGGAGGAAATGACGCTCTCTCAAGGATACAGTATCGAATTGAACGACATGCATGGCAAACCGAGAGCGGTGCGCGTTTTTAATAAATTAAAGGCGGAAATCTCCTCAACTATTTACCATTATAGGGTGGAAAATGATAAAGCTCCCGAGCTTCGGCTTAATAACAAAGTGGATGTGATCGGACGTGACGGGCAGATAAGTTCAGGGGTTTATATGGGGAGAGACATAGAGTTCTTTACAGATTTCAGAGAACAGGAATCTATAAACTCCGGAGAAGCCATTAATATTGGTTTTGACCTTATACCTGGCTTTTTAGTTTTTCCTCTCCCCATTCCACATTGGCCTGTAAATGGGAATAATGAATATAAACGGTTTAGGTCGGCGTGTGCACTTAAAGTAATTGAGAGTCATGGTATCATTGAAAAAGTGGAAAAAACTGAAAACGGATCGACTATTTATTCAGAAAACATTGCCTATGACGGGCTTACAGGAGAGGCCGTAGTTACCAGAACACAGAATGAATTTAATGATAATTATTATACGACGAATATTCCGGCACATTGGATATATCCGTATATGGGCGGTGCATATCAAAATGCAGGGATTGTGCTGGATAAACTGACCTTGGATAGTCAAGACCAGATTGGGGCACCTATGAATACCGTACTTAATGAAGGTGACGAGATCGTAGGTTTAACTACCGGGCTGAGATATTGGGTAATGGGGGCTGTCGCCAAGGTGCTCATCAACAGCAAAGGTGAAAGGGTGAAAGCGGCCTCGGTCAGCGGAAGCTATAAAATTTTGCGTTCTGCATTTAAAAACCAGCTTAGTTCAAGCGCGGGGACCGTAGTAAGTATGGGTAATCCACTCCAAGGTGGGGCACTGGTGCTGGCATCAGCCTCAGATGTTCCCGCAGCTTTAAAGGTAATTAGTGCGGCAGCAACGGTCTATGATGACAATTGGGGTGTCAAACCGTTTTGCGACCTGCCAACATTTAATGTTATTGAAAATACATCAAGATGTTTTAGTTTCTCTGGTGGGTCTGTTTTTGAAGACTATAGTGGTCTTGGCACTAAAATCCAAGAATTTCCAAATTCTACCGAGATTGTTGTTACCTCGCAGTATCTAGGCGGTCAAGCTTGTAGCGGATCGTCTCTTATGGCTGCAAAATCCGCAAGCGATACGTCTTCTGCAGCGGCAGTATCATTGAAGGCACAACAAAAAGGGATGGTTACCAATATGGCCTACAACAGCAATTGCACAAGACCGGATCAAGCAAATGATTATGTCGATTGCTGGTCTAATTGGCCTTTAAATCGGTCCGGTATCTGGCTCTCTATGCCTGTGATCGAAAATTTAGATGAAGATATGGGCTTCGAAAAATGTATAGACTTCCCTGAAAGCAAATACTACTATTTCGGATTTGCGGCGGATAATGGCATGTATATGGAAGTGGACGGAGTGTTAATGATAGGTTGGATGTTGTCGGAGTACGATGATGACAGCTACTTGTACTGGAATATTCGGCCATTATTTTTAACAAAGGGAAAACATATTATAAAAATGACTTTTTTAAACCATCAGGTTGGAAGTTCAGAAGAAAATGCAAACAATATAGCCTCCGCTGGATTGGAAATCTACAATTGCACCTATCAGCAGCTCATAAACCATTTACCATACAGCAGCAGCCCGGATCCGTATCTGTTGTTTACAACTAAAAGCCTGAGAGGCCAGGATGTACAAAGTTTTAGGGAGACAGGTGCGTTCACCGATACTTACACCTACCACTACACCTATCCTGATGGGTCAAAATATGTGGAATGTGAAGCAGGATCAAAACAGGTAAATCCTTATTTGCAGGGATTTAAGGGGAACTGGAGGCCATTTGAGGCCAAAGTAAATCAAAGTTCGAGGTCTTATGACCAGATATTTGAACCTGGAAAAAGAGGGGTTAATGTCAGGAACTCCGGTTACCTGAGTAAATTTAAACCCTATTGGTCTTATAGCTCATCGCCTGCACTTACCTGGATAGTGAATACAGACAATAATCAGTGGATAACGGCCAATACAATAACACTCTATGATAAATATGGGCAGGAGCTGGAGAACAAGGACGCTTTAAACAGATACAGTGCCGCAAAATTTGATTTTAAAGGCGAGTTACCGTCTGCAGTTGCATCAAATGCAATGTACAGGGAAATATTTGTAAGTAGTTTTGAATTCAATACCAATTCGGTTTCTCCGGAAGACTGCAATTCCCCTGATTTTAGCTGGCTGGACGCCCCTGAACCAAATTATTATTTGTCGCCTTATTATTCACATTCAGGAAATCGGAGCGCCAATCTGCCAGCTAATGGGGTAACATTGACTACAATCAGGCATGAGCGAGAAAGCAGTAAAGCTAACTCATATGTCGGAATAAAGAGCAATGGCGATTACTTTTTACAGAACACACCGGGCTTGTTTCCTAATGGGTTTGAGCCCCGTACTTCAGAAAAATACCTGTTTAATGCGTGGATCTATGACCATGATAATCTGCAGGTTAATAGAACGATCAATATGACGTTGGGTATTAAGGGAACGGGAACGACCTTCAATAATGTCCCGCTGACCTGTAAAGCGGTTGTTGAAAAATGGAAACTGGTAGAGGGAATAATTGATCTTGCAACGTTGCCGGGAACTGCCCTTGAGATTAAGTTAACACCGTTCAATAGCAATGTGTTTATTGATGACATCCGCATCCAGCCGCTTAAAAGTCATCTTAAATCGTATGTATACGGATATAATTTGAAGTTAATGGCCGAATTAGATGAAAATTGTATGGCGACCTTTTATGAATATGATGATCAGGGCTCATTGACGCGGGTCAAAAAGGAGACGGAACGAGGTATTTTAACCATTAAGGAGAGCCGGTCTTCTTATAGAAAAACCAAATAGAAGACATGAGGAATAGAAACAATTATAGAGTAAAGGTATATGTTGTGATAACAATGCTAGGATGCGTAAGCCTCCTTGCATTGGGAAGTCTCTCAAAAAAGATCTGGAGTCCAGTCAAAAAGAATGTTAAAGCAGAACAAGCAGTGACTTCTATAGTGTACGATGAAAAGGTGCTGGGAAAATTAAAGATAGTTTGCAATAAATTGGATATGTCCGGAAAAGAGTTTTTCATTTCCGGAAGCATCAGTTCTGACGACGGGGCGGACAGTATCCAGAAAATTGTGGATGCTGATTACGTTTTGAGCAGGAAAGATCAAAACTACTATTGCCGGTTTGGAAACACCGAAACAATAAATACTCCGGAGATGTACTTGTTTGTTGATCATGGGATAAGGAAAATAATGGTTTCAGCTTCAAAAAGGATTACAACTAGCAGCAACTTGCCTGATCTTTCATCCTTGGTGAAAAATCTTCGTGGAGAGAATTATGAGGTTATAGATGAGGTGACCGGTGATACGGAGCATATTTCACTCGTCAATGAAAATCATATTACCTGCATGCTGTACAAATTGTCCTTTAATGCTAAGAATCTTAGACCTGAACGAATTTATCTGAAATTGAGGGACGGTCAGGAGCCAGATAACAAATTAATGAATAAGACCTTGGAAATTAAGATCAAAGAATGCGGGCAGTATTCGGATGACAAAAAATATAACACAAACCACATTTTAAAAAGGAACGGATCTGCATGGGAAACCAGCCCCGTTTGCAAAGGTTATGAACTAATTATTTTATAAAAGGAAATACGGAACAATGACGCTACGTCTCAAAAATGTCTTACTGATAATTGGTGTACTGATGCTGTGGGGATTGAAATCTCTCGGTGCTGAGGAACCATATGAGAATTTTATAAGAGGAGCCATTAAAAAGAATGACTCTTTGATTGTAAAAGACGAGAAGTTTAAAAATCCGCTTTTCAACTGGTCGGAGATCACCAATATTTCTGTAAAGAATACGCTCACTTTAAGTATTTTAAATGAACAGCCAATTACCAAAGATTTTCATTTGAATGTATGGCTGCGCATTGCTTATTTCTCGAGTCCAACGCAACAAGAACCTACCATTCTTGATTCCGTTAAACTAACCGTCAATTATGAAAAGGGCCTGGGTAAGATTTACCAGATGGCAGATGATTACCGTTTTATTGATGGCTATTCTGTAAAGGTATATGTATTGGACGTTCAGAGCCCGGAATTGGGAACCGACATACCGGAGATATTCCAATTGACAAGTACTATTGTGGTAAACCGGAAGTATCAGTTTAATCCATTGATGCCGATTGCTGTGAGCGGTACTATAGTCGCAGGTTCTGCTCAAAATAATGGCGGCGCTATGTTACGCTCAAGTGGAGGTGTAAAGGTTAATTCTCAATTGAGATTAACCTGGGACCCGCTCCCAGCAGGAGAAGAATACGATGTGGAATGGGTTGCTGTTGATACTACCACCGATAATCTTACTGTAATTAAGGCACTTGTTCTTGGAGGAACGACTGTTCCGGAATACAATATTGTACCTTTCTTTAAAAACAATTCTACAAGGATCACTACTACTGTGCCCAATTATACGATTTCCCTGGTCTACGACGCTTATGCAATAATTGTCAGGGTAAGACAAGTCAGCTATTTATCAGATGGCACCAGGAACGAGGGTGTGTGGGCATATAGCCAGGATAACCCGCCAAAGTATACGGCCTGGGACCTGACCTGGCATGAAGACAAGATGAACTGGCAATATAGTGCAAGTTTTGCCGAGGATGGTAAGAAGAAAGAGGTGATAACTTATTTTGATGGTTCTTTGAGAGGACGGCAAACAGTGACACTGAATAATGCAGATAATGTAGCAGTTGTTCAGGAGAATATTTATGATAAATATGGCAGAGTAGCTGCAAGCATACTGCCGGCTCCGGTAAGGCAATCACCAAGCGGAGCTCAAGATATCCATTTCTTTAAAAAATTTAATATAAATGCCGCGAAGAAGCAATATGGTTTTTCGGATTTGGATTCTGCTTTGTGTGAGGCCACTTCTGCGCCTTTGGACACGGACTCTGGTGCTTCGAGGTATTATTCAGTAAGAAATCCATTGGTGGCTGAAAACCCATTTAATTATTACATTCCGGATGCCGGGGGGTATCCCATGTCAGTTACTAAATATACTGCAGATAACACCGGACGAATAAGATTGCAGGGTGGCGTAGGACCGGTGTTTCAACCTAAAGCAACCGATAGCCGGGCAACAAAATACTATTACGGTAAGCCTGAACAATGGGAGCTTGACAGGATTTTCGGAAATGATGTTGGATATGCAAGCCACTACCTAAAAAACGTTGTCATTGATCCCAACCGTCAAATCAGTATCAGTTATTTGAACGCTTCAGGAAAGACCATAGCCACTGCGCTTTCCGGCGATGTGCCAGGAAATGTTACTGCTCTTAACTCTGCCGCTGCCATTTCACGGGATACGATCCCGTTGATTGCTCCAAAGGAATTTGTATTTAATAGCTCAGCACTTACCTTAACCGCACGTACTACACATCTCGTTACAGCAGTAGGATCAGGCAAGCTCGAATTTGACATTGAACAGCTGATAAACAGTTATAATATTGGGGCTTTTCAGTTTAAAAGTAATAATTATTACAACTTAAAAATCACGGTAATAAGCGACTGCAATCAGACTGTGCTTGACACCATCACGGATGTTATCGGGTCAAAGGTTTATAATCCAGCCAAGAACACCCCTTACAAGCAATCTTTTGCGGTTGATTTTGCGAATGTTGGTGAGTATTATGTGACACTTGAGTTTACGCTGGACAGGAAGGTGATAGCAGACTATACAGATCACTTTATAGCAGATGGGCAAAGTCAGGGCGCAATCAAGAGCGAATCTGATTTCATTTTGGAGAGACTTAAACAAAGCCTGGGTAATTTTAAAGATTGCCTCGCAGACTGTAGAACTGCAATTGAGAAGCTGGGCAGCAGAACTGATTTTACATTAATGTTTAAGGTCAAATTGAAGGAGTTTGGTGCAGATTCAGGTGCTTATAATGCTGGAATTAACCTCATTTATGACTCTTTGAGCATTAAAGCCCTGGCATTGCGACAGAACTGCAACAGTACTTTAAACGTTTGCGACCAGTATCGCTCTCTTATGCTGGAAGATGTTTCACCAGGTGGGCAATACGCATTATTTGATGCCACGGGTATAGCCCTGGAACAGGACATCAATGTAATTCATATAAATTTCCGGCAGGCATTTCCAATTCTTGCGGCAACAGATTCGACTTATAAAGCTAATCGGATCATTAGGAGTGACGGGACGATCAGTTTCCCAAATAGTACTTCATTCTACTTCCCTGATTTGATTAAATATTGGAAACAGGAATGGGCGGCAAAGTTTCTGGAATTTCATCCCGAAAGATGTAAGTTGGATTTTTGCAACGCCAATTCTGCTTCAGGTGCATGGGATGAGCGGCTAAGAGGGATTGGTGAGGTAGCCAATATCCCGGTCAAAATGCCTGGACTTGTCTTTAATCCAACCAATCCCTCCTGGCTTCTGGATAATGACCCTTTTTTTATGGGGCCTGCCAGAGCAGCTTCCAAAGCCAACATGCTTTCTGATCTGAATAATTACAGCAAAAATGTAATGAAAATTGATCCGGCGACAACAGGCGCAAACCTTAAGTCGTTAAAGGAATATGTTGATTATCAACTTTACTGTGCGGATTCTCTATCTACCACGAGTAACGGACCAAATTCTTCCGGACTGATAAGGTGGAATGGACATACGCCGAAGATATTGTGCCGTGTGGAAGATAAGGAATGGCAGCTTTATCGTGATCTGTACCTCGAACTGAAACAGAAATATTTTGAGCTGGCAAGACAGACTGCCTGCCCGGGATGCACGATTGGTAAAGCGCTGACTTTGCCTGTTCCACCAAGTTCCAGCAGTAGCTGCAATTACGGAATAGGTCTGGGGCCGAACGCTGCTCAGGTCAGTTCACACAAGTTCATCAGGTTTGATTACAGTTACAACATGAAATACACCTATATCCTTAAGCAAGGTGTACCAGATGTAGAGCCCTTAATACCGGATACTTGCATGTATGTTTCTCCTGTTTTCTACCCATGTCTGACGATTGACATGCCGGACGGGACTTCCAGAAATTTCGTTAATGTCTGGTTGTTTACCTGCATACAACGAATTGACTCCTCGAACTGTTATGGAGAAGAATTCCAGGTTTATGCGGATAGTAACCCAGGAATGAACAGATTTCATATTCCATTTTGTGATCCATATACAGCTATTGTTTATACAGGCTATTCATCGTCAACGCCTCCACCTTTTATTCAGTGCACTAATTATAGAACAAGTCATGAATTTTTCCTTTGCTACACTGTCTATGTGGAAGGTGGGAGTGTTCAATTTTACAACAATGTTTGGGTACAAAATTGTTATGATACAAGTTCACCGGGGTCCGGCTGTGAGTATTTGATGTATGCAGAGCAAAATAACGCCGCAAAAAATACCCTTAAGAAAAATAATAATGATGAAATATTAATAACTGACTTAGGCAGCAAAAGGAATTTTAGCATCCGAAAACAGAGCTCATTGAAAAAAGGCAAGGCTCTTGTAGCAAAGAAAAACTTTAAGCCATATGAGTTTAAAAAATATTTTATCGTTCAATATGCCCCGAACAATTTTGTCGTCTTAAAGAACATTTGGATTTCACAAGAAATAAAAAAAGATCAGACTGAAGAGGTGCCTGCCGGCATACGTGGCGAGCAACCATCACGATTCGCTATCCAGGAAAGCCAATCCATAACCGATTGCTCACCTTTGCTTTTGCAAAAAATACCGAGGTTTTCTTCAGTAGCTTTTACCGATACTGTAGCAGGTAAACCGGTAGAGGTCTATGAAAACCTGAAAATACAATTCCAGGATTCGATTAAGTCAACTTGTAACAACAGCGCAATATTGTGGATGAATCGGTTGTCTGAAGGATTGCAGGAGATTAATGCAACTGTAACTGAACGGAACTTGTTGCAATCGAAGCTTGCGGAATTATGTGGATACGGCGGAGATCTTACCCATCCATTTGGTGCAAGCAGCTTGCCGGATAATCAGTATATAAAGGTTAACGGGGAGAATTGCTATAGTTTTGGGGATATAATGAAAGCTGTCTTTGGACATGTCAGATTGCAATATTTTAAAGACAAATTAAATCCATGGCTGTTCGATTCACCATATCCATATAATATGGTGCCGCAGACTGTAGAAAAGACAATAGGCAATACAAATGAGTTGATCTGTAACAGATTAAGCAGCTTAAGGCCGTTTGGAATGAATGATCTTAATTTTTACAACCATCTCAGGAATACATATGGATCTGCTATGCAATTGAGCTATCAGGACTTTACTGTGTTACTTGAGGCTTGTGGAAACTGCAGATTCTTGTTGAAAAAAGACATTATTCTTCCTCCGGTTTTAGATGATAATTATAGAGGCTGCATTTCCAAGACCGCGTTTAATAATGCAGTTGTCCAACTAAATGCGGAATTTAACAATCAATTGGATACCACCTCATCCAACTATGAAGAAATATATTCAAACTATATGAACCATAGGTTTGGTGTGATCTTGAGTTATGAAAAATACAATACCTTCAGTAAAAATGTAAATCCCAGTGCTGTTTTATGTAATGAAATACCATATACAGAAATTGCCGACGACAATTACGCTTGCCAGGAAAGTATTATTGAAATCGCGGTTGGTGAAGCCAGAAGCTTGTACAATACTTATATTAATGACCTAAGGTCAAAATATGAGTCTGCATATGTCGCCTTTTGCGGATCGGCCAAGGCCAACGTGAGGCTGGATATACCACATCAGGTATATCATTATACATTGTACTATTATGATCAGGCCGGAAACCTTGTTCGTACGGTTCCGCCTGAGGGCGTAAATGTGTTTAACAATAAGGATGTTTTGATTGTTGACAGGGCAAGGAACCTGAACCTGGAAGGCTGTAGTAATGTCGAGGGGAAAAGTAAAGTAAATGAGATTTCTGCTATGCAGAGCCTGTCGAATACGCTGACTTATAATGGCACTGCGGCAATTGAGATCTGGTTACATCAAAGTAACTTCCTGGCAAGACAAATGATCACTACGACTGCAGATAAGAAATATATATTTCAAACCTGTATTAAAGATGGTTATCTGAATATAGATATTTATAAACTTCAGCAGGAAACCAGCCAGGACATCAAGATAACTGGATCTAATCACGCCTCTGTTAATATTTTGGATATCAATCCAGGCTTGCCCTGGACGCATGTAGTAGTTCAGGGTTCCAATATTGCTACAGGATCTTTACAAGTATGGGTAAATGGAGAATTACATGGGACGACCCGGCCTTCGCCAACTGCAAGCTGTGAATGGGAAATAAAAAGTTTCCCATCTGTAGCTACTCCTAAAAATCTCTCCAACCTGAAATACATGAGGTTGTACACCGGCAGATTAATGAGCGCTGCAGAAATCAAAGCAAATGCCGAAAGCAGCTGTTTCGACGCACAAGTGTTTACGGAGGAGTGGTATCGCTTTAATGTTCCAGATCCTGGAGATCCAACAACTATAGCAGCGGGCAGTACTCAGGAAACTCAATATAATCCATTGTATCCGATTCATACCCTCGCAACTACTTACGCTTATAACAGCAGCAACCAGGTGATCAAACAATTTACACCTGATGCTGATATCAGCAGGTTCTGGTATGATAATCTGAGCCGTTTAGTTGTTTCTCAAAATGCGAAGCAATATAAAGAGAGTGGTTTAAATAAATTTAGCTATACTATGTATGACGTGCTTGGAAGGATTACAGAAGTAGGAGAAAAAGAGGTGAACGATCCTGCTGGTCTGCAGTCTGGAGAGCAGCGTAGTGTGCCGGGGTATTTAACCAGTACATTTTATGAGAGCTTTCTTGCTTCGGGTACAAACAGTCAGCTGACCCAGACTTTTTATGATAGGAAGCCTCCTGCGGATCCCGGAGTGGACACAAACCTGCTTCAAAATAACCTTCGCAAAAGGGTGTCCGCGTCTATTTACCGGGAGAACGCCGCGAGCGAAAACATCAATGCCAGCTATTATAACTATGACATTTCAGGTAATGTAAAAACATTGTATCAGCAAGTAGCTGGTCTTGGTGTAAAGAAAATTGGGTATGAATATGACCTGGCCAGCGGCAAGGTAAATTTTGTTAGTTATCAGGGTGGAACGCAGAAGGATAGTTTTTTCTATCAATATAAATATGATGCGGAAAACCGGTTGACGGAAGCCTGGAGTGCTGTAATTGCAAATGTTGTATCTTATGGTATAGGGAGCAGCCTTGATTTTACAACAAAAAAACTGGACGCAAGTTACCAGTATTATTTGCATGGACCTTTAGCCCGGATGGTCCTGGGTGGCGAAAATAAAGTTCAGGGACTGGACTATGCCTATACGCTGCAAGGCTGGCTGAAAGGCGTAAATGGAAATGCGCTTGTGCCGTCGGCTGAACAAGGAAAAGATGGTACTAACAATGTCAGCAGGGATGCCTTTGCTTACAGTCTTGGTTACTACCCTGGAGATTACACCCCAATTGGCGGGTCATCTTACGGTGCTTATAAAAAGCAATGGCAGCCAGGGGGAGAAACAGGTAGTCCATTGTATAATGGGAACATTTCCAACAGTACAGTTGCCATCCGGGGT
>Ga0193717_1000286_pt1 | contig 37697 bp, 30 predicted proteins | sample U2c2metaG_FD_145900 | JGI IMG/M metagenome (GOLD analysis project Ga0193717, IMG submission 145900) | Soil microbial communities from a riparian zone of the East river system, Colorado, United States - U2c2 | ecosystem: Environmental > Terrestrial > Soil > Riparian zone | place: USA: East River... | reverse complement strand
ACTGTGCCGTCGCTCTATCAACTCTGTTGCCCGGATTGCGAGACGCCCAGTGATTGCATTGTCACCGGCCGCGAACTAGAAGTCGTCTCACTGGAGGTCGCAGCGTGAACACACGCATCGTCGAAGTGCGCGCTAAGGTCATGAAGCAGAACGACCTCCTCGCCCATGCTCTCCGAAAGCGTTTCGCAGCCTCGGGCGTCAGCGTCATCAGCCTGGTTTCAAGCCCCGGCTCGGGCAAGACGGCATTCCTTGAAAAGCTCCTCGATGGCCTTACTCGCGACTTCCGCGTCGCTGCGTTGGTCGGAGATCTCGCCACCGAAAACGACGCCGCCCGCCTCAAACGCGCTACACCCAACGTCCGCCAGATCACTACCGGAACCATCTGCCATCTCGACGCACAGATGATCGAAAAAGCGCTCCAAGGATGGCAACTCGACGCTCTCGATTTCCTCTTCATTGAGAATGTCGGCAATCTCGTATGTCCCTCCAGCTACGACTTGGGCGAAGAACTCCGCTTTGTCCTGCTCTCCGCCACCGAAGGCGAAGACAAGCCTCTGAAGTACCCAACCATCTTCAACAGCTCGGATGTCGCGATCATCACCAAGATGGATATGGCAGAGGCTGCCGACTTCGATGTGGCCGCGGCTCGCCGAAACATCGACGGCGTGCGCCCTGGAATGCAGATCTTCGAGGTCTCTTCCAAGACCGGGTCCGGCATGCAGGCCGTCTTCCAACTCCTCCGCGATCGACGCCCGTTCACGCGGACAGTTGGGACACAAAGCTCTTCTGCAACCAGTTGGGTCTAAGCCGTAAAGATGCCTTTGGCACCTCTAGAGTCAAAGTGAGGATTTCTACTCTCCAGAGACTTCCCGGAGTTCGAGTGTGTACTCATACCGTGGTCATGCGAACACCATTCGCCGTTCGCATCTTCGGCTAACCTGCAATGCCATCAACACATCCATGCTGAGAACCGCTTCAAAATCGTGATCGCGAAAACCGGGAACCACCCTCCGCCGTAGTTCTTCCAACTGATGCGCGTCGACTAAAACTCGCCGACAGCCATTGTGCCGCTCATACCAATCCCAGCCGCAATCACCTCAAGCTGCTCGGTGCCTTCATCGTGGATCCGCAATCAATGATTGCATGATCACGATTTACGGATGCCTCTACCAGTTTGCTTTCAAGGCGCAGTTCTAAGCAGAGCTTCTCAACACGCTCGCACGACGCCCCGCTGATCGAAGTAATGTATTCGCTCGGCGGTCTCATGTCTCTTGGCTCAGTAAACGGGCCGCCAAATTGCTCTGTGGTTGGAGTCTGTGTTGGCAAGTAGATCTTTGGGAAAGGAAAGCTGTGACTAAAGCAATACTTGTCTTGGTCGAAACAGGAGTTGTTCTGGGAATCATCGTCGCGGCACTTGCTCTGCCGCCGAGTACACCACTGTTCGCTTTCGTGGTGATCGGTGCTATCGTCTTCATTATTGGGAATGGCCTATTGTTTGCGAGCATAAGGGTAAGCAAGCGATCGACGGGCAACAATCCCGGATTCTGGATGCGCATTCTCAAGGTGTATGGCATCTCAGTAGCGGCTTGGTTGTGCTGGCCAATTGCGAGACGTTAACCTGATCCACACTTTACGGGAAGTGCCCAGCCAGCCGCACCAATGCGACACATAAATGTTCGATGCTATGAGGGTGCTCGATCGCTTGATCCCGATAGTAGAAAGACTCGACTTGACTCCTTGCGCTAGCAGAGCGTCACTGTACGTGTATGTTCTTCGACAAGTCAGCCGAATCAGTAGAAAAATTGCCCAGGAAGGTTTAAAGCCGGGACTCGCATCGTGCGCGAGTGGAAGGGTAAAGTTCACGAAGTCCTCATCACCGAGAACGGCTTCAGGTATCAAGGGGAGATATTCAAGAGCCTTTCCCCACTCGCCTGTCGGATCATCGGCACCCACTGGTCCGGACCAGCTTTCTTTGGTACTAAAGGAAACCACTCGCGCGAATCCATTGCGATTGGGTCTTCAGAAGTGGGCCAGATAAGTTGTCGAACCGTCGACTCTAAAATCGGGACAAGGGGATACCCTTTACGCGAGAGAAAAAACCTCAGTCAGAGGATGGGGTCCCCCTCTCCATCATTCTCTGCAGTTCAAGAATTCGCCTGAAAGAGGCCATTCTTGGGCATTTCGGCCTGTATCCACCTCAGAAGTCATCGTGTATCTGTGGAACGCGTCGGTTGACCATGTGGATGTTCCAAGGAATCTGAAATCTTAAACTTCTATTCACTGAATGGAACACCGAACGCAAGCAGAGCTGTTTTAGGTGGACGATGCTGCGCGCCGATCACGTTTGGATGTTTGCCCATTGCCTTCCAGATACGAAGTGCGACAGCGTTCATATACAGCAGTCGCACCTGCTCTCGCACTTTGCCTCGCTGAGCATAGATGCTGATCGTGGTCAAAAGTCGCTCTTGTCCAGAATCGATCAAGTATGGTCCCATGCTGATAGCAGGAGCGTTATAGATGTCCTGCACCTCTTCCACGCTTTGTGCGACGATTTCATAGTTCAGCGTTTTCCGGGAGTTGTCTTCTTCCAAGCTGAATAACAAATCGTTCGAGGTTTGACCGAATGGATATTGTGGGTTATTCATCATTACTCCTGGTGTCTCCATGAGTTACGTTCTATTCGCGGCTCATTTTGCAAACCAGTAGTATCGTCGCCAGCAGTTGGCACAGCGAACCGGACAAAGCATAAGTAATTTCAGCAAGCCATCAAGAGGTTGCGATTCTGCGGATTTAAACTCGATCGAACTGCAGAGAGGGCATTCTCGACGCATCCACAGCAACCGAGGAACGTTGCTAGGCCAAGTCAGACCTGAGATATCCATTGCTAATCTCCTTCCGAGTTCTAAGCGCCGCCTTCATTCTCTGCACTGGAATGCGTATCCAGCCACGCGAGGAGAGAGCGAATGCTGCCAGTGGCCATAGCCATGCATGAATCAGCTGCTCCGTAATAGAGGTGAATGGTATCCCCGTCCGTTCCTATTGTTTGTCCGCAGGGAAAGACGACATCTCGAACATCCCCCGTTCGCTCATAGTCAGCTTCGGGACCAAACATCCAGGAATCGCCACGTTGCAGGCAAATGTCCGGCCTGTCGATGTCAAAGAGAGCAAGTCCCAACCGATAGATGCTGCCAGATGCCGTTTGTCGAACACCGTGGTAGAGCACCAGCCAGCCTTTTGCTGTTTCGATCGGAGGTGAGCAAAGGCCAATCTTGTTTGCGTCCCACCATCCACCCCGTCGCGCCTGGAGTATTACCTTATGGTTACCCCAATGTTGTAAGTCCGGCGAGTACGAGATCCACATGTGAGCGCCAAGCGTTGTCACGGGCCGGTGAATCAGTGCCCAGAAGCCCCCGATCTTCCGTGGCAGCAGTGCGGCATCCTTGTCCTCCGGCGGCATGATGACGCCATAGCGTTTAAAGTTTTTGAAGTCTTTTGTTAGCGCGAGGGAGACACCTGGGCCTCCTCGCGCGAAGGAAGTATATGCAATCGCATATTGCTCAAGCTCCGGAACGTATGTAATTCGAGCATCTTCGATGCCCCAAATCTCCTCCGGATATTCCCGGGGGTTTGGCATCAGAGTCGGCAGCTGATCAATTCGCCACCCATCTATTCCGTTTGAGGAACGCGCAGCGCAAAGATGAGATAACCCTCTTCGATCTTCTACACGGCAAAGCAGGAGAGTATCTCCATCTGCCAATAGCGTCGCACCGGCATTGAAGACACTGTTTACAGGGTAGGGCCAATCTTTTCGGCTGAGGATTGGATTGCCAGGATGACGGATGAATAAGGAATCGTTCGCCTGCGTCTGCGAGTCTATCTGATTCGCGGTGGGTAACTTAGGCGATGTTGCTGGATGCATGGTTGAAGTCAAAGAGAAACGCTCATTTCAGGGATCATGTTTTCTGCCGTGGAAGTTTTTATGCTTCGCATTTCGAGCAATGACATCAAGAAGGAAAGCGTTGATTCTGCTCCCTGGTTTTCGTTGGCTCGATCGGGATGGAGGCCGTCTCTGCAACCTCCCGTGACTGCATCGTAAAGTGGAACTTGAAGATCGTTCTCTCCAAGAAACCAGCGGAACGCGCACCATGCTTCATCAAGCCAGCACTTTTCTTCGGTCAGACGAAATGCATGTAAACAGGCGGAGATTGTTGCGCAGGCTTCGATAGGCTGTTGATCAAAACGTGCCCTTTCGCCATCCTGAGCGAAGAATCCTCTGGAGCCAATTGGGACAAACAAATCATCTTCCTGATGGTGCTGAATCCGCGTAAGCCAGCGGAGAGATTCGCATCCTACTTCGATCATCCTCTTGTTACTACTTCGCCAACCAGCAACTAGGAGCGCCTGCGATAATCTGGCATTCGAATAGGAGAGGCTCTTCTCGAACCAACGCCACGTCTCGGAGTGACTACGTTCGTAGATATCCAGCAATCGGTCAGCGAGGAGATTGCGTGTACTCTGAATCACTCTGTCTCCGGGGAACCAGTCCAGATAGGCCTGCATTCCCAGGACAGAAAATGCCCAGGCGCGTGGACTGGAGAACGTTAGGGTCGCCGGAACGGCAGCCTCGAAGAGCCTGCCCGCAGCACCTCTTAAGCCAGCATCTTCCGAATGGCCAAGCACTGTCCCAAGAGCCCACAAGGCACGGCCGTGGCTGTCTTCCGAACCGACTTCCTCTTGCCATTCACGGTTGTAGCTAAGGAAGTTTCTGAACCTGCCCGTCTTTGCATGAAAAGCAAACCAAAGAAAGGCCAGGTAGCGATGTGACAATGCCGCGTGCTCATTGCTTTGAGGAACAGAAGACGTGGCGAGTAGAGTTGTCACTACGAGAGCCCGCGCATTGTCGTCGGTCGTGTAGCCCTCAAGGCTATTGGGCAAAGAAAAGATGGCGTGCTGCAACATGCCCGTGTCATCGGTCATGCTTAATAAATGAGACGTATTGAGTGCAGGGAATGTATCCGTTGCCTTGGGTGCGAAGATGTTTGGCAGAGCAGCTCGCGGACGTAGCATCCGTTCAACGCGAGCACGCTGGAAGCTTGCCATGTAGGCTTGTGCCGTCTTCTGCCATGTTGTGTTGCGGGAATGAAGATAAGCGCGCTTTCGCATTGCATGCCGCTCGGCATCATTGTCCAAGAGCCTGATCGCTGCATTTGCTATAGATTTAGGATCATCGAATGGAACGAGGACACCACGTCCGTCAGCAAGAATCTCTTTGGCATGCCAATACGGTGTCGAAATAATCGCCTTTCCCGCACCGAGCGCAATTGCGAGTGTACCGGAGACCACCTGGGCTTCTTGGCGGTACGGAGTGATGTAGATGTCCGCAGCGCCGACGTGCTCGATCATTTCCTCATTACTTACGAAACGATTGTTGAAGGTAACATGCGAGGAAACGCCATACTCTTCTGCTAATGCTTGCAGCTCTTCTCGATACCGCTCCCCCTCGCGTCGTCTTATATGCGGATGGGTTGCTCCGGAGATGATGTACACAAGATCAGGGTGCTTCGTCAGAATCGCAGGCAATGCGCGAATCACATTTTCAATTCCTTTGTTCGGTGACAGCAGGCCGAATGTAAGCAGTACGGATTTTCCCTGCGTGCCAAAAATGTCCTTGAAATAATTGGGATCCATAAATGGAAGATCTGGCACACCGTGAGGAATGACATCGATCTTTTCGTCCGGAATGCCATATACATCGCGCAGCAGCGTTGCTGCGTGTTCACTCATTACGATTAAGCGGTCCGATAAATAACCGATCTCATCGAGTACGGCACGCTGATTTGAATCTGGCTCACGTAGAACGGTGTGAAGTGTCGACACCAGCGGCATCTTTAATCTACGCAGCAACGCTAATACGTGACTGCCTGCAATCCCTCCGAAGATGCCATACTCGTGTTGCATGCAGACGAGATCGTTTCCATTGAAATTGAGAAATTCGGCAGCGCGTTCATAAGAGAAACAATCCTCCTGTTCAAGCTCGAGTCGTACCTGCTCGGGATATTGATAGCTGGAGTCCGGATCGTTGACGGGAATTGCGAAGAGGTGGCCACTACCAAATTCGGCCTCCATCGCGGTACATAGATCTGTTGTAAATGTCGCAATGCCACATTGTCTCGGCAGATAGTTACCAATAAACGCGATGCGTGTTGGCAACGGCAGTCGAGATGTCTGCAATGCCGGGGAGATTCTGGAGAAAGACATGCTTGCCTACTTTCACCGTGGCTAAATTGAACGGTAGTGAGAGAAGCGACTTTAAGGAAACTAGAAACCCGGCTTACTTCGCTCCCTATGCAGTACTGTCGCGGAGAGTCATCTCGTCGACAAGACCAAGAGAAGCGTGCCTTTGGATCTGGCGAGGATGAAGCTCGACCTTTGCGACTTGGAACCCGGGGTATTTTGTGATCTTGAGCAGACTCAGTTCAGCAGCATTGAACCGTTGTCGCACCTTTTTCAAGGCCAAAACTATCGCGTTGCTACAAGCTAATTCGGCTGTTTGACCAATACCCCAACACTGATGTGCTTCCGTAAGCCACATGAAGTGCCAGTCCGCATTTCGCAACTCTATATCAAGTGTGGTGGCAGTCGTATTTTTGACAGACATCCACCTCTCGCAAAATGGCTCTTGAATAAAAGCTAATCCGTGAGGCAGCAAACATCCTGTACGCAGAAAGATCGCACTCTGCTTCATACTGGCAATGTTCTGACTTCCGATACAGCAACAGCATTCCCATCGGGAGATAGAACTGCGCTGGAAGCGCGGATCGTCGAACGGATTTTTTCTTCGTCCTTAGAACCTGAGGAATCAGGTCCCGCTATTGGCTTTAAAGGAAGAATGTTCTTTCTTGTGCGTCTAGAAAGATGGTTTTTCACATCAGTTTTGTGTAGGAAGCTCATAGGACTCCAGTCATTCTGTTGCTTGCTTGGAAGGTGCTCGTCTGGAGCAAAGCATGAACAGCTGGAGGCGAGAAAGATAATTCAACAACTGAGCTGATCATACGCTTGAAGTGATCACTGTGCCACTAAACAAATCCTGGAGGATAGAAAGCGATGAGCAGATAGAAATTGTGTTTTGGAAGGGAGTATCACGCTCTCACTGAATGCACCTGTTTTGAGCGCTTTACTCTTTGCAAAGAGCAAACGAAATGTGGGCGCGACGATCAAATTCATCATCGTAAACCGGAAGAATGCACCATTTTTCCATCGATAATTTAAGGGCAGTATAAAAAGCAAAGCTTGTGGCGGTGGCTGGGGCTCTGATTGTTTGTGCTAAATCTGTGCTGTAGTCACCAAGATGAACTGGCTTGCCTTGCTCAAGTTGCGCAATAAACATCTGGCACTGCCATGGATCGATAGCAATCGTTTCAATGTTTCTCGAAGCTCAAAAGAATCTCGAAAATGACGTTCGTATGGACCATTCTCGCTGATGAATCCGCTAGGTCCGCCGGTATAAGGTTGAGAGAAAAGCTCTTTATTCATCGCCTGTTCGCTCATAGGGGCATAGGCTGGAGCGAACCTACCGTCCCAGCCTATCCATGATCGATTCGATCGCCCCGCTCCACCTGTCTTCGATGTCCATACGGAGATCGTCCAACTCATTGACGGAGTCGGAAGGAACACCTTTGCTCTTGAAATATCTCTTGAGAACGGCTATATCGCCTTCGAAATGGTGCATGCTCCTGTGCTGAGCAGATACTAGATGTTCGTGGACGTCTTCCTTGTCGATCTCTGGCTTTGCCGGTTCTTTCGGCTTGAGTGGAACTTGATCCGCGACAGTCAGATCTTCGATGGGGACGCGGAAGCGTTCGAGATTAGTTCCGGGAATATCAAGATTTACATCTCTCCCGCCCGGACTCACATAGCTAACGCGGTATTCGGCTTCTCCGCTGCCAATGCACACTGTATCCCCTACCTGCGGAGCCTCGTGAGAATGGTGCTTCTCAAGTTTCGGCTTCGCAGCCAACCTAGCACTGATGTCGATAGACTCGGCTTTCCTCGGTGGTTTTCGTTTGTTAGACATCCAAAGGCTCGTACTTCAGCTTCCGTTGCTGCTCATCCGTGAAATTGACGAAGATCTCCAACTGCCTGTAATCACTGAAACCGAGGTGGGATGGTTAGGAAATTTGGCTCTATGATTACGGTACCGTTGCATTCATCGCATTCGCGGCAGTGCGCGGAGACGATCCTATTCATCCGAAATACGTGGTCTTTCGCGAACAATAGATCCTGTGCGGTATGGCGGAAGATATCGAGATCATATAAACGGCGATAGGCGTTTATGACTAGCGCATGCATCTCTTTTTGTTTCGGGCATACAGCAATCGGCATCAAGGTTCTCCAGCAAACGGAGTTTGGCTCTGGCTGAGACCATACAATCCGGCGGCTCGGAGGGGTGGGGTGTCTGTCAGTGCGAGTACAGCAAACCGCAATCAATTCGGATGTTACTCGCGACCTTAGGCATTAGATAGCTTAAATTGGGTTACTAACACTGAGAGGCCGGTCTTTCTGTCACGGACAGCCATTCGTGCGGCTATTAGCTACATGGGTAATCCCGCGACTTCGTTCCGGTACTCAGTTTGCAGGTCTACAAGTTCGAGTTTCAGAACTCGCAATTCAATCGAAGCCCGGGGCGGAACGCTTCCATCATTCGTTAATCCCACAATCTTCAACTTCAGGGCGTCAATTTCTGCGTTGATCTCTTCCAAACGGTTTGTGGATCTGACGAGTGCTCGCATGGCTGTGAGTGTACGCGCTATTGAGTAAGTTTGTTTTGAATGGCCTGAGCATCTATTCATCCCACTGTTGCTTGCGAAGAGCTACACGTCTCGCTTCGTCATGTTCGGGGTGAAGACCGGCCTCTTTGAGAGCTCTAAAGTCCGCCGTTTCGGAGCACACGATGGTTATATCCAGCGCATCCGTTCCATAGCTGAAGAAACGCTGAGCGACGAGCAGCGGTAAACCCTTGAAAGTCAGGGTATCCCCAATTTGAGGAACCGGAGTGCCTGCGCCCAAAAGAGTAATTGTGTTCACAATCTGCCCCGCCACTTCAATGGATAGCTTCGTCGTCATAGTGCCAACAGCCTATCATTTCACTCCGCGTTGTCTCGGCTATCTTCTGCTTGTCGCCGCGTCTGTAGTAGTGGCAACACATGGGGTTTAAGAAGGATCGTCCAGACGGTGGCGCTGGTGGCTACGGTGACTCTCTCACCGACCATGGGCGCTCGCTCTGTGTGAGGAGTCTCCTTCGATTCTGGCTTGGCGACCGCCTGAGCCAGCTCGTCAGCAAAGTTGAGCTGGCCGGCTTTCTGTGGCGGCTTTCGTTTTGTGGCCATATCGGCAACAGCGTAGCACTCATTGCCGCAGAAAACCGGGCTCTTCAGGCACTACGGGATCACTTCCGGCGCGACCGTCATTCCGTGATAGCGAATGGGGTCAGGAATGGCCATAACTGCAACGATTGACCTCTCACGCCGAGCATGAAACTATCATCCGCATTAGCAGGATAGGGTTCTTCTCGCTAACGTAATGCCTACTATGGACGGTCCGTTTGAGACGCACGAAAAAAGCTACGCCAACGCTCTGGGTGTCAGGTTTCGTTCTTTTGGCAACGCTCGCCGCATCGTCACAGGAAACTTCGTCCGCCACTGAAATGCCCGATCTGAACCTGATCCTCCAACGTATGGAGGACATATCGCACCGGGATCCCGCTCAATCTCTACCATATGAGGTGACGCGAGAATACAAAGTGTTCCGCGGCTATAGCAAGCAATCCACCTCTGAGGTCATCGCGCAGATCGAGTTCGTTCCTCCCGACGTGAAGACATACAAGATTATTCAGGCGAAAGGCAACTCAGCGGGCGAAAGAATGGTTCGTGAAATTCTGGCAACGGAAACCGACTCAACGACGAAAAAACGTAGTAGCGAGATCAGTCGGGTGAACTATGACTTCGTCTTTCTTCGGCGACAGAACTTCGGCATTGTTCCTGAGTACGTTTTGGGTATCTTCCCCAAGCGGAAGGAGAAAAACCTTTTACGCGGCCAGATCTGGGTAGATGCAAGCACTTTCCGCATCCGCCGAATTGAAGGAGTGCCCGTCAAGAGTCCCTCCTTTTGGCTAAAGGAGATTCATATAACCCTGCAATTTGCGCAACTGGGCGATATGTGGGTACCCGTTACCTTCGACGGCATCGCGACAGTCCGATTCTTGGGCCAGTACACACTTGCTGGCCACAATATCCGATCCTCCGAGTCCATCTCTACTGCTCCGAATTAGACCCGTGTGTGTATGTGGTTAAACTTCACCGCGCTTCATTTCCTTCACAGCATAATCGTGCCTCGGGATCAATACGCTCCAGCGATCAGCAGATAGAGTAAGGAAGAGTCAGCAATGAAATTAGCCATACCCTCTAAGGGTATCTGAACGCCTGCAGACTCCTTTCACCTATGTGCTCAGGGTGACGAATCGACTGCCAGACTCGATCATTCAGTCGGTTTGCCCTTCTTAGTAGATGTTGCCCGTACGCTCCGACTAACTTATTTAGAATGAATATATTTCTCCCGCGACTGGGAAACTGGCTGACGAGAGCAGACCAAGGATCTCCTGACCGTACCCGATCGCTCGACCCTGAAATGAAGTGTAATTATGTGATCCTGGCCCTTCTGGTCGGTTGTGCCCTCAGAAGAAACGAACTGGCCGAGCTCGATGTCGAGACCACTCAGCAAAGAGAGGCCATCGGAGTCGCGAGTCGCAACTTTCCGGGCCAAATCCGCCAGGTGCTCTCAACCTTGCTGCTTGATGCGATAGAAGCTATGCCCGCAGGAGGGACTCTCGCGGTGGGTGTTCGCAAGTCGTTCCATTGGAGAAATCCTGCAAGCGAGGGTATTCGAGTCGTGATGGTTGACAGCGGTGTTGGAATTCCTCCCAATAACGCTGGCCGCATCTTCGAGCCATTTTTCACCACCAAGGGAGAGCAAGGTACCGGACTTGGCCTGTGGGTGGCTAACGGAATCATCAGCCGATTGGGTGGTTCGATTCAGATGCGCAGCAGTGTGCGTCCAGGCAAAATCGGGACTTGTTTTTCCATCTTTCTTCCGGCGCGATCGCCGGAAGCCGTTGACTTGTAGGTTCGATCGAGATATCGAATCGTCTTACACAACTATTACTTCAGCTAGAGGCTAGACCTCATATCCCTCTCATCAAATCAAGTAGAGAGAGCGATATGCAGATACCAAGGATATTCGCGAACGACAGAACATTTTCGCAGCCCATTGTTTGGGTCACAGCACTCGTCATGGTTGCGTTTCACATCGGCGCAGTGGCTGCCCTGTTCTTCTTCAATTGGCAAGCATTCCTCCTTGCAATGGTTTTGTGGTGGATGGCCGGAGGTCTCGGCATAGGTGTTGGATACCATCGCCTTCTTACGCATCGCGGTTACAAGACTCCCAAGTGGATGGAATATTTGCTTACGATCTGCGCCACGTTGGCGCTTGAGGGTGGCCCCATCTTTTGGGTAGCGACGCACCGTCAGCATCACCAGAACACGGACAAGGAAGGTGATCCCCACTCTCCGCGCGAAGGTGGTTTTTGGGCTCATGTGGGTTGGCTTCTCACCGGTCAAACCATGCACAACGATTCGGCAAACCTGCTCTCTTGTGTACCTGATCTCCGTAAAGATAGATTTCACGTCTGGATCAGCCGCTGGCATTGGGTGCCGCTCACGGTACTGGGCATAGTCCTTCTTGCAATTGGGGGATGGAAATTCGTATTGTGGGGCATCTTCTTTCGGACAGTCCTGGGCCTACACTCCACATGGTTAGTGAACTCCGCCACTCACATGTGGGGGTCACGCCGCTTTCCCACCGCGGATACTTCTAAAAATAGCTTCTGGGTTGCTCTGCTGACCTTCGGTGAGGGCTGGCATAACAACCATCACGCACATCCTCAATCCTCGCGCCATGGTCTGGCTTGGTACGAAGTAGACCTGAACTGGTATGTAATCTCCGTTTTGCGTGTGGTTGGTCTTACCTGGGATGTGAAAGTGCGCAGACTTACTGACGATACGCAAAAGGAAGGAGCAGGTTCACAAGAAGCCGCTGCCTGATTTTGCGAATGAAACCTTACTGGTTTACTTGAGCTCTCGGCCAACCTATCCAAAAGATTTCGGAGAGAAGACGAAATGGCGGTGGACGCAGTCTGCAGCGAACTGCTCTCTGCAAAGGAATTCCCAGTAACAGGGAAAAATACAGGGAATTTTCTCGATTATGATCCGGCCGGCTCCAGGGGAAATGCATTAATCCCTCTGTATGCGGGACATTCACTGCACCTTGTCAGGAACCTGGCCTGGAAAAAACAGGGAATTAAAAATCGTGTATTAGGGACTTAGGCTCCCTGATACAGGCTTGAAACGCGATCCCTGCGCGGGGTTGATATCGACAAGCGCACGGAGCCGTACCTTTTCGGTTTGTCGGCTAACCGGAAAGGTACGTACAGCTAGATGCAACTTCCAGTAAGCCGTGCACTCAGCATGGTAGTCAGTACCTGTAGGCGCCTTTACGAACTTCCCGCTCCAGTCAGAAATCCGGCGGACGACCATCGCAGTGCAAGTTGAGACAGATGACGCTTAAGGTTGCATCATAACGAGCTTCTGGATCCAGCCAACGGCTTGAATGAAACATTCCGATGGAAGGCACTCTTAATGTGATCGTTCCTCTACCTCACATGCCTCTGGAAGGCGCGCCCGAAACGGCATTCCAGGTCCGTACGATTAATCCTGAGGGACTTAACTGGCTTAGGGGCAAATCCTTTAACGACAATTTCATTCGAGATGCTGCGGCTGTGCTTTGCCCTGGAAATTCTGCTATCTTGCTATCTTTCATCAAGCTCATTCCGCCCCTCCCCGTGCTGGCTGGGTTTAGTTCGATTTTGCTGCACGCCAGCTTATCTGAGTTTCTCGCGGATACCAGAGAGCCACCAGAGAAGTAGAAAATGTCACAGCTATAAACCAGGAACAAGGTGATAAGGCAAACGCTTATTCAAAAATGAGATTACTGCTGCATGAAGTCGACGTAACCGTGTTTCTCGAGGAACTTGAAATAACCTACCCAGTCGAAATTTGAGTGTCCCGTTTCCAGTTCCGTTAGTTTGATGATCTCGGCCAGATTGCGTTTCCCGTCGCTCCAGTAGAGCGCGGCAGTGGTCGGCCCCCAGAAGGAACTCGCGGGGTATCCTTCCCGCTGATCGGCAGGGATGTCATCCATCGTGATGGTGCCCATTCTCTTGCGGCGAACGACGATCTTTTCCGCTTCGGGATTCATCTTGGGGGCGGAGGGTTGGATTGTTCCGAGATGCAGCTCGGTGGCGCGCTGCTCCACGGCGTTTTCGATTCGCGCCTTCTGCGTATCGGCAAAAGAGGCCAGACCGGCTAATCCCTGCGGAAGATCGGCGGCCTGCTTTACTGCCTTGGTCTCGCGCATGAGGTTGTAATCGACACGGGCGGTCTCCCAATACAGCAGGTGGCCAAGCGTGTCGGCGTTCTTGGCTACGGCGATCTGATCGAGGCCATTCTCCGCCGCTGCATTGATCTGATCGTAGCCGCGCGACAGAGCCAACTGAGCCATCCAGCGCATCTGGTCGGGACCTGCCGAAGCGATGAAATATGCGTAGGCAGCATTCATGACGCTGAGGTCGCGCAAGGAATCGGGATCGACCTGATTCGGGGTATCGAAGCTTGTGTGGTGGGCTGTGATTCCGTGGCCGCCGCGGGGAGCCACGGTGGGGATGTTGATCATGGACTCGCCGAGATTGTTGTCGGTTCCGCTGCTGTACTCGCTCCAGTGGACGGGGCGGTCCACCATGGGGAAGTACTCCTCGGCGAGGCGCACGACAAAGGCATCGACATACGAGGTGGACGACTGCGGATTCATGACCCAGTTGTATTCCGTTCCCGCGAGGTTCTGCCAACCGGCGGGCGAATCGATACACATGCCGGCGATAGTTTTCTTTACGCGGTTCTGATGAGCATACAGATACGAGAGTGTGCCGTAACGTTCGCCCATGGCCAGGATGCGGATGGTCCGCTTGGGCCTGGGCAGCTTGCCTTCCTTGATCAACCGATTCAGCGTAGCGGTGGCTTCAATAATCGAGGAGACGCCAGTGTCGTTATCACCGGCGCCGACCTCGTACATATGGCCGAGCGAGAAGACCTCTTCGGCTGCGGAGCCGTCGGTTCCGAGGATCGCGCCGCTAACGTAGGGATACTGACCGGTGTAGTAACGGGTATCTACATTGGCACGAACCTTCACCGGGCCGCGCTCCAGCAATTGATGAAGATACTGCTGCGAACGTGGCGTGATAGAGAAGCAGACCAGCGGTGCGTTGCCTTTGTTAAAGGCCCAGCCATTGTCGCCGAAAGAGTTGATCCAGTCGCGCTCATCTAGCAGCGACGGGTTGGTCGCACTCTCGTGAACCATGCCAAGCGCGCCGGCTTTGGGCCACGGGAGCGGCCCGGAAATCCATGCCCTCGAGCAAATACGGGAGGTGAAGTCGGCGCGGAAGACTCGGACTGACCACGGCAGGTGCGGGTTTGTGCCGAAGCAAAGACAATGCTTATTACCAAGAACAGCGCGAGCTTCTTCACGGAATCCATCCCCTTGTGGCCAGCGGAAATTTCGGGAAAACCCTGCCCCCGTACAATATTTGTCACGTTGAACTCTGCAATAGGGCAATGGTCCTATTGGTGGGAAATACGGCTGCAAAGATATGAGATGTTCGCTCCGCATTGCTCCATGAACCTCCATCCCATGCATGAGCCGAAATCATGAAGGTCATGGCGGTCCGCGGTGAGTGACTCAGGATTTTGGCACCAACTGAGAAAAAGAACTCCCAACTTCCGGATTACCGACAATCCAGAAGCTAATGGAGACAAGCGAGGTTATCATTTTCGGATCTGGTATTCAGTAGAGATTCCAAGCCTGTTTGTCGTGAAGTGAGATCACAATGACTCTAATTGTGACGAGGCAACAGTTCCAGTGGACCAGACAGCTGAGGCTTCGTCCACCTCCCTCCACCTACCATCAATCTGCCCTATGCCGCAGTATCACTGCCGCCTAATTGCGGAGACAACCAGCGCCGTTCAACCGGCCCGTGGGTCGTTCCGCTACGTTAAGTATTCGTTAATTAGGCGTGCATGGACTTCAGATTATGCCTCTGTGCCCGTTGTTAGAGGTAGAACACAAAAATGAGGCGGATGCATATTCCAATCCGAGAGGTGTCGTCCGAACATTTCTTCGCACGCCACTACGACTGGCTGTTAAAGTGGGGGGCATATCTGGTGCGTGGTCGGCAAGAACAAGCCGAAGATCTCGTCCACGAGCTCTTCATTCAGTTCCAGCGCACCTCGCCTGACCTCACTACAGACGAAGAGGCAAAAGCCTACCTCTATCGTTCGCTTCGCAATCTTTTCCTCTCCAGCGTTGCTCGCAACACCGTTGCTCAGCAACATCAACTCTCAATCTATGACTACGATAACTTCCGCATCGGCATCTCGGCCATCGATCGTGGCTCCCTGTTCTCGGTCCGAGAGGATCTGTGGAGCATCTGCCGTTATGCATGCGAACGCAAAGCCGGTCTTCGCGCCGCTAGCTACTTCATCCTGCGCTTCTTTCTGGAGTACTGTCCGAGCGAGATTATGGCTCTCGCCTGTACCAATCGAGCTGCTTTCGATAAGAACATTCAGCTTATGCGTGGGGAAGTATGCTCGCATATGCAACATCCTGGCTCGCCGCTTTTCACGCGCCGACTCGCAGAAGACCCGAAGCTCGATGGGCGTGAGGGTGATCTCTTTCAGCAGCTCTCACTCTTCATCCACACCTTCTGTCACGGCTCGTGCCTTACACCGGAGGAAATTCGCTTTCTTTACTCCACAGGCGTTCCAGTCGAAACTACGGTGCTCGCACACCTGGTCTCCTGCGAGCCTTGCCGTACGGCTTGCTTGAATCACCTCGACAAAAAATCGGGACTGCACGCTCCTCGTGCCGACCATGGTGCCGTCGGCACGAGGAGCCGTTCTGGGCTCTCTGTAGTTCGCCGCACCCGCCGCGTGAGCCTCGACGAGCTACACCGTCGTTATCAGGAGAACTTCGAGCACCGCCCGGCATATCTGCATCTTTCGATCGCCGGGAAGACTGAGGCTTCGCAACGCATCACTTCCCTGTGCAGTGAGCTTAGTGCTTCGCTCTCATTCGCGAAGATGCCTGTCTTTGTTGAGATCACCGGCGAACAGGGAATCCGCATGCTCAGTCTGTTGCTCGACGAAGATCTCAATCTGCCAGGTGACGTACGGGCGAGCACACCCCTAAGCGACGGGCGATCGCTGCACATGGAGGCTTCTTCGCGTGCGGGTTCGCTGCAGGTACGAGTTACTTATATTGACCCAGTCGTCGAACAAGACGATGAAGAGCCCTCGTCTCTTCCGACCACTCTTGCACGTGTGCACGGCCAGCCGCGTCCAATCAGTTTCGCTGCACGCATCAGGAACCGCATTGGTCGGGCTTTTATGGATTTCTCCTGGCCTTCGGCAATCGCCGGAACCGCCGCTCTGGCGCTCTGCCTCTTCACCTTCACGATGCATGCCCATCATCACTATCTTCGCCGGCAAGCGCTTAGCATTCTTGCCGAAGCGGACCACTCCGAAAAGGCCACCGTCTCCCGACATGACGTCCACCACGTTGGTACCTTCGAGGTGGAAGGGCCAGACCGGAAGCCTCGCCAGCAGCAGCGAGTCGAGGTCTGGCAGTCGAACCTGTCTTCGCATCGGGCAATGCGGTTGTACGGAGTCGATGGACGCCAGCGGGCGCTCACTCTCAAGACCTTTGAGGCACCCACCGATCTCCATCCCGAAGAGATGTGGCGCGTGGGTTTCGAGACCTCGTTTGCGGAGCAGGTCTTCCGTGAGGCTGCACTCGAAACTGTGAAGCAGGAAGCGAACACCTATCGCATCGAGGCTCATAGCGAATCTCATCCCGTGCACGGCATCGTCGAGGCGGACATTGTGCTTGACCGCAACAGTAACCGCGTCGTGGAACAAGGGTTCGTAATCCGCAGAGCCGACGGCGACTATCATATCCGTCTCGTCGAGACGCAATATGAAGTCACTTCACCGGGTCATTTTGGCCCTGAGATCTTCTCATTGCCATCAACCGACGCCTCTCCGTCGAGCAGAGAACACCGTCTTCCCAAGCCCGCGTCGACACAGTCGCGAAGCGAGTTGGTGTCGCAACAAATCAAAGCGCTGTGGCAACTTCAGCAGGCAGAAGTTGAGCCTGAGGAACAGATCGCGATCAGCCGGCACGGTCAGAGCCTTCGGATCTCCGGCGTGGTGATGACGGAACAACGCAAGCAGCATCTTGCAGATTCCATGCTCGCAGTATGTCCGTTCTGCGAGCTATATCTACAGACTCCTCGGAGCCATCGCTCGAATCGGCGCGTTGGCCATCTTCGCCCCACGACGTTGCAGACGTCCGATGTCGCCGTCGGCGCTTCAGACGCAGAGAACCTGCTTCGATCGACTCTGTTGCGCCAGGAGTTGGATATTTCACAGATTCGCGAACGTTCCGCGGAACAGGCAATGGAGCTAACCAGCTTGGCCGCTCGTCTTCTGCGCGATACGGATGCTCTCGAACAGAGTGCCAGCTGCTGCTCGCGTGCGGACCTTGCCTCACTCGGAGTCAACGACCGGCAACTTTGGCTGCAGTTGCTTTCGACACAGAGCAAGCGCATAGAAGGCAGCCTGGCCGCGCTCGAAGAGAAGATAGCTGACCTCAGCATGCTTGTGGGTATCTCTGTTTCGCAACCAAATACGCAGGACCTCAACGGAAGCGATGGTCTTGCTGAAATCCGCCGCCTGCATAGTCTCGCGGTCACCCTTCAGCTTTCGTTGCAGCACTTCAGCGCCGCAGGGCTTAACGCGGAGCAGGACGCGACGCAGCATTGGCAACAAATTCTGACGCAGACACGTGTCTTGCGTCAGCAACTCAATCTTTCAAGCTCATTCGTTCGTAATCCTCGCTGAGTAAAGAACGAAGTTCAAAAAAATGAGTTCCAGAACCTAAGGCTGCCAGCAGCCCAAGAAGGTGTGCGTATGCGTATCTCCCGCTCTTACCGGCTTCTCCTTACCCTAATACTGTCGCTCTTTTGCCGGCCATCGTGGGCACAGCTTAACACTGCCGATGTCACGGGTTTCGTTGGTGACCGCACCAACGCGGCCATCGTCGGTGCTGCCGTTCAGATGACGAACATCTCCACCGGTGTGCAGCGCGGCGCGAAGACCAATACCTCTGGACGTTTTGTAATTCCCGCGCTTATTCCGGGCACCTACACGGTGCAGATCCTCAAGACCGGCTTTGCCGCGGCACAGCTTGAGAACATTACCCTGAAGGCTGGCGAAGTGCGCGATCTGCAGGTGAAGATGGAGGTCGGCGCAACCAACCAGGTGGTCGATGTCGTCACCTCCGACCTGATCAACACGGATAATCCAGAGCAGATCACCACTCTCGGTTCACACCAGATCGATCTTTTGCCTACCGCCAGCCGTGATTGGACCAGCCTCGTTACGCAAGGCAACGGCCTCGCGATGAACAACTCGCGCGGCACGCTCATCATGAACGGTCTTCCCTCCGGAGGCTTCCGCTTTACGGTGGATGGTGTCGATGCCGAGGGTCAGCCTTCGCTGCCCTCGTTCTCTCAATATCAGAATTACAACCTCATCAAGGGGGTCAGCAAAGAGGCCATCCAGGAGGTGAGCATCACCCGCGGCATCGCATCGGCGGATGTTGGCGGAACGATGTCGGGCAACGTGAATGTCATCACTAAAAGCGGCACCGACCAAATGCACGGCGACGTCTTCTGGCTGAACAACGTCACGGTCTTCAACGCACGCAATCAGTTCGTCAACACACGTCAACCCATCATATATAACCAGTACGCAGCCTCACTCGGCGGCCCTATAATTCCGCACAAGCTTTTTTACTTTGGTGCCTACGAGGGCTATCACCTCAGTTCGCAGTCCAGCGTGAGCGGCACCGTGCCGACGCCTCAGTTTCGTGCCGCAGCTCTTGCAGCGCAGCCGGTCTACAAGCCATGGTTCGACATCTTTCCCGATCCGAACACTCCATACAAGCCCACCGACACAGCCGCGCTCTTCCAGGGCTCGGGGTCGCAGACCGGACAAGACAACTATGGCGATCTGCGTGTTGATTACTATCCCGCGAAGGCCTGGCAGACGATCTTTCGCTACACTCGCGCACGTCCCGATCAGCTGACTCCCAACATCGCTCCGCTCAATCCGCAGACCCGTCTCGGTTACACGGAAGGCGGCTCCGCCAGCGTTCTCTACACGCGAAATGATTTTCTCTCCGAGAGTCGCTTCGGCTTCAACTATAACGACGAGAAGCGTGTGAACGGCCTCTGGACGCTCGGCGTCAACTCGATCCGCAAGTTCAGCGGTATCGACGCGGGCAGCGGTGAAAATCTCTTTCAGGGTGGACGCACGATGACAATCGAAGAGAAGATTACAAAAACCTTGGATCATCACATCTTCAAGTTCGGCGGCAACTATCTCCGCCGCCTTGCACAGCGCGCTGATGTGCAGGTCCCCGAACTTCAATACGCCAATCAGTCCGACTTCTTCCAAAACATTCCCAATGCCATCCAGGTAACCTACGGCGTCAGCCTCTACAACCTCCGCACCTACGAGGTTGGCAGCTTTTTCCAGGATGACTGGAAGCTGTCGGACCGGCTCACCATCAATGCTGGTGTCCGTTGGGACTACTTCGCCCCTGCGTACGCGGATGACGACCGCTTCTACAACCGCAGCGGGCCGTTTGGCCTGGGCCCCTATTTGCCCGCTGGCACAAGCTGGAACAGCCAATGGTCCAGCGCATCGCCTCGCTTCGGCTTTACTTATCGCGCCGATAAGACTGGCAATACCGTCATCCGTTCCGGCCTTGGAGCCTTTTATAGCCCACACGTCCTGTTTGGGGGCCCTATCGGGCAGGTGCGCGATTCGCTGACCGCGCCCACTCGTGCGAACTTCTCACGAAATGACGTGTTGAAGTACGGTTCCCTTTTGCAGTTCCCCGTCGTCAACGCAGCCACGCTGCCCTTGGCCGTGACTACGGATTCGACGTCAGTGATCGACACCAATTATCCGAATCCTTACAGCCTGCAGTGGCTGCTCTCGGTCGAGCAGCAGCTTTCACGCAACTGGGCGCTCGATCTGTCCTACGTTGGCAACCACGGCATTCATCTCACAACCACACGTCAGATCAATCAACCCGATCGCTTGACGGGGAACCGTCCATCCTCCAACCTCGGCACATTCAACTTCTACGATGCCACTGAATCATCGAACTATCATGCGCTGCAGGCCAGCCTTACGCGCCGGTTCGCGAATCACCTCTCCTGGAACCTCTACTACACATGGGCCAAGGCCCTGTCGCATACGGACGAAGCAGACATCATCTCTCCCGTTGCGCTGCAGAATCCCTTCAACCTCGGCGCCGACTACGGTCCGGCCAGCTCCGATATCCGCAACCGCCTCACCAGTAACTTCGTCTACCAACCTCTCTTCTCGGAGATTCTCGGACAGAATTGCAAACCGTGGCTCTGCGACGGCTGGCAGATCGCAGGTGTGGTGACGGCACAGAGCGGCAATCCCATCAACATCCTGCAAGCCTCAGGACTTGCCTCCAGCCGTCCCGATGCGACCAGTGGTCAGCCCGTGCTTACGGACTACCGCAACACCCGCCGGTATCTGAATGCTTCCGTGTTTACGAAGGTGCCACTCAACTCCGTCTCCGGGCTTCCCACTCATTTTGGCAACGAGTCCCGCAATGGCGTCTACGGTCCGGGACTGTTCAACGTCGATCTCTCGCTTGCTCGCAGTCTCACCTTCCATGAACGGTATGGCTTTCGATTTCAAGCAGAGATGCTCAACGCCTTCAACCATACCAACTATGTCGGAATCACCTCCGACGTCACCTCTTCCAGCTTCGGACAGATCACCAGCAGCGCGGGTGCTCGTGTCGTGCAGTTCTCGGGCAAGTTGCAGTTTTAGGAGAATCCATTATGAACCGCAGAAGCTTTCTTCTCTCCGGCAGCATGGCTACCTCGGCCATGCTGCTTGGCTATGCATGGGCCAGCGTCCCAAGGTCCTGGAGCGCTTATCCGTTCTCACTGGGCGTCGCATCCGGAGAGCCTGACGAGAGCGGCGTCGTGCTGTGGACTCGGCTTGCGCCTTACCCCAGGGAATTTGCTTACGGCCTTACAACGGAGATCGTGCCTGTTACCTGGGAGATAGCTCACGACGAACAGATGCGGCAGATCGTGCAACACGGTACCGTCCAGGCCACGCCAGAGTTTGCCCACTCTGTCCACGTCGAAGTGCAGGGCCTGCCACCTGACCGCTGGTACTGGTATCGCTTTCACGCAGGCGATGCCACCAGCCCGGTCGCACGCACGCGCACGGCACCTCCACGCCATGCCACACCGGAGAAGCTCCGCTTCGCCTTCGTGTCGTGCCAGAAGTATGAGAACGGCTACTATACCGGCTTCAACTGCATGGCGCAGGAGTCACCAGATCTGATCGTCCATTTGGGCGACTATATCTACGAGAAGGGCTTTCACCCGCCCGATGCACTGCACCTGCCAGATCGTCCCCATCCTAAAGACACCTGCGTCACGCTCGATCAATACCGCCTGCGCTACGCCCTCTACAAGACGGACCCGCAGCTCCAGAAGGCACACCACGTCGCTCCCTGGATCGTTACTCCCGACGATCATGAGGTCAGCAACAACTATGCCGGGGATGTGGATGAGTACAACACACCGCGGGAGAAGTTTCTGGTACAGCGAGCAGCCGCGTATAAGGCTTATTACGAGCACATGCCCCTGCGTCGATCCGCGATGCCGAACGGACCCTCAATGCAGCTGTATCGCACAATTCCGTATGGACAGCTCGCAAATTTTTATGTGCTCGATACCCGCCAATACCGCTCTGACCAGCCCTGTGATGATCGGATCAAGCCCGTGTGCGAAGGCGCGCTCGCTCCTGCGCAGACCATGATGGGTTCTCGACAGGAGCAATGGTTGTTTAAATCGTTCTCGCGGAGCACCGCGCGGTGGAATGTGCTTGCGCAGCAGATCCTGATGGCCGAGGTCAACTGGAACCCGACAGGGCACCCGGTCTTAGAAAGTATGGACAAGTGGGACGGCTATCACGCCGCGCGCACGCGCCTCTATCGCAACATCATCGACCGTAAGGTCCGAAATCCCATCGTCATCTCCGGCGATATTCATCTTAATTTCGCCAATGACCTCAAGATGTCGAGCCTCGAAGAAAGCTCGCCCACCCTCGCCACCGAGTTTGCCGGGACCTCCATCACCTCCGGGGGAAATGGCACTGATATATCGGATGAGGCGAAGAAGTGGCTTACGTTTAATCCTCACGTTCGCTTTTACAACGAGCAGCGTGGCTACGTCACATGTGATCTCACCAATAAAATGTGGCGCTCCGACTTCCGTGTCCTTGATTTCATCGACCGCCATGGCGGTTCGATCTCGACGCGAGCTTCTTTCGTCGTCGAGGATGGCAGGGCTGGGGTGCAATCTCCTTAGCGTCGGCAATCGACTGAGATTTTCAAGTGACGAAAGATAATTTCTTCGTGCTCCGCTTGATACAGTCACCCCGAATAACGGGAAAAGCCGGAAGTAATCCTCAACTGACGATATCAGTCAGTATGGAGTGACAGGCCCGGTGCGCTGATCGTGGGTTACGCTGTGTGTTCAGAAGAACGCACAGCTCAGAGCCACAAGCGGAAGGGAGCCGGTCATGAAGGAGACGTTACGATTTTTGGGTTTGGATGTCCATGCCGAGACGATCGCCGTAGCGGTGGCGGAGCCGGACAGAGAGGGACGGAGCCTGGGCACGATTCCTCTCGAATGCCGACATTTCAGCCTCTATAATTTCCACGCGACTAAGTTCACGGGGATGTCGACGTCCTCGAGTGTTTGTCCTGCAATTCTGGCTTCTTTTCGACGTCCGGCATGGAAGCATTTGAAATCTGCAGAATCGCGATAAGCAGTGGATCATCCAAAAATTGAACATATATGTTCTTATAGTGAACTAAACTTGTGCTCAATGATGAACCAAAGACAGTATCGGTCTGGAACCCTCGAAAAGGGGCTTGATGTGCTTGAGACGTTGGAGCGCGCGCAGGATCCGCTTCGAATTCAAGATGTTGCATCTACGACTGGTTTGGAACGCGTAGCCGTCTTTCGTCTTCTCTGCACACTTGAAGATCGCGGCTATATTGAACGGCTTCCTGATAAGCGATATCGCGCTAAGAGGCGGAGACGCCTTTCAAGCGTTTACTATATCGCTCCTTTGACCGGGAATTCTTTCAGGTTGGAGGTAACCGCCGGCATTCAAAGGGCCGCGGAAGGAAGTGGCCTTGAACTTCACTTGATCGACTCTAGCGATACAGGATTGCCCCAGTCACAGATTGAGCAGGTAATTGAGGCTGGCGCGGATGTCGTCATTCTCTTTCAACGGCGTGGGTCGCTTGCCCATGTCTTTGCCGATAGGTTCTTTGAAGCGCAAATTCCTGTCATCAGCGTGGAGACTCCAATCGCTGGAGCGATCTATTTTGGTGGCAACAGTTACCGGGCTGGAGTTCTCGCTGGCGAAGCTCTCGCTCGGTTTGCCAAGAAATATTGGAATAGCTCGTATGATCATCTCGCTTTACTTGAGTCCTCCCTCTCTGCCACAGAGAATATGGCTCGCCTTACAGGCGCCGTTGAAGGCGTAGCCAAGGTGCTGGGTGCTGTGCCTAATGAGAAGATACTTCACGTGGATGGTTTGGCATCACGAGAAGGCAGCCGCAGCGCCTGTCGAAAGATGCTGGCGGCTCTTCCAAAACAGGATTCTGTCCTCATTTCTTGCTTCAATGATGTAAGTGCTCTTGGCGCATTGGAGGCGGTACAAGAGGCTGGCCGAGAAAAGTTTGTCGCTATCGTGGGTCAGAACGGAACGGAAGAAAGTCGCAAGGAACTGCAGCGCAGATCCAGTGCGCTGATCGCCTCCGTTGGGTATTTTCCGGAGCAGTACGGATCGCGTTTAATGAAGCTTGCCGTAGATATCGTTACACATCAGAAGACTCCACTTGCGATCTACACCGATCACGTTTTGCTCCATCGAGGGAATCTTCGCAAATACTATTCGGCGTAGAAGAATTCGATTTGAAAAAGGTTCCTTGTGGCCGCCGTCAGTGGCGGCAATTTTTTGTGTAAAAAAATCCTTGACAAGAACGCCTGGGAAGAACTCTTATGGCGTTGGCAAATATTGAACATAAACGTTCATATATTGAACATAATGTAAAGAGGAACAAGGATGCTCATCAAGGTTCTAAGACATGCATGCGTACTGGGGGTGTTCTTGTGGCTGGCTCTGCAGAACGCAAATGCACAAGGATCACTGGGTGTCGCGAATGGTCGCGTAACTGACCCGACCGGTATCGCGGTTGCAGGAGCCGACGTGCTTCTCACGAATGTCGCCACTGCGCAGACGAAGCAGACAAAGACGAATACCAAAGGCTATTACAGCTTTCCCGCCTTGCAGCCTAACAACTACACGGTTCGAGTTAAGATGCAGGGCTTTAAAACCACCACAAGCTCCTTTACCCTGGAGGTCAATCAGACCCTCGCTAACGACATTGCGTTGGAAGTTGGTTCCGTTGAGACGAGCGTGGAAGTTCAGGCCATCGCCCCGCTCATACAGAGTGAGACGTCAGCGACTGGCCAAATGATCACAGGCCAGCATGCCTCTTCATGAAAAGAAACGCTTCGCCCTATTCCTACGTACCCTTTATCAGCAAGACTGGCTTGTGTATGCCAAGCCGCCCTTTGGTGGTCCCGAGCACGTGCTGCATTATCTGGCGCGCTATACGCATCGCGTTGCCATCTCCAACCATCGCCTGCTCTCGGTCTCGGCTTCTGAGGTCGGCTTCCGCTGGAAGGACTATGCTCATCACAGTAAGCAGCGCACGATGACACTCGCCTCCGAAGAGTTCCTGCGCCGTTTCGTCCAGCATGTTCTGCCGCGAGGCTTTCCACGCATCCGCTATTTTGGCTGGCTCGCCAATCGTAGACGAGCCCACATGCTGCCGCTCTGCCGCACTCGGCTCAGCCAGGCCCCGCTCGCCGATATACCTCTCATCACAAAACCCACGCTATGGAAGTGCCCTCACTGTCGTGGACTCATGCATCTCGTCGAACGGCTCACTGCCGCTCAACTCTTCTTCGCCGAACCAAAGGAGGCATGCATACTTGACTCCTCCTAGCTGCCAGGTCATTGCGGCGCTCCTCGTATGCTTCCCAGCATGCTCACTGGAAGTGCGCCTCATGCCCGAAAAGAGTGCTTTGCATCCGCACTCCTTTTCCTTCCGCAGCCTCTTCCTATCCGATTGCGTGTGCCTGCAGAGAGGACGCTGCTCACTTGCCGTCCTGCGCTCGCTCGATCGGCCCAGCCTAAAGCGATGAAAAACCCATAGCCAACATCCTTCCCCGACCGCACCAACGCCTTCCTTCAAACCGCTCTATCCGACCTGCTCCGCTCTATCTCCATCTCCTGCGCGGAGCTGTTCCTGCGGAGCAGCTCCGATAGAGCACTGACGTTTATCGGCCACTTGGCAAAGAGATAAATCGCTCTGAATGGCTCAATGAGCGCTTTGGCCTGTTGTTAGCGCCAACTGATCAAGCCTGAGTTTAATTCGACTTCGCCGACAGTTCATTCAACCAAGGTGCTCCAATCACGAACCAGCGGCGGTTTACCACGGCTCAAAGACGGCAAAGTGGTCGGCATGGCAGATGAAGACACGCCGGAAGAGCCGGAACGTCAGGAGTCCATCGAAGGCGGATGTGCGGGAGTCCTTATGGGAGTCCGCGAATGTGGAAAAGGACACCTTTGGGAATTCGAGTGAGCCGATCTTCAAATCCTGCGGTGGCAAGGTCGCAAACGAACGTTGCGTGCCATTCAAACCACCCCCGACACGCCGGATGGATCCTGGCGCCAGATATTGAGGGCTGTCGAACAAGAAGGGCGCGTTCGTGCCGGAGTCAAGCTTCAGGCGAACGGGCCGCATCCCGTCGGACAGTCGAGCCGAGATGATCAGCGAGCTGAACGAGGGTTCTCCACTTGACTTGTCAGGCGCCGTCAGCAGCGCAATGTGCGGCCCTTTCATATCTGCGCGCATTCTGGCCGAGTTGTCGAGACACAGCAGGTTGTGAGCATTGTCGATCAGCATGTCGAATTGGCCAAGAAAATCCTCGCCGAGGACACCGCGAAAGTGGAGATCGACTGACTGGGGATTCTTGATATCAAACACGAGTACCTTTTGGTTGGCGACCGCATGGGAGCCAGCTTCGAGCAGGTCGAGTTGCGCGAAGGAAGCGGCTGCGTTAAATCCAACTCCTGCTACCACGGCCGAGTCCTGAGTCTTCAGATGGAGATCGGCAGCCAGGGAGGGATCGACCATCGTGATCTGGGTGCCGGTATCCAACAGAAAGTTGTAGGGGCCTGTGTGGTTAACGGATACCGCCACGATGATCTGGTGGCTGTTTGTGAGACGGAGGGGTACACTTGCGACATTTCCAGGGCAATGCGGTTCTGCGGGAAGTGCTGGGACGATGGTTGCGGCAAGAACGAACGATGCGAACCACTTGAAGGTTGACATTGTGAGAGCTCCTCAGCCGGTTTGGCTGAAGACACTCTGGGCGCATGGCTCTCCTTGGTCTTGATGGGCTGGTTATCAGTTTCTCGACACGCATCAGGAATTTCTTAGGTCGGATTATGAAGTTATGATCGGGAATAAGTCCTTTATTTTCCGCTTCTCCGACGTTGAGGTTCGCGAGCACGAGTTCTCGCTCCTCAAGGCGGGCAAGGTGTTGACGGTGGAGCCGAAGGCGTTTCGCGTCCTCTTGCTCTTGCTGCGCAACCCGCAAAAGTTGATCTCGAAGGAAGAACTGCTGAATTCCGTGTGGGGCGATACTGCCGTTACCGAGGGTTCCCTTACACGCTGCATCTGGCTGCTGCGGCGTCAGCTGGGCGACGACATCAACGAGCCGCGTTTCATCGAAACCGTGGCTACGGTCGGATACCGGTTCGTGTGCAAGGTCGAGGTCTCTGAAGACGGTTCGGGAGATCTGCAGGCGACCGGCGAAGCGAATCGTCTGAATGAGGGTGATTTTGTCGAAACACTTGCGAATGGGGAGATCGCGACGAATCCTCTGACGCAGATCGATAAACCAGCTGCCGATAGAAAAAGAAGCAGGTCCCGGAGTTGGCTGCTACCCGGAAATATCATTCTCGTCGTTGGTCTTGCCACTGCAATCTGGTACTTGCGCCGTCCGCTGCCGCCGCCGAGACTTACGAATCCCGTTCAGCTGACGCGCGACGGCCGGCGCAAAAACGTCGTCGGTACGGATGGGAACAGACTGTATTTGAATATCCTTGAGCCGAAAGCCGTTGGCCAGGTGCCAGTCTCCGGTGGACTAATCACCGAGATTCCATTCGATCTGCCCTCTCAGGGTGGCCTATGGGGTGTATCGAGTGTTTCGCCTGATGGATCCAGTCTTCTGGCTCTTGATCACTTCGATATTTTCCGGGGAAGTGCAAGAGTATCGATTATCGGCATTCTCGGGCATCCGGTTCGCTACCTGACGGAATCCAACACCGCCACATTTTCACCGGACGGCAGGTCCGTGCTCTATGCAACTCCGCATGGCGACATCTATTCAATGGCGGCGGGGGGTGAGCCGCGATTGATTCTCGCCTCACACGTTCCGGAGGGTGAGCGTGTGCGAACCTGGGATCTGAGTTGGTCGCCGGGCGGAAGTACCATCCGGTTCACTCGCGGCCTGAAGATCTGGGAGGTTTCGTCGAGTGGCTCCAATCTTCACCAGCTGCTTCCGGGCTGGCACGCGTCGGCATCGCAGTGGGGCGGTCAGTGGACCCTCGATGGGGAATTCTTTCTGTTCGTGTCAGGAAGCATTGGAAGCATGAACAGATTTCCGAACTATAACCACGGCGGCCAACTCTGGGCAATTGACGAGCGACGCGGAAGACTGCGCCCGGCTATTGCCGAACCAATTCAATTGACATCTGGACCCATGGTTTGGGGTCCGGCCGTCTCCGCTCGGGATGGGCACACGATCTTCTCTCGCGGCATGTCCCGTCGTGGCGAACTTGTCCGCTACGATAAACGGTCCAATCATTTCGATCCCTACCTGCGAGGTATTTCGGCTGAAATGGTGGCCTTTTCAAGGGACGGAAGATATGTGGCTTATGTCACGTTTCCCGACGGCATTCTGTGGCGCGCCAACCGCGATGGCACTGGACTCCTGCAACTGACCAAGCCGCCCTTTTACCCCAGAGATGTACGCTGGTCGCCGGACGGTTCGGAGATCGTGTTTACCGACAATTCGCAGAACGGTGTGGACGCAATCTATGTCGTCCCTTCGCAGGGTGGCACTCCGAAACGCCTCATTCCGGAGGAGAGTGGGCCGCACGCCGATCTCACCTGGTCTCCCGACGGCAAAAAAGTGGTGTACTCCACGACCTGCTGGCAAAGCGTCGGAAACTGCTCCCCGGCCAAAATTGAGGTTCGGATTCTCGAACTTGCCACTCGGAGAATCATTACCCTCCCACATCGACCGGAAGGATTTGGGTCGCCACGATGGTCTCCTGATGGACGATACATCGCAGGAATGCCTCTCAAAGCGGACAATCTGAGCATCTTTGACCTGAAGACGCAACAGTGGAAAGACCTTCTTCGAAAGGGGTTTAACGGCTTTCCCAGCTGGTCAAAGGACGGCCGGTTTATCTACTTCCAACGCCCGACAGATGATCGTGGCATCTTCAGGATCCCGATCTCCGGCGGCGACGAGGAGCGGATTGTTGATCTGAAGGAATTTCGGAATATGGGGTGGTATCCCTTTGGTTGGCTGGGTCTTGACCCGACCGACGCGCCGCTTTTGCTTCGTGATACGGGGACCGACGAGATATACGCTCTCACGCTGGAACAGAAATAACAGTGTCAGGCAATTGTTCTCCCTCGCCGCAAGTTTCGTACGCGCGGATGACTAGACGTGAAGGGACTGCGACCACTCTCCTGCCCGTACCGTCTCAATTGGTGAAAAATCGCCGAGTCACTCGTTGAGGATGAGCGCGTTCACTTGGACGAAAAGTCGCCTTTCCGGACAGGTGACCTTCCCAGAAGCCGACCACTATTCATGTTCGCCAAATTACTTCACTCTTAGCGATACGGGCTTGCGCGCATGAGTCTGGGTTGACCTGCTGCGCTGCGCTTTCAAAAATGCCCGTCTCTATGGAGCAGACAGACGCCGCTCTCTTCCCCACCTCGTTTAAAGCCGCTAACGGATAGGGAGAGCGATCTGGAATAGGCTGGCGTCGACCGTTCTTATACCTGCACATCTATCACATTCCCATAGACTTGGAAGGCGGCCGTTTTTCGGCAAGGGCAGCGCACGACCAATGCGCGACCACACCCGATAAGCGACATGTTATTCAAAATAGGTGGTTTATGGGAAACACGTGAAAGCCTCCCGAATGGGAGGCTCTTGATCGTTCGCGTGTAAGTTATTGATTATAAATGGTGGCCAGAGACGGGATCGAACCGCCGACGCCGGCCTTTTCAGGGCCGCGCTCTCCCGCTCGGGATGGGAAGGCAGTGGAAGAATGAGAATGCAGAAGCCTACGAATATCTCTTTTGGAGAAAAAACAGGTTGGCTCAAACATATGCACGGGCAACGAGTTTCTCTATGGACGTGAACGTGTCAACAAAACGGGAAAAATCGGGGCATTCCGGCTGGTTTCCAAATTCTTTCGACAAAAGAGAACGAAGCTGAGACGGAATGGCGGAAGAGGAGGGATTCGAACCCCCGATACCCTTCCGGGTACGCCAGTTTTCAAGACTGGAGCCATCAACCACTCGGCCACTCTTCCCTCTGAAAGTTTAGTACGCCTCGCCTTTCAGTGCAAAATATCATTGCGGCTTGGTAGATTGAATTTTTGCGGCCAGAGGGCGAGATTTACCTCCAAAGCCCTAATTTGAAGATGGTTCGTTCCGCTTAATCTGCGAAAGCGCTAAATTGTCAGTGAGCATCTTCCATAGAATGATTCAATCATATGGCTATGCGGGCATTTAAGAGAGGGAGTCGAACTTGAAGAGATTTCTTGTGGGCACATTATGTGCCTTAGCAGCTGTGGGAACGGCGCGGCTCTCAGCGCAGGTAAAGATGACCAGGCAACAGGTCCTGTTCTACACCTCTGATTGGAAGGGAGAACGCTTTTCCGATGGCCGGCCGAAGATTCCCGATTCCGTCGTTGCGCGCGCCTCGCACATCACCATAGAAGACTTGTGGGATTTTCTGGAAGAGCGCGGTTACCACTGTCAATATGACAGTGGATGGCAAGCACTCCACATCGATCAGCCTATGGTAGGCCGAGCCTTGACTGCGCAATACATGCCCGAGCGGCCTGATATGGTGTCTGCCATCAAGGCAGAGGGCAAGGCCGAAGGCCGCACTGGCGGAAACAATATGTGGCCTATCAATGAGCTTCAAAACGGGGACGTCTACGTTGCGGATGGATTCGGCAAGATCGTGGAAGGAACTCTTATAGGGTCGAATCTAGGGAGTGGAATCGCCGCGCATTCGCACGTTGGCTTTGTCTTTGACGCCGGAATTCGCGACGTTGAGGAGAACCGGAAGATCCAGAGTCTGAATGGATTCTATCGCGCCAGCGATCCCTCCGCATGGAAGGATATGACGCTGACCGCAATCAACGCGCCCATCCGCATTGGTCGCGCGACTGTATTGCCCGGCGACCTTGTTGTTGCAAAGCAGGATGGGATCATCTTTATCCCTGCGACCCTGGCTGCTGCCGCGGTTGCTTCCGCGGAGTTCACCAATCTTGAAGACTCCTTCAACTTCGAGATGAATTCCTTAGGCAAAAACGGTGCTGAGTTCGAAGGAGGATGGAATGCTGCAAAATATCGTGCATTCGCAAAGTGGATCGATCAACACCCGGACAAGCTGAAGATGACGCGCGCAGAGTTCAACGCAGAATTGGCTCGCAGGGAAGGGCAGAAATAGCGCCGTAGAATCCTTACGAAATCAGCTCGCGCGTAGAATTAGTCAGCGGAAGTCGCAGTTCTGCTCTACATCCGCTTCGGCCGTCGTTCCGATTGCGGAGTTCGACGATCCCACGGTGAGCCTGGGCGATCTGCTGCGCAAGCACTAAACCGATCCCCGTTCCATTCGGCTTTGTCGTATAGAAAGGAACGAACAGGTTGCTTGCATTGGTTAGGCCGGGTCCATTATCGGTGATGCCAATCGTGACTTCATTTCCGTTGTCCTTCCATTCAATCCCAACACAGGCTGTGCCTTCGTGCGTAGTATCAGGCCCCAGCGCGGCCTCCGCTGCATTCCGAATGAGGTTGATCAGGGCTTGTTGAATCTGATCCGGATCAGCAGGCAATGTAATCTCCGCGCCCTCTGCCAGATTTACCTTAACGCGAGTCTCCAACTGCGCGACTCGGCGGATCAACGGGGCAAGCGGAACCATCTCAAGGCGCGGCGCTGGCAATCCCATCAACTGCCGATAGGCCTGTAGAAATCGATTCAGCGACTCAGCACGATTCTCAATCACTTCAAGCCCACGCTCGAAGTCGCCGCTCTGATCACTCGCAACAGCAACAGCCACGCGACCGCGCAGGCTTTCAGCTATCGACTTAATAGGAGCTAGCGAATTATTGATCTCATGCGCAAGCACTCGGATCAGTCGCGCCCAAGCCAGTCGTTCTTCTTCCCGCAGAGCTGCGCTTACGTCGGAGAGAACAACCAGCGTATGCGGAACTCCGCTTAGGCGGAAGTTCGCTCGCTTCACGATCCAACGTGCCGCATGCTGACCATTCCCCAGCGAAAATAGATCGTCGTCCGAAGCGTCGATCAGGTAGGCAAGCTCGAACTCTCCCGACGGCTGGCCAAGAGCTTTTTTTGCATCGACTCCAAGCATCTGCTCGGCTGCGGCATTGATCAGCTTGATTCTGCCCTCCTGATCGAAGGCGAAGACGGGGGACTGCATGGCGTCAAGTACCCGTTCCACAAGAGCCATTGCTTCCAGTGCTCCCGCGCGTTGAGCTTGCAGCATGCTCGCCAGTGCATTGATCTCGAGCGCGAGATCACCCATGGCGTCGTTTCTCATCGCTCCGCGGGCGCGAAAGGAGTAGTCGTCCTCACGTAAGGCTGCGACGACGTTGGCGAGAGTCTGCAAAGGACGGGTAATCTGTTCCATCAACAGCGAAACTACAAACGCCCATCCTCCTGCGAGAACCACGAGGACGATCCATTGGACCGTCGAGTCCGCACCCTCCATGCGCATCACGGACCAGGTCAGAACAAGGACTGGCACTCCCATCAGCAGAAGCCACAGCCTTAATCTTCGTTCGAAGCTTACCCTTCTCCGCGTCTTCCCCAGACTCATGCGGGTAATAGGTTTCGTGCGAGGCTGAGAATCAGAGGCCATATTTCTCGATGCGCCGATATAGTGCACCACGGCTCAACCCAAGAGCATCGGCGGCGTGGCTGACATTGCCATTGGCACGCGCTAATGCTTTGCGAATCAGAATCGCCTCAACAGTTTCCAGGCTCATCTCATCGAGGTTCTGTGCCGCTGTCCCTCCACGTTGCGCTTGCAGGCCGAGGTCGGAAGCCTCAATGCGCTCCCCGCGCGCCATCAAGACAGCTCGTTCCAGCGTATGGTCCAGCTCGCGTACGTTTCCAGGCCATCCATACTGCAACATCTGCTGCATTGCCGTGGGCTCCAGACCCTGCAAGGGTCTCCGGTATCGCTCGGAGTGACGTGAGAGGAAATGCGCCGTGAGCAGGGGAATATCCTCTCGACGATCCCGTAGAGCTGGCAAAGCGATCTCGACGGTGTTCAGGCGAAAGAGTAGATCTTCGCGAAAGCGTCCGGCTGCGCATTCCGCGTGCAAATCGGCATTGGTTGCCGAGAGCATCCGCACATCGACACGCTGGGTCTTCGAGGAGCCTACGCGTTCCATCTCGCCGGTCTCGAGCACGCGCAAAAGCTTTGCCTGTTGGCGCACGGGGATATTTGCAATCTCATCCAGAAAAAGAGTGCCATGATTGGCCAGCTCGAAGCGCCCAATGCGATCCGCGCGCGCGTCCGTGAAGGCGCCCTTCACGTGGCCGAAGAGTTCGCTTTCAAACGTGCCCTCCGGCAGCGCTCCCGTATTGACGGCAACCAGGGTGCGATCTGCGCGTGTCGAAAGTCGATGCAGCGTCTGTGCAACAACCTCTTTGCCCGTGCCATGCTCGCCCGTGATAAGAACATTCGCATCCGAGGGTCCGATTCTCGCCATCGTCTCAAGGACGGGCCTCATCGCAGGTGCGGTTGCAATGAAATCTGGTGCTCCTGGCGCCCTGAGGATGCGGTTCTCCGCTTCGAGCCATTGCGCCCTCCGCTGACTGCGATAGAGCTCGATCTGGGCTCGCAGTACGCTCAACAGCCGCGCATTCTCCCAGGGCTTTTGGATAAAGTCCCCGGCGCCACGTCGCATCGCTTCAACTGCGAGATCGATATTTCCCCATGCCGTCATCACCACAATGGGGACCTGCGAGTCGATCTCTCGGATGCGCGCTACCAGCTCCAGTCCTTCCTGCCCCGAGGTTGTATCGCGGGTATAGTTCAGGTCGACAAGCACACCGTCGAAGCTCTCTCGGGTCATCGCCTCCAAGGCAAGCGCCGGAGTCCGGACCATCTCCAGCTCGTACCCTTCAGGCTTCAGCAGTAGATGAATCGCCTCCAGAATATGGGGCTGATCGTCTGCAACGAGTAGTCGGCACAGAGTCTCCTGTCTGGTCGGCCGGGCATCCTTCGCCGTCATCACTTCCACCATGAAGCCTCTCTCTGTTATTGCACGTCTGGAGCAATCCCTGTCCTCGCCGATTCTATCGAAATCTTGTTCGCGTCCAACGTCGTTCCCTCGGATCGGTCCAATTCGATCTTCGCCTTCTGATAGGCCGTCATCGCGGCGACCAGCGCCGATTCTGCAGCGGATAGATCCCGCCGTGCCGTCAAAGTCTGGTAATTCGATCCCGCACCGAGCTCTTGCTCCTTCGCCGTAATATCAAACGTCTTCTGCGCCAGCTCACGGCCTTTGCGAGCCGATTCCACCCTGGCTTTGCTTTGTTCCAGAGCGTATTCCGCGTTGCGCACCTCGATGCGGATCTGCTTCTTCAATTGTTGCATTCGCAGCTCCGCCTGCCGGGCCTCCAGCTCCGACCTGTACTGGTCGGACTTCGCCACGCGGTTGCGAATGGGCACATTCACCGAAATACCCACATAGTAGTCCGGCGCCACGTTACGAAAAGCATCGCTCACTGCGCCGGTCCAGCCCATCGGTGCCGTCGAAGGAACTCCGGCCGCCGGATAGGGCGGTCCCGCAAGCCCGGTCCCACCATAGTAAGCATTAACCGCGACCGTCGGCAGAAGCGCATTGCGCGCCGCATTTCGACTGATACGTCTGTTTTCAAGATCGATGGTCGACTCGCTCAACTCGATCCGATCCCGCAAGGCCTCGGCGATACTGTCCTCTGTCGACCCCGTGCTCTCCGTGCTCATCGTCGAACTTGAGTCTGTCGGGCGCACAGGCATCGCCTCTAGAATCGGGTCGTCGAGATTCTTCGTCAGTGCGTTTTTGATCAGCAGCTCCTGAAACTGCAGCGTCGTCTTGGCGATCGTCAGATCCTGCTCGCGGTTCGCGACCTCGGCCTCGTCCTTCATCACATCCATTGCAGGAATAGCCTGCAGCTCAAGTTGCTTGCGTCCGCTGTCCAGCGTCTGCCTCGCAAAGTCGAGCGCCCGGCTCTTCACCCCTTCGTCTTCATAAGCGGCTACTAGATCCCAGTACATGTTTGCGATCTGTGTGATCGTGGTGACCACCTGCAGCTTGAAGGCCTGATCGGAGATCTTCTGGTTATTCTTCGCAATCCGCAAATATCGCAGGTTCGGACCGAATCCAAACCCGGCCAGTAGTTGTTGTTGGAAAGCCACCTGGTAGTACGTATTTAAAGTCGGGTTCAAAAAAGTTTTCGTGCTGTTCGTTGCAGCGCGATTATTTTGAAAGACCGCCGAGAGGGTCGTACCGGTTGGGAAAGACTGAGAATAGTTGACATTTCCGATTGTCGTATTCTGTTGCAGCAGAGGAACACCATAGATCGTAATATTCGAAAGTGGCTGGGTGTAATGCTCGTTGCTGAACGTTCCCGTAAGGGAGGGATCAAAGGACTGCACTACCGTTCCCGCTCCCAGAGTCGACTGCACCAGGCCCGCGGCTCCCGATCCGGCACCGCCCGCACCGCCGGAGGTGCCACCGGCGCCCGCACCGCTCGAGCTTGATCCGAACCCCCCTACACCGCCGCCCGGAGTATTTTGCACCACGCCCGTATTCACGCCGCGGAATGACGCACCAGCGCGCGTCCGAAGAATATCCGCTTCGGCGATGGGAATGTTGTAGCGCGCAATCGCCAGGTCGAGGTTATTCTCGAGCGATAGTGTGATCGCATCTTTCAAGCTCAGCTCAAGTACACCGTTATGGATCAGTGAATCAATGCGAGGCGTGTTCGCAAGGTTTGGCTGCGGCACCAGCGTTGCACGGTAAGTGTCCAGCGGATTGTGCGAGTGCGGTATGTCCAGTCTCAGAGTGGGAGTCTGTACTGTGGGTGCCTGGGGATCTTGCGCCCACGTCGGCAGTGTAACCAGCAGAACCACGCATATGCATCTGGGAAGGGAACTCCTCAAGGCCGGACCTCCTCAGCTTTGTCTGCTACCTCGCCTGCAGTGTCGGAGTGGACCCATCCATCTCGCAGCTCGATCGTTCGCGTGCCGTAGGCCGCATTCGCCTCGGAGTGGGTCACCTGCACGATCGTTGTGCCTTCCTCATTCAACTGCCGGAACATCTCCATAATCTCCTTCGCCTGCTTCGACTGCAGGTTTCCTGTAGGCTCATCTGCCAGTAAAAGCGAGGGCTTGTGGATCATTGCCCGCGCGATCCCCACCAGTTGCTGTTGCCCTCCCGAAAGTTGATGAGGATAGAGATCCTTCTTGCCCACAATGCTGAAGCGGTCCAGCGTATCGGCGACCAACGCCTGTCTCTCGGTTCGGGGAATGTCTTTATAGGACAGGGGTAGATCGATATTCTCCGCCACAGTCAGGTCATCCAGCAGGTGATAGCTCTGAAAGACGATCCCGATGCGCCGCCGCGCCAGGTCTGCGCGCTGTTTGCGATTCATGCGGTGGACGGCCTCTCCGTCGAAGTCGAACTCGCCGCGCCACTGGTCATCGAGCATGCCCAGCACATTCAGGAGCGAAGACTTGCCTGCGCCAGATGGACCCATCACCGTGATGAACTCCCACGGTCGAATCGTCAGGTTCACTCTGCGAAGAACCCACGTCTCCATGTGTCCGGTCTTATAGCTGCGTTCCAGGTTTTTCAGTTCAATCATGATTCATCTACTCCATTCGCAGACCCTGTATTGATTCACTTCAACTTAGCGCCGCTGATCCTTGCACTCTAAAACTCCCGCATCCCGCGCAAAGCGAACAAAGCTCCTGCGCGATCGTGAACACCATCGCGGATTGCAAAACTCCGTTCTTCTTTCTTATCTATTCCGTTCGAAGCGCCTTTACTGGGTCCGTGGAAGCGGCCCGTTGTGCCGGAATCAACCCGGCCGCGCAGGCGGCGAACGCCAGCACCGTAATCGCAAGGACAAGCACCGTCGTGTCATGTCCGCCTACGTTGTAAAGTTGCGACTGCACGAATCGCGCGCACATCCATGCAACAGGAACTCCGATCGCTAAACCGATCGCTGCCTGCAGCATCGCCTCGCGAAGCACCATGCCTACTACGCTGCCCCGACTCGCGCCCAGCGCCATCCGTACTCCAATCTCCGGCGTCCGTCTTGCTACAGAGTATGCGGTCACCCCGTACAGGCCGACCGAGGCCAGGATCAACGCCAGAATGCCGAACATCAGCGTCAGGCGAGCCAGGAGCCGCTCCTGGTCAAACTGGCCGCGGATCTGTTCATCGAAGCTCATCAGCCGCGTGACTGTCAGATTGGGATTGATACTCGCCAGCGTGTGACGCACCTGCGCCTCAAGCCCATCCACTCTGCCTTTTGTCTGAATCATGATCGCGCCTGCATAGAGCGAGCGGATATCGTCGTCCGGCTTGGTGTGCGCAACCTGCAGCAGCGGACGAAAGTACATCGGACGCACAGGATTGCGGATGTTGTTGTACTTCACATCCGAGACCACGCCCACAATCTCCCAGTCGCCTACGCTCTCCATCCCCGATACGCCGAAGTGCGCACCAAGTGGATTTTGCTTGTTCGGGAAGAACTTCTTCACAAACGTCTCGTTCACAACCACAACTGGCGCTGATGTCGCCGTGTCATGAATCGTGATTCCCCTGCCGCGCACAAC
>Ga0193717_1000285_pt1 | contig 37735 bp, 28 predicted proteins | sample U2c2metaG_FD_145900 | JGI IMG/M metagenome (GOLD analysis project Ga0193717, IMG submission 145900) | Soil microbial communities from a riparian zone of the East river system, Colorado, United States - U2c2 | ecosystem: Environmental > Terrestrial > Soil > Riparian zone | place: USA: East River... | reverse complement strand
CGCAAGCTGGCGGAGGGCTGGTGCAATCTCGCCGTTCGGCGTCAGGACATCGCGAACCGGGTCCGCCGCCGCTGGCAGGGCCACCGTCAGGGCAAGGCCGAGCCCAATGGTCAGGGCTGCCCGATTCATGGCGCCTCCGCTTTGGGACGGGGGGCCAGGGGCGTCACGTGTACGCCCTGGCGGCCTTCGACCACCATCCAGCGGTCACTGCCATCTTCAAGAACATAGGCATGGGCATGTATGCCCAGACGCAGGCGCTGAACCACGCGCACACCCTCGACGGGCAAACCCCCTGGCACGCCCACCCAGCGCTGAAGGTACCCTCGCCGGCGCACGAACCAGAGCCCAACACACAGGCCAATCAAGAGCAGTGCGGCGACCACCAGCCCTGTGAGGCTCCCTTGCTGGGCGGCTGCGCCCTGCGCGAACGTGATGGGGGTACCTGTCGACGCCGCAGATGCGGGAGACGGCATCATCAAAGAACCTGGGCTATCTGGACGCCGAAGCAATCCCCCACGGCGACCAGATGGGCGGTGGCTACAGGCTTGCCATCGAGCTGTAGAACCACGGCGTCCTCCAGCGACTGGCGAAGGGCAAGCACCATGCCCTTTTTCAGGTTCATTAGCTCGGAGAGCGCAATTTCGGTGTCACCCAGCACGGCGGTCAGCCGTACCCGGACATGGTCGACGTGGCTCATGGCAAGACCTGTGGACTCGCCGTTGGTGCCTGCGTCGTCCAGTTCGTCGAGAAGCAGGGGTTCTACGAGTTCTTGTTCCATTGCGTCCTATCCTTTGGGTTCAAAGATGCGCACTGCACGGTGGGTGCCTTTTGCGCCAAGCGATGCTGCAAAGAGTGGAGTGCCCTTCTCGAACTCAACTACGTCGAAATACGAGTCGAGCGGGGTAGACGTTGCTATGACGTCGCCAGGTCGAAGGTGTCGAATGTGGGCGAGCGCGATGGTGCCGAGGTCAAGCTCCGTGCGCAGGCTCACCGTCGCCCCATCCAGGGCGCTTGTGCGTGGTACAAGGACCTCGGTGCGCGGCCCGGCGGCCGGGGCGAGCCGATCGGCCAGCGCCCTGTCGAGCCACATATCAAGGAAAAAGTCCCCCGACTGAAGCCGGATGCGGCTTGCACCAAGCTCTGCCCGCGTCATCGACGCCGACAATGCATCGATGGCAACCTCGACCAGAGCAGGTGCGATTCCCCCTTCGAGTTGAATGTCGAGCGCATGAAGGGCCTCTTTGACGATATGGACATCCAGCGCCCCTGCCCGCTCGCCTTCGTCGATGCCCGTCAGGAATGACGCCACTGGCCGGCTGGTAGCCAGCGCAAGATGTCCATCCGGCGACCGGAATGCGCTCGTGGGCCCATCGCCTTCTACCGTCACCGACGCCCACACCCGCGTACCCACGGCCCAGTCTTTCGACCACGCGGTAACCGCTCGCTCGACAGCCTTGATGAGGGCAGCGCGCCGGGTCGTCCCGATCCAGCCGAACCTGTCAGCCACCGCCGCCTCCCGTGCTCGAGTAAAGCTGCTGGAGCATCGCGTCGGTGATGGTCAACACGCGGGAACTTGCCTGGTAGCCACGCTGGACGATGATCATCTGCGTAAGCTCCTGCGTGAGGTCCACATTGGAGAGCTCAAGGCTGCCTCCCGTGATGCGTCCGAAGTACGAGGAACTTGCCCCGCCAAGCGAGATCTCGGCATGGGCGGGGGCCGTGTAGAGGGCGCCTTTCTGCAGCTGGAGGCTCTGTTCGTCAGCCACGTGCGCGAGAGCCAGCTGGGGGCCTGAGCGCGTTTCGTTGTCGTTGTAAGTCAGCTGCAAGGTGCCGGTGTTGTCAAAGGACAATTCCGAAATACCCACCACCCCGTGCCCGTCCGTCACCGTTCCACCGATGCTGCTGGCCGTACCCGGGAGCATGGTGGCGCCATCGAACGCACCCGGGGTGCCAAAATTCATCGCCACAGGAAGGATTTTTCCCGAGTAATTCAGCGACAGACCTATGGAGTTGAATCCTGCCTGGAGCGAACCATCCGTGTTGAATCGGATTTCACCCGTGCCAACGGTTGCACCCGTGTCGTCGGTCACGCCGACTTTCCAGCTTCCAGCGGTGACGGTTGTGTTGTTGGTAAACGTGGCGCTCAGCGTGTGGGTGCCACCTGATGCATCAAACACCTGCAAGTTGCTCACCTGCTTGGTCGTGTCCGCCTTGGCGAGGTTTCCGGAGAATCTAATAATGCTGCTCGCCTGAGGCGGCAAAGTTGCCAGGCTTTCGATGTTGAAGTCGGTCAGTGCGCCTGAGCTGTTGAGGGCGGCAACCTTGTAAGAAGTTGTGTCATCGATGAGGTTGTTGTTCTCATCGAAGCGGAAGTGCCCCTCCCGCGTGTAGTAAGTGTTGCCGGCAGTGTCCCGGAGGACGAACATGCCGTTGCCGTCCACGGCCACATCCGTCGCGGTACCGGTCTGCTGGATATCGCCCTGAGTAAGGTCGGTCACTTCGTCGGAGAGCTCGCTGCCTGCGTTGCCGAGGCTGTTCTGAAAGAACGCCGTCTGGCCCCGAAAGCCGGGAGTATTCATGTTAGAGATGTTGTTGCCGATGTTGTCGAGCTGCTTGGAAAAGCCAAGCAGACCGGACAACCCGTTGTAGAGTCCCTGGAGCATGGTGGCGTTCCTTATGGCTGGACGAGAGTCACTTGGGCGAGGCGGACGCCGGTCATGACGGCGCCGGAACTTGCGTCCGTCACCGACAACTGGACACCGGCGGAAGAAAATTCGACGGCGCTGATTTTTCCTGCCGTGGTCGACCCATCCGCGCCCGTCACCTCCACTGGGTGATTGAGCAGGCTGATGGACTGGCTGGTTGAGTTCATGGACAAAAGGTTCTGGATGCCTTCATTGGTCTCGCCATTGAGCTCGATGCTTTCGAATTGAGAGAGCTGCAGGAGGAACTGACTGTTGTCGAGCGGCTGCATGGGATCCTGAAACTGCAGTTCACTGACAAAGAGCTTGATGAAATCATCCTGGTTGATGGCTTTCTTGTTTACCCCGGAGGCCGCATCGGACGCGCCGAGGACGGCACCTATGGAATCGACAGACACGGACTTGCTCCTTGCGAGGGCATACACCGATGGGAATGGGCCGCGCGGCCATTGATGACCAGGCGGGTTGACGAAGGCCATGTACGACCGAACGCCGTGGTGAGGGTGAAAGCAAGTTCCCTTGCTTCATCGGGCGAAAGACGGAAATTTCGTATGTAAAGTGTCGGGGTGGCGCTTGCTTCAACCCATCGGACAAGCGTGCGCTGGAACGGTTCGTTCCCGGCTGCTGTGAGTACAGGGCTTGCCGATTCGTCTGTCATGTTCACTGCGGCGTCAGTCGGCACCTCGAGGCGACTCGAAGCACCTGACATTTGCGCGGCAGGCGTACGAGCATCCACGGCGGCCCCAAAAGGCACGATTGCGCCCGATTCTTCTGCGACTGTTCCTGATGCGCTGTGCGTTAGGGTCGGCAGACCGTGGCTATCGGCGTTAACGGTATGGTCGGATGCAACCACTTCTGACAGGTAGCCGTTGACCCGCGGTCCCCACTCAAAGACCCGGGTGCTGGATGCTGTTGAAACCTGGAGATGGAGCGGCACTGACACCCGCGCGTCAGGTGTAGGCGTTTCCGTCGCCGAAGGCGTGCCAGGCTGGTTCGAGGCAGGAAGGTCGTGTACCCCTTCCTGTTCCCGTTCCGAGTTCGCGCGAGTTGGAATGTGCTCTGAGAAGTCCTGGCGCTGGGCACGGTGTACCGGACGGGCCGGCGGCGGCGTGGGCGACTGAAAGAGGGAGGTGTCGGAGATGGCCGTCATGACCGTCCCCTTGCAAGCCAGAGGTCAATGAGCTCAGAAGTAGCTTTCTTTTCTTCCTCAACCGCGTCGTCTTGTTGCATCAGCGTTGCGCGGTGGGTAGTGGTCTCTGCTGCGACCCGTTGCAACCGCCAGTGCGCGGACGCCTCCCCGGTCTGCGCTTCGGCGTCCTCCAGTGCTTTCCCTGCAACAACAAGCACAGCACCAGCCGCAGCGCTGCGCTCTCGGAGCAATTCGTACCTGGCCACATCGAACATCGGCGCCGCATACACCGCCTCAAGCCCACGCTGATGCCTGTCGCTGGAGTCGGAAAGACGAGCCTCCACGCTGGCACAGCGGTTCGACTCCGCTTTCGCCGTGACAAAGACCTGCCTCGCCTGTTGTTCGCGAAAGGCCTTGAGTGAAGCCAGACGCTGGATTTTTTGTGTGCGCTCCCGGCTCATGGGGCAGCCTCCCCGATGAGTGACACAAGAGCGCTTTGGCCCTCCTGGCGGGTGCGCCCCTCACCAGGAAGCTGGATGAGCAACTCGTAAATCCTGGGAGCGAGGTCGACGGCGCGGTCAAGCTCAGGGTTGGCGCCTTTCTGATGGGCGCCCATGTCGATGAGGTCGCGGGATGCCTCATACAGCGCGAGAATCTTGCGCACCCTTTCGGCGAGCTTGCGCTCGTCGGGCGTGGTCACGCGGGAGAGCCAGCGACTGACGCTCTGGAGCACGTCGATGGCTGGCAGCTGCCCTCGGTTGGCCATCTGGCGGGAAAGAACAATATGCCCGTCGAGCAGTGCCCGCATATGGTCGGCAACCGGTTCATTCATGTCGTCGCCTTCAACGAGCACGCTGTAGACACAAGACAGCGACCCCTTTCCCCGCAGGTTGCCTCCCCGCTCAACGAGCTTTGGCAGCGCGTTGAACACAGAAGGCGGATAACCGCGAGCGGTCGGCGGCTCGCCGGCGGCGAGGCCCACTTCGCGCTGCGCCATGGCATAGCGCGTGATGGAGTCAATGACCAGCAGAACGTCTTTACCTTCGTCGCGAAAATGCTCGGCAATGGCATGGGCAGCATGCGTTGCGTGCACGCGGACCAGCGCAGGCTCATCGGATGTGGCCGCAACCACGACTGCCCGCGCCATGCCTTCTTCACCGAGTACACCGTTGACGAAGTCAACGACTTCGCGGCCGCGTTCGCCCACAAGGCCGATGACTGTCACATCCGCACGCACGTGGCGGGTCATCATGCCAAGCAAAGTGCTCTTGCCCACGCCAGAACCTGCGAATACGCCGATACGCTGCCCCTTGCCGAGAGGGAGCAATGCATCGATGGCAAGCACGCCCGACTCGAGAACCGCGTCATTGTCTTCGCGGTCGAGTGCCGGAATGGGTGCGCGGTGTACAGGCGTGTGATGCAGAACGTGCAATGCACCCTGCCCGTCAAGGGGACGGCCAAACGCATCCATGACGCGTCCGACGAGGCGTTCGCCCACGGGAATCGACAACGGCTTATCGGTGGCTCGGAGTCGGTCGCCGACCTTGATGCCAGCGGTAGCGCCAAAAGGCATGAGCAGGACATGCCCAGCACGGAAACCGATGGCCTGGCAAAGAAGCGGCGCCTCGTCACTGCGGTCGAGCAGACAGGTCTCCCCCAGGCGCAGATCGGGCCCGATCGCTTCAATGACAAGCCCATTGCAGGACGCCACGCGCCCCATGCGCACGCCTACGGGAACGCTGTCAAGCCGGCTTCGAACGCGCTCAGCGAGATCAGCCATGGTTCCGACCACCCAGCGCTGAAATCAGCCCTTCCACAATGCCACGAAGGCGCGTGGGCAAGCCCACATCGAGCTCCCCGGTTGAAAACTCAAGGACACATTCGCCGGCCTTGAGCGAGGGATCGATCACCACCTGCAGCTGGGTAAGTCGTGGAGTGAGATCTGCCACGTCGCCCTCGCCCGTACGTATACGCAGTGGCTGAACGTCGCCGGCCATCAATGATCGATGCACAAGGCCATCGACCACTTTGCTGATTGGCTGGTCGCCGATCATGGTTGCAAGGGCGTGGACTGCAAGTTCCATCGCCAGACCTTCAGCCCAGACGCGGTCTGCATTGAGCGCGGCGTCGAGACTTTGCATCGATGCCTTCAGGGCGCTTTCCTTTGCCGCCACGTCGTCCAGCGCTTCTTTAAGCAGGGCTTCTGCATCTTCCTGCCAGCGCGTCTGCGCCTCGCGCAAGCGCTCTTCGCATTCCAGACCAGACTGGCGAAGTCCGTCCGCGTAACCCCGGTCAAAGCCAAGCTCGTGATCGATCCTGGCGTCGTCCACGGCGTCCGAACTACCATCGCGAACTGGATTCAGGCGGCGCGCGGGCCCTCTGGCCAGCACCGTCCGGTCGAGCAGCCGGGGCTCGGTCTGCTCGGTCATGCTGCAGACTCCGTGGCCCAGGACCGAAGCGCAGTCGTGAGGCCGGGTGGCACGGCATCAAACTCAGACTGCGCTGCCATGATGGCCCGTGCGCGGACCGCAGGCTGGCTTTCCACGTAAGGCTGAAGCAGACCGGGATGTACAGCCGAGAACCAAAGCGCCGCCCATCGAGCACCGAGCGCCTCGGCAGTCGCAGCCACGATGGGGTTGGGCATATCTTCAACCGAATCGTCCAGCAGAAGGGGGGAGCCGTGCTCCTCTTCGGAGACCGACGCCAATGCGCGCAGAGCTGGCGTGCCAAGCAGTGATGCAAGCAAGGCGCGCTCCCTCGCCGGAAGCTTTGCCAGGATCCATCTCTGGTCACGCCTACCCAGCGTTGCCAGGCGAGCCGCTGCCATCCGCTGGCCGGCGGTGCTCACAGACCCTCCGGGGCGCGCAGCCACTTGCGAACGTCTGCAAGGACTTCTTCACGCGACTGTCGTGACAGACGCTTTGGCTGCCTTGCGCGGGCAACCACGGTCCCGGTTGCCGCACCCAACAGGACCACAAACAGGCTTCCCGCTCCCAGCCACCACCACATCGCGTCCGGTTCCGGGGCAAGCATCTTGGGAGCAGCCGGAAGGGATGGGGCCGCCTTCGCGGCGCGGGCCACGACCGGCAGTGTCGCCACCGTCAGTTGGTCACCGCGCGTAGAGTCCAGGCCCGCTGCTGCACCAATGACGGAAGTGAGCTTGCTGACCGTTGCCGCATCCACTGATGCAGGTAAAAGAATGCCAATGGAGATGCGCTCGACCTTGCCCGGCGCCACCTCGACTTCTTCCTGCTCGCGGCTATGGGCGAACTCGAGCTCGTTGTCGCCTGAGCCCGGTGTCGTGGTCTTGTTGCCCTGCGCGTCGACGCTGGTCGTCGAGTGCCCACCCACGGTCTTTTCCCGAATGAGCAGCCCATTGCCGTCCTGACCCTGGGGCACCAGTGTGTCTTTGATGTGCTTGATGCGGTCGTAGTTGACGCGCACGTCGACCGAGACCGAATACGGCGTCTGGGTGCCGAGACTGTCTTTGAGCAGCGTGTCGATACGCTGGCGAAGGCGCGCTTCCATCTGCCCGCTGTCGTCGGCCACGGCGCCTGCGCCGTGTCCACCGCCGGCGAGCACGGATCCGCCATCTCCAAGCACCACCACGGTTTCGGCGTCCAGGCCATCGACGGCAGAGGCCACGAGGCGCTGAATGCCTGCGACTTGGGTGGGCATCAGGTGTGCACCCGGCCGGAGCGCGAGGCTCACCGAGGCCTTGGAGGGCGCATCCTTTTCATCAAACATGCTTGCCCGGCGCAACGTCAGGTGCACGCGCGCCGACTCGACCTCACCAATGGTGGCGATGGTGCGTTCGAGTTCTCCCTGCAAGGCGCGCTGATAGTTAACCTGCTGGGCAAACTCAGTAACACCAAAGTCCGAGTCCTTGAAGACTTCAAATCCCACGCTTGAGCCGTGGGGCACGTTCTGGGCGACAAGTTTCATTCGGGTGTCGTAGACAACGTCTTCTGGCACCAGCAGGCTTGCGCCGTCATCGGCAAAGCGGTGCGGCACCTGCATGGTGTCCAGGGCGCCGGCAATCTCCGCTGCATCAGCCTGGCGCAATGACCCAAAGAGCACGGTATAGCGCGGCTTCATTGCCCACCAGGCCAGACCACCGGCGATGGCCAGGATGACAACGGTGCCCCCGACAAGCGTCCAGCGGCGGCGCATCGTCATGCTGCTCCAGAAGCCCTGCGTACTTTCCATAGCGATTTAAACCTGCATGCCGATGATGTCGTGGTAAGCGGCCAGCACGCGGTTGCGCACCTGGACAGTGAACTGCAGGTCCAGCCGCGCCTGCTCAAGGGAAATCATCACCTGGTGAACCGGCACGTCCTGCCCTGCTGCAAGCGCACGTGTCGCGCTTTCGGCCTGGTTGAGGCTGGTGTTGAGTGACGCGGCGCCTTGCTCAATGGAGCCGATAAAGCCCGGCCCCTGATTGACCGGCACGAGGTTGAGCGGCTCGATTTCCCGGGTGGGATTCATGCCGACGGCGGAGATGGGTTCAATCATCAGGTGTTCCTCCCGATGTCCAGCGATTTCATCATCATCCCGTGGAGCGTGTTGAACGCCCGGATGTCGGCCTGGTAGGCGCGTTGGGCCGACATGAGCGTGGTCATCTCCTGGGCAAGGTCGACGTCGGGAAAATGAACCACGCCATCGGCATCGGCCGCCGGATTGGCCGGGTCAAGTACCGCGTGCGTGCCATCCGCCTGTGACGTACCGCCCGCAGCCGCCGAGGCCCCGGCGCCTTGCACGTGCGCACCAAAGCCTGCAGCACCAACCGCCCCTGTGCCACCTACAGGCATGTCAGCTCCCGCGATGCGCCGGCTTGCCGCGTCCATGCGTGCCCGCTCAAAGTCGAGACCCGCGCGCGTCACTTCAAAGAGTGCATCCATGGTCATGCCTGGTCTCCGCTAAGGGCTATGTTCATCAGGCCGAACTGGCGGTTGAGCGCCTCGGCCAGGGCCTGGTAGTGGACATTCGCCAGGGCGAGTTCGGTGACCTCACGGTCAAGGCTCACGCCATCGAGGCTCTGGTCAATCGGCGCCGAATGGACAGCCGACGTGTCCATGCCAGCAAGGCGGGACGGATCCACGTCTTCCCCGCCTGCGACCCGTTCAAGGACCGAGAGCGCGCCACTGAAATCTGCCCGCTCGATGGAAGAACCCGGCACGTTCGCCACAGCCACGTTGTGGCTCGCCACGGAAGCGCGGCGTTCGGCCATATCAAGGGCAAGTCCCACGGCCCCGGTCACCACATTGACGGGAAGCATGTGCGTGTTCCTACTGGATGAGCAGTTCGCCACGCAGCGCGCCGGCAGCCTTGATCGACTGGAGTACGCTGATGACGTCGCGGGTGGAAAGATGGATGGACTTGAGCGCACCAATCAGGTCCGCAACCGTGGCGCCATTGGGCAGGTTGACCATCCGGGCGTCGCCCTCGTTGACGGCAATCTTTGATTCGGGCACCACGGCTGTCCTGATGTTGCGCGACGGCTCACCGTAGATGCCGTCAGGCTGTGAGACGAGGTAATCGGTCTTGATGGACACCCGCAAATCGCCTTGCGAGATGGTCACGCTGGCAAGGCGGACATTCCCGCCAGCGACAACCGTTCCGGTACGCTCGTTGACCACCACCCTTGCCACCTGGTCGGGTTCGACCATCACGTTCTCAATTTGCGACACCGACTGGACCACACTCATCGCTTGCGGGAAACGGACGACGACCTTGCCCGCGTGCGCCGCTGTTGCCCGTGCGCCGGGCACGGTGCGCTGGATGGCCTGGGCCACGCGGGTTGCGGTGGTGAAATCGGGTTGGTAGAGAATGACGTTGATGGAACTGCCATCCCCGGGAAGCCCCAGTGGCGCGGCCCTTTGCACCGTGGCGCCCTCGGGCACATTGCCGGCGGTTGGGTGGTTTTTTTGCTCTGAACTGCCGAAGGACTGGACCTTGTAGCTGCCCGTGGATATGGCGCCCTGGGCAAGGGCGTAGAGCTGGCCATCCGGGCCATCCAGGGGCGCGAGTAGCAGCGTGCCGCCACTGAGGTTTCGTGCGTCGCCAATGGACGCGACCGATACGTCGAGTTTCTGGCCAGGCTCGGCAAAGGCCGGCAAGGTGGACGTAACCATGACGGCCGCAACATTGCGGCTATTGAGGTCATCAGTGGTGACGTTCACGCCGAAGTGGCTGAGCGTGTTGGCGACCGACTGGAGGGTGGCGTGATTGCGGTTGGTATCGCCGCTCCCCGACAGGCCGACGACCAGTCCATAGCCGATGAGTGCGTTGTCCTGGACCCCTTCGGCACGGGCGATTTCTTTCAGGCGCACGCCGACGAATGTCTGCTGGGCAAAGCCTGGCAGGCAAACCACCAAGCCAACAAAAACGAACGCGACGCGCTTCACAACAGTCCCAGCCATTTGGTCACCCGATAGATGATGCTTCTGCGTTGCGGCGCACTGACATCGCCCCGGCCAGTGAATTCGATGACCGCCTCGCTGATTCGGGTCGAGGGGATGGTGTTGTTCGAGCCGATGTCTTCCGGGCGCACAGAGCCTGTAAGGGCAATGCGCTGGGTTTCCCCGTTGACGACAACAGATTGTTCGCCGTGGATACGCAGGGTGTTGGCCTGCACGTCAACGTCGATGACACGGACGGACAGCTGCGCCTGCAGAGCACCTGAGCGCGTTGTCTGGCCGGTTCCGGTGTCGCTGCCACCAATGGTCAGCGCACCGCTCCTGTTGCGGTTGTTGGTGCGAAGACCGGCGGACAATTGAACGTCGTTGGCGGAGTCAGTGTTTGCTGCAGCCGATGCGCGTGAGGTTTCGACAACCAGTACGGTGAGGGTGTCGCCGACGCGGTGAGCCCGTCGGTCTTCGGCCAGCCCGTGGTAACCGACCGGATCAATCATCCCGGGGCCGGGAGGCTGCGAAAGGCCCAGCCCTGGCGACAGAAGCAAGGCAAGGGGCAACACAACCTTAGCGTTCAATGCGGGTCACTCCCTTGTCGATAACCAGCGCGGTCACTGGACCGTTCGCCCCGCTGACCATCACGGGCACCTTGTCACCCCGGTTGCCCGAGCGCATGGCCGTGGCAGGGCTTTCGATCGTGATGGCCCCAAAGGTTGCCTGAAGGCGCACCGTGCTCCGGTTATCGACGTCGGGAATAGGCTCGAAGTCGGACGCGAGCACCGGAGCGCCAACACGGACGCTGTGGCGAAGGCGCATGCCGGACTGCGCAGACAGGTCGTGCAGGGCACCCAACGCACGGGCTGCATCAACGACACCCGTGTCCGTGTCGAGCAGCCCGGTTGCAATGCCTGCGTGTTCGGCATGACGGTACACAAGACCAGGACCACTGGCCGAAAGCGCAAATCCGACGGGGACAGTCCCTACATTCCGGCCGTCCCTGAGCACATCGACCATCACCGTAAACCGGGCGCGTGGAAAGTGCCCGTCGACACGTCGTGCGTGGTACGAAGTGTGCGCATCAGCCGGCCCGCGTCGGCTGGAGGTGACCGCCTGGAGCGTGACTGAGGCGGCCGACGAACCGAGCTGGGCGAAAACGCCGGCGCGTGCCGCCTCGACCAGCGGCGAGTTGGTTGCTTCGTCCGCTCCCGCCATGAGAGGGACCAGCAGGACCAAAAGGGTGAGCAAGCGCGCTTTCATCGATTGAGGTTGTTGATCGTGTCGAGAATCTGGTCAGACGCCTGGAGTACGCGTGCGTTGAGCTGGTAGGCGCGCTGGGCAAGAACCAGGGTCGACATCTCCCCGACAAGGTCCACGTTGGAGCCTTCCACGTACCCCTGGCTGACCGAGCCAAAGCCCGCATCTCCGGGTTTGCCGACCACCGCGTCGCCCGAGTCGGGTGTCGCGGCGAAATTGTTGCCGCCCACCGAGCGAAGGGCCTCGGGGGAAGCGAAAGTGGCAAGCTCGAGCGTACCGATCACCGTATCGGTCTGGTCGCTGCCGAGCGTCGCGTGAATCTCGCCATTGGTCGCCATCGTGATGTGGGTTGCATCCGCTGGAATCTGGATGTCCTGGCTGAGGCGCAGGCCCGCCGAAGTGGCGAGGTATCCGTCGGAGTCGACCTTGAACTGGCCGGCGCGCGTGTAGACGCGCTCGTCGTCGGTCGCCTTCACCTCAAAAAAGCCATTGCCCTGGATGGCGATGTCCCAGGTGTTGTTGGTCTGCTGCAAGGTGCCATCGACCATGACCGGCGCGGTCGATGTGATTCGAGTACCTGAGCCTGTCTGGTTGAGGTGGAGCCCTTGTTGGGCCACAGAGGGCGTCAGGCTAGAGACGTCACTGAAGGCCACGCGCGAGCGTTTGTAACCAGGGGTCTGCAAGTTGGCCAGGTCGTTGGAAATCACGTCAATCTGGCGCTGCTGGGAATCAAGGCCGCTGGCGGCGATGTAGAGGGCGTCAATCATGGTCAGGTGTCCTTTCCGATTTCGTCGATGCCCGCCAGCACGGCGGTGTGGTACGCGCTGATGGCATGCTGGACGGAGCCTGCATGCCGAGAAATTTCCATGAGGCGGACCATCTCGTGGCCCGGGTCGACGTTCGAGCCTTCCAGGGCTCCCTGGAAGACGTGGGCAGTGCCAGCAGCCGTGTCACCGGACGCTGCATAAAGGCCACTACCCACGGCAGACAGTGCATCGGCGCTTGCCACGTCAACGATGGAGAATTGCCCAATCGTTTCCTTGCCGGACATGAGGCTGCCGTCTTCACCGATGGTGATGTCGTCGGATTCCACCATCAGGGGGCCATCGACACCGAGCACCTGGTGGCCGCTGGCGTCGACCAGGGCGCCATTGGCGTCGCGCTGGAACTGGCCACTGCGGGTAAGGAACAGCTGGTCACCCACCTGCACCTGAAAGTACCCCTGCCCCTGCAGGGCTACATCGAGCGGGCGACCTGTATGCATGAGCGCGCCGTCCGTGGTGTCGACCCGACCGTTGCCGTTGACGCCAGCGAGGAAGCCGGGGGCGGTGTGCACGGCGCGGTAGCCCGGGGTGGTCAGGTTGGCCACGTTCTGGCTGATGGTGCCGAGCTCCCGCACATCGGCGCTGAGCGAACGGGCGATGCTGCCAATGGGGTCATTCATGCACTCACCTGGACTGGGGTGGGTGCCACCGTGCCAAAGGAGCGCACGATGGCATTGGAGGGCAGTTCGTTGACGCCAATCACGGTCACATGCGGCAGCGCGCGCTGAATGAGCGCGCGAATCTGACGGCGGAGCACGCCAGGACACAGGAGCACCGGCATGAGGCTTTTGCCCAGCATGGCGTCGGCCTGGCGGGCAAGACTGGAGAGGAAGCTGTCGACCTGCCCCGCTTCCCCGAGCAAGGGCGTGGCCGCTTCGCGCTGGCGGACGGCCTGGAGCATGGCGCGTTCGAGGTCGGGTGAGAGGGTCAGGACATGGAGCTCGCCTGCGTCATTGCTCGCTTTCTGGCAAATGCCGGGCCCCAGGCGCTCGCGGACACGCTCGGCCAGCTGCTCTGCGTCCTTGGTCTGGCGGCCGGCGTCAACCAGGACTTCGAAGATGGCATCGAGTTGACGGATGCTCACCAGTTCACGGAGCAATCCTTGCAGGACCTTTTGCACGTCGGAGTAAGTAAGCACCGAGGGAATGAGCTCATCGACCAGACTTGGCTGGGACTCTTTGAGGTGCACCGCCAGGCGCTCGACTTCGGCGCGGCTGAGCAGGTCGGCGGCGTGGCGCTTGAGCAGTTCATTGAGGTGCGTCAGGAGCACGGTGTCCGGGTCAACCAGGGTGTAACCCGCGCCGCGTGCGAACTGGCGCGACTCCTGGGCAATCCACTGCGCCGGCAGGCCATAGGCGGGATCCCGCGCCTCTCTGCCTTCCAGCCGCGGGCGCTGACCGCCTGGATTGATGGCGAGAATCTGGTCGGGATGCAACTCGCCTTGCCCAACCCGGTTGCCATGGAGCATCACCTGGTATTGCCAGTCGTTGCCTGCACCGGCCTCCCGGACCTTGACCGTTGGCAGCACGAATCCGAAATCCACCGCGAACTGTTTGCGGAGTGTCTGCATGCGGTCGTTGAGGTCGCTCGTGCGCTCCTTGAGGCGGCCAGCAAGCGGTGGACTCATGCGCACTTCGAGCGCGTCGACCTGCATGCTCTGGTAAAAATCCTCGTCCTGCGAAGGAGCGGCAGACGGCAACTCCACCGCATCGGTCAATGCGGGCCTTGCACGCCTTGCGAGGTAAATCATCGCGGCGATGCCAGCTAGGACGAGACCCACGGGGAGCGCCGGGATGCCCGGCAACAGCATGATGAGAAAAAGCGTGATGCCCACGACCAGCAAGGTCCGTGGATTGGAGAGAACCTGACGGGAAATCTCCCCGCCGAGCTCCCCGTCGGACGCAGCGCGCGTGATGATGATGCCGGTGGCCACCGCAATAACCAGGGACGGAATCTGGGTAACGATGCCATCACCGACAGTCAGCAGCGTGTAGCGGTGTACAGCGTCAGCCCAGGGCATGCCGTGCTGCAGCATACCGATGGACAGCCCGCCGACAATATCGATCAGCAAAATGATGATGCCCGCGATGGCATCGCCCTTGACGAACTTGGTGGCGCCGTCCATGGCGCCGTAAAAGTTGGCTTCCTTCTCAATCATGGCGCGTCGCCGACGGGCCTCAACATCGTCAATGAGGCCCATGTTCATGTCGGCGTCAATGCTCATCTGCTTGCCAGGCATGCTGTCGAGCGTGAAACGCGCGGCAACTTCTGCCACGCGCTGCGCGCCGCTGGTTACCACCACGTAATGGACCACAACGAGAATCAGGAACACCACAAGGCCGATGACGTAGTTGCCGGCAACCACGTATGAGCCGACCGCCCCGATGACGTGCCCTGCACTGCCGCCATTGAGAATCAGGCGCGTGGCCGAAACGTTCAGGCCAAGGCGAAAAAGCGTGGTGATGAGCAGCAGGGAGGGAAATGTTGAAAAACTCAGCGGCGAGTCGGTCAGGAAGGTAATCAGCAGCACCAGTAGCGCGCTGCTGAAATTGACAATCAGCAGGAAGTCCAGAAGACCCGCAGGAATCGGTACGAACAGGATGGTAAGGATGAAAATCATCGCTCCGACCAAGATCAGGTCTCGCTTGCCGGCCAGCAGTTGTCCAAACAAGTTGCTCATGCGCGCACCCGGTTACCGGGCCGGGCCATGACCCAGCGGTAGATGCTGCCGACCTCAGCGTACGACTCGGCTGGCACGGGCGCGTCAATGGCGCACTGACGAAACAGAGCGCGCGCAAGGGTCGGAGAGCGGACAATGGGCACACCGCTTCGCGCCGCAATCTTGCGGATGCGGACGGCCAACCAGCCGCCACCCTTGGCGAGCACGATGGGCGCGAGCATCTGGCGAGTGCGATACTGGAGCGCCACCGCCACGTGCGTGGGGTTGGTGACGATGACATCAGCCGAGGGCACGCGGGCGACCGACTTGACGCGCGAGAGCATCTCGCGGGCAAGCCGGCGTCGTTTGGAGCGAATGGCCGGATCGCCCTCTTGCTGCTTGTGTTCTTGCTTGACGTCCCTGCGGCTCATGCGCAGCTTGCGCATGAATTCGCGCCGGGAGAAAAGAAGATCCAGGATTGCAATCAGCGCAAGGGCAAACAAGAACCATCCCGTCAGCCGAGAGAAGACACGTTGCAAGAGAAACGGAACGGCTTCCGTGGCACTGGCGCCTGAAGACAGGAAAAGCGGCCAAAGCGAGCGGGTCAGCAGAACCATGATGCCGACCAGCAAGGCTAGCTTGAGGAGCAACCGGGTCAAATCCCAGAGCGTGCGCATGGAGAAGATGCGTTTGAAGCCCTGGACTGGATTCAGCCTCGAAAAATCAGGCTTCATCGGCACAAAAGAAAGCACGGGACCTGTCTGGAGCACGTTCGCCGCCACCGCTGCGATAACCAGTGCAAAGACGGGTGTGAGCAGGCCGTGGAAAACGGGAGACCACTGGGCCAGCAGCCAGTGGACGAACCCCTGCCCCAGTGTGGGAGCCGCGCCGGCGAACGCGATGGTCGAGGCCATCGCGTGTGCAGCCGCCCGGGAAATGGCCGGCAGGGCAGAAATCAGGGCAATACAAAACACAACGAGGCTGACGAGCGAGGCCAGCTCCGCGCTCTTGGCGACCTGACCCTTCTCGCGGGCTTCGCGCAGGCGCCGGGGACTTGGCTTTTCGGTCTTGTCTTGGTCGTCGGCCATGGTCAGTGCCCAAGCATGTGGGGAGCACGGTTAAGCGCGTCGGCAAACAAGCGTCCAATCAGCGCGGGCGCGAGCCTGAGTGATGCAGCCAGCAGAAGAAGGACGGCGACAACCTTTATGGGGAGCGCCAAAAAGTAGATGTTGGCCTGCGGCATGGAGCGACTAGCGTAAGCCACGGCAATGTCCAGCGCGAAGAGGCCGAGCACAGCGGGAAGCACGACCATCAGGCCCAACAAGAACTGCGACCCAAGCATGGCCAGCAGAGGTGCAGGGCCTGCCAGCGACAGCGCTCCACCGAGGGGCAGCCACTGCGCCGAAGCAATGAGCGCCTTGATCAGCAGAAGGTGGAACCCTAGGCCAAAAAACACGAACGTTGCGGCCAGCGAAAGAAGGGTGCCGAGCAAGGAATCGGTTGTCTGAAGACTCGGATTGAACAGGTTGGCCGACGCCAGGCCTGCCTGGATGTCAAGGAGGCGTCCAGGCAAACCCACCGCCGCCATGGGCAACATCACGGCAAGGGCAAAGCAGCTGCCGACGATGAGCTCTGTAAGCGTGCCATTGAAAAGCGAGCCGGTGGTCGACGCCGGCATCACTGAGGCACCAAGCGTGGCGAGCGCGATGAGGAGAAAAATCCTGATGTGAAGCGGCGCCCAGTTAAACGGTGTAAACGCCGGGATGAGACACATCGGCAAGAACCTAAGCAGCGCGAACATCCAGTGCGGCAGGAAATCCAGCACGGCGTTCATGGCGTCACTCCACCTGCGAGTCCAATGACCTGCCGGGCAAAGACCACCACCACCGACATCATCCAGGAGCCAAGCATCAGGAACATGGCAACCACCACCACAAGCTTGGGGATGAACGTGAGGGTCATCTCCTGGATTTGCGTAACTACCTGAAAAATAGACACCAGAAGACCAACCACCAGGGTGCCGATGAGCATCGGCGCGGCTACTTTGGCGGCGGTGAGCAGCATCTGGGCGAGCAAATGCATGCCGAGGTCGGCGTCCATGCTCAGGGTTGTCCGGAAGGTGTCAGTCGGGTGCGGAGCAGTTCAATAAAATCAGCGGGTCGACCGGATGCGTTCACGCCACTGTCGGCCAGAATGCCGTCGACCATCGCGTTGGCTTCCTTGAGCTTGCCCTCGCCTTGCCAGAGAAGGCTTTGCGCGTAGCGGCCATTGCGGCTCGCAGGGTCCAACCTGAGCGCGCGCCGCGTCGCGGCCTTGCCCTCCTCGATTTCGCCACGGAGCACATGCACCAGAGCCACACCGCCATGGGTCTCGCCGAAATTACGATCGAGCTCCATGGCGCGACTGAACGCGCTTGAGGCACCTTGCAGGTCGTTTTCCAGCAAGGCACACCAGGCCAGCGCGTGCCATGTGCCAACGTGATCCGGAGAGCGGTCAATGGCCTGTTCGAGCAAAGCGCGGGCACGGGCGATGTCGCCTGACACCATCGATGCCTCACCTGCACCAGCCAAAGCCCGTGCGGACCCCGGCTGGATAGAGAGCACGGTAGCGAACGTGCGCGCAGCAGTCGCCTGGTCACCCGCCCACAGTGCAAGCGTAGCGTGCGCGGTCAACGCATCCGGCTGGCGTGAGTCCCGTGACAACGCCGCATCGGCACTCGAACGGGACGCTGCCAGGTCCCCAGCGTCAAGCTGGATCATCGCCAGAATGCCCCAGCCCTCGGCAAGCGCCGGATGCATCTCGCACGCCGCCTGAGCCACCATGGCGGCCTGGTCGTACCGGGACCGGTAGTGCAAGATCCGCGCGTTCAAAAACCCGATGGACGGGACTTCAGCCATCGCGTTGACCACGGGAAGGAGGGTAGCTTCCGCGTCGTCCAGGCGGCCAAGGGCCAGCTGGCAGAACGCAAGGTCATGCCGGATGCCGGGCGCGTCGACATGCGCCACCAAGCCCTCGAGGAGATGCACGGCCATGGGAAAGTCAAAGGCCAGCATCGCCAGACGCGCGCGGCGAAAGTTGACCTCGGGCAAGTCTGCGATGGCCAGCGACAGCATCCCCAGACATGCACCGGCTTCATCGAGCCGGTGGGCGGCCAGTAACTGGTCAATGACGTCGAGCGCCAGTACCTGGTTGGCTGCGTCCGTGGCCAGCATGCCAGCTAGTGACGTCAGGTTGTCCATAGGACAATTCCGAAATCAGAGCGCAGCCCATCCCTTGGCGCCACCATGGAGGCAGCGCCTTGTACCTTATTCACAAATTTCCCCTTACGCCCGTGACCGGACGTTGATTCCCCCAAAAGACAGCGACCGCGTGGGCTGCTGTGTGCCGGATTCTATGTACGAAATTTTTCGCGGGTCAATACGCAAAAGCGGCAAATTTGCCGTTCTTACGTCGCAATTTCTTGCGCTCGTGACGAAGCACAGACTGAAGTCATGGCGATGACATCGTCAATTGAAATCGAATCCATGGCGCCGCGCCTGAGATGAGCGACGCTGTTGTATGGAACTCCAGTCGGATACACATCCCGGTGACGGTCAACGCAGCGTTCGGAATTGCAAAATGGACCATAAGTTATCGTGCTCGTAGCGCCGTATAGCCCAACAACAGGCCTGCCTAACGCGTCGGCAAGATGGATGTGACCACTGTCCACGCCGACAAGGAACGACGCACCAAGAAGAAGCTGTGCGAGCTGGGGAAGCGTTGCATCAACGCTGCTTGCACCACGCGGCAATGCCATGACGGGCCGACCTGGTGCTCGACAAACGGCAACTAGAAACCCTCTGTTGACGATATCCTCCGCGACACCGGCCCACCGTGGCTCGTCCCATTCCTTGTAGCGGACAGCAGCATCCGGGCACACCACCACGTAGGCCTTTTTAACCGGACGCTCCGCCTGAAGAGATAGCTTTGCCGAGAGATTCACATCGGGCGCAAGCCCTGCAGCCCTGGCCATCGACACGCGTACATGCTCGCCATGAATGGGGCCCCGGAACTGACCCTTTTTCAGGGCAGCCCAAGCCGTTCCTCGCGCGCTCAAAACGAGCGTAAGATTTGAGCCAACGAACAAGGGGGCATGATCTTCATGGACAGAAAAAACGGGCGCGCCGCCCGCCCTCACCTTCGCGGACACCACAGCGAACGCGTGCATCGCGTCTCCCAGTCGCCTCGTCTGAATCACGTGCATTCGAGGACGTCCCGTCCATGAGCGAATTGCCGACAAATATACACGTGATCAACCTCGACTCAGCAACCGAGCGATGGGCTTCCGTCGTAACCAGCCACGCGTTGCACGTGGCTGATAGCGGGATTCAACTTGTTCGACACCGTGCGATGCCGGGGGCGGAGGCGAAGGACGCTCGCATCGCAGGACGGTGCAGTTGGCCCGAGAAGGGCTGCTATATAAGTCATCTCCGCTGCCTTGAAGCTCAAACAAATAAACAGGAAACATCTTGGATAGCAGAAGATGACGTGATATTTGATTTGAACACGATCGCCAGAATAGAAGGCGCGCTGCGAGTCGCAAACAAAATACATTGGGACGTTATATTTACCAACGTCGGGCTCGAGGCTCCAGTAACCACTATCAAATGCCTCCCAGGCGCAAAAGAACTAAAAAACGCAGTTGCGCTGGCAGACCTTCGTGGAACCGCATATTACGGCACGTACTCCTATCTTGTTAACCCGAAATCGGTGAAAAAGCTCTCGGAATACATTCGAATCAGTGGCGCCATTAATACGCCAATCGACATCCTGCTCAAGCACCTTTGTTTCTCAGGCAGGATTTACGTATTTGTTACAGCTCCGTTCTCTTCATCGTTAAGCGGCGCGCCATCGCAAATACAGATTTAGTTACGCTTGCATGTCGAGGCCAGTCTGGGTTTGGAACGCCGAGCTCTGGCGAGTACGAAGCTTCCAAGCTCCATACCCTCCCGCACAGGAGGAGAAATTCCTTCAGAGGCTTGCTCGAATTCGCGTTCATTATGGCTCCGTCCAACAAAGTCAGGCGCCCCTTATGGCCAGAAACATTGTGCTGCACTTCGTCATCGATGACCTCCGCGGAACGCGTTGCCGATAGCATTCATCTGACCAGCAGTTGTTGTTCAGTAACCAGACATGAGAGAGCATTGATGTAACGCTTACCAACCCGGACTGACATTCGGGAAATCTTCCGGCCTATACACTCATGGCGCCTGCGTGCAAGATTTCGAGTTGAACTTAGGGCCTCTGGATAATTTTTGACACGCTCAAAGAAAACATCAATTGCCGAGCAGGCAGCGAGAATAACAGGGAATTTGTAATGATCGAACATACCGTGAAATGGAAACTCCCGGCCGCATTCTGTGCATGCCTGTTAAGCACATTTTGCGCGACTGCACAAAGTGCACCGCAAGGGGCGAATCAGAACGTGTCAGGAAGCTCGCTTGAGGACCTGCAAGCACATCTGGAATATGGAATACGACTCCTAAAGGGCGAAAACATTAAGCGAAGCCTTAGTGATGATCAGCTGGCATTCGAGGCCATGGGAATGGTTAATGGTGCCGTCACTGCCCTACGAACCGCCAAGTATGAATCTGGGCAAGACACTACCTGCAGCGACGACGAGCCGGTAGTGATTTATTCGAAGGTCGCGGCAAAAATAGCGTCCGCAAGTGCCAAAACGAGAGCAAGCAATAGTGAACTTTTCGCACCTACAGTTTTGGGTGTTGTCTATCCTTGCTTAAACGTTGCACCTCCATCCGTCCCGCGCTGAGTGGCGCACGATAAGCGCATCAATCTCGCCCCCAAACAGCACGAGTTCCCGTTTCAAGGGTTTCATATTCGACCCGCCATAGACAACCGGCGCGGCTAAAACATGCAGAGGTGCTTCGCGATGTCTTTCTTGAGAACGAAACCTGTTGTCCTTGCGCTTGTGGCGGCACTCTGTGTTGTCTCAGCTAAGGCACATAGCCAAAATGGTCCCACCCGACCTCCGCGCCCAGCAGCTCCTGGATTCTCACTCGAAGATTTCCGGGGCCATCTCGTCTACGCTCAGAAGCTCGTATCCGGAACACCGGTTCAACGTCGAATTCTCGATGACCAGAGGGCTTTTGAGGCCATAGGTTATGTAAGCGGACTCGTCTCAGCGCTGCGCCTGGTTAAGCAAGTGCAACGACGGGACGTGTCGTGCAGCAATGATCCGGCCACAATAATGTACAAAAAAATCATAGACCGCATTGAGATTGCTTCACCGGGATTAAGAACTTGGAGACGAGACGACAGCATGGTCGCCATAGTAGGGGCCATATATCCGTGCATTAGTGTGGTGTCCCCACAACCTTGATCCAAGTGACTGAAGAAGTTTATGTTGCCAAGGTTTTGGACCCTGAGGGCTCCGTACTGCACTCCGGCAGAGGCCGCATACTCGCTAATCGACGGCAATTTCTACGTCCACAACTTTGGGCATGCCGACAAACGGAGCGTAACCTTCGGCCTCCGATTCATAGAAAACGGTCCTCGCCTAGGCCTTCCGTAAGCGCACCACGACGCTCTCGTTATCCAAGTTAACGTCGGGTACCAAGCGCGCAAGTCAGGTTGTTTTCGCCCCCCCCAACCTTGCGTGGGGAGGTACCCGGCGTCAGTCAAGCCATCCATTCCGTGGCTTGTACCGGGCGCCTAAGCGAGCTAATGAACTGGCTAGTCTCCGCCCCTGGGCCTAAGCGGTCATTTCAAAGTATCAATGGCTCGCCGACAGCTGGCAGAGTTTCCACCGACTTTGTCCATCGCGTCCGCCACCCGAGTTTGAGGGAGTCGGATGGCTTTCTTGAAATCCTCTCCCGAGCAGGCATCTGAAAATGCCGCGTAACCGTCGTCCTTGAGCCGCTGCAGAAACGACTGATAGATTGCCTGTCGCGACGTTTCAATCTGAACCACCTGTCCCTCGAACTTTTTCATCCGGACAAAGTCGATTCCGTCAGAACTGCACTGATCGACAACCTTGAGCAATTTTAGGCAAGACGGAGGAAACGCGGTCGTTTCTGCGTCACACACGCCTGCCAGCGTAAAGATACCGAGAGCGACCAGGGATCTCGAAACTCCGGAATTCATCATTCGTATCCGAAAGCGCAACATTAGAAAACATGTAACTCAATTCTACGTCGAGGGCAACTGATACCGAGTGCCCTCGCGTAATTGCGCGCTACTTGCCGTTCTGGGCGCTGTGTTGCAGAGCGTCGCTAAACGGCTTGTACCCCAGAATCGAGTGGATAGTGTCTTGCGCCGGCAGGACTGGGACGATCCTTTCACCATTGTACGCATAGACCACATAAGCGTAGCTCCTCACGCCGTTTTGATCATAGACACGTATCTCTGCTGCTCGGCCAGCAGCGTCTGCGTTAGTGCTGACGTCCGTGGCGTATTTTGCGAAATCCAGAACTGTTGAAACGGCTTCCATGCCATTCATGGGCCCCACCGTGTTGGTATTGACTGCAGCGAGGTAGCGATCACTTTCGGTCTTGAGGCTGTCCGTGTTGAACCCGCCATTTCCCTCGACAGACGCCATGGAATACCCAATCGCGTACTTTGCAACGAACGAGTTTTGAATGGGGATAGTTGCTATTAGCTGACGCGAACCCGGCAGGCTCGAATCGAAGCTCTCCGTCATCTCGGGGAATAGTTGCGCTCCAATGGAGAGTTTGTTCAGGGATTCGAATGTAGGTGAATTTCCGCGCAGTGTGTTCAAGGCACGTACAGCGTCGTCGAGCTCGCTAGTCGGGACAACGACGTTTTTTGTATTGAATAGACCAAGCGCTTGTTGCTTGTCATCTGCGGCTTTCCTTATTTCAGCGATTTGATCGCTCTGTTCGGCGGCATCACTTGAAAGCATCCCGGACACGCTAAGCTCTTTAACAATTAGAGCGGGAACGGACGCAGAAGCCTCGTACTTGTCTTGGAAATTGTATCCAGCGGTTGAATAGATTGTGTCCTCGATTGAATTAATACTTTCGAGTGTGAATCGGGTCGTATCCCGCGTGAAATATTCGCCTATCAAGCCGGCAGTATCGAGCTGCCCAGACCGGATCGCCTCCTCTCTGGCTCCGAGGGACTCTGCAGAGCGTGCGTGGACACCGCTGAGATAGTTATCAGGCAGCGAATAGATTCGATCGCTAGACAGACGCGCAATATTGGTCGTAGAGGCAACATCAGCGTTTGCGCCACTAATGACATTTGTAAGTTCATTGATGCCGCCCTCGTCTTCTTTGTCGCTGAGGATGTAGCGGTTGTCGTAGTCGCTTCCAGGCGCCACTGACACAGGTGCAAGTGGATGCCCCAAGGGCAGTCCCGAATTCGAGGAGCCATCATTTGTCGCGGTCGTGTTTACGAATCCCGCGTAAGCATTGAGAGGTCCAGTGAGTCCGGCGGAGCCTTGGCCGGGATAGTTGACCTGGTTCAGGAACATGGAGTGCGCCAGATCCGGAAGTTCGCTTCCGCTCGCGCTAGCGAAATCGCCTCCGCCGTAGGAGACAGATGACTGGCTAGGCCTTGAGCCAGTGTTCACTCCCGGGTGCATTAAACTGGCATCCGAGCCATAAGGCGCGCCGGCTTGGTTAATGCCAGCCTCGTCTAGCTGAGGGGTATACCCGCCGACCTGGATCGTTAGGTCTGGCGCCACAGAAACGGAGTTATCGAGAGGAATAGGTGGCAGATCGCTCTCGTAGCCCTGGCCATATTTGACCAATTTATTGGCGATAGCGTTGCCAAACGCGTCCTCGCCGATTTTCTCGTAGCTTGATACCCGATCATCGCCCAAACCCTTGGACAACTCGCGGTTGAGGCTTCCACGGAGAATGGCGGATTCGATGTCGCCCGCGAAACTACCCGTTGTTGCGGCAATTTGCTGACCAACTGGCGTGCGCCCAAGACCAGCAGTTATCCCGCTGGCGAGCGTGGAGGCCACCAGGCCCGCCCAGCTGAATTGCGAACGCTGGCCTACGATATGGTCGGCAATGACAGAGCTTGCATACGACCCCGCGCCTTCTACCGCCGCACCCACCGGCGTAAGCGTCACGCTCGTCGTCGTCGCCGACGAGGCAAACGGTGAGAATTCACCAGCGCTCTGCGCAAACGTTCCTCCAATACCGGCGGTTGCAGCCGTGGTTAAGCCGCTCACGAATGCCTCGCCGAGCGAAATGCCCTCGTGCGTGCCGAATGCATCGCCCGCGACCTGACCGGCCAGATTTCCAACAACTCCGCCGACAAATGCCCCGCCAATCACGGCGCCGGAGAGGCCGGCGGACCCGCTCAATACGGCGAGGCCTGCAGAGAACGAGCCTGCTGCTCCAATGCCTGAGGCCCCCAGTGCGACCGCCGCCGCACCCGCAGTTACAATGGTCGCCACCACAATGACGGCAATAATCACAATCGCCGCCAACGCGTTGCAATGATGAGCCGACGGAATGGGAGGTGGCGCAATCGTAGGTAAGTTCGGTGTGGTGCTGCCCGAAATCTCCGCCGGGTTATAGGGCTTGAACGTGGTTGAAGTATTCGCGCTGGTCGATACCTGCGGAATATTTAGCGTCTGACCAATGGCCAGATCATTGTCGTTCGATAGCGCATTAGCCTGGGCGATGATGTACCAGTAACTCGCGTTGCCATACACTGCCTGTGCGATGCTGTGCAGCGTGTCCCCGGCCTGCACCACATAGCCACTCGTACCCGCGCCCGTGTTGGCAAAGCCTGTGACCTGGTCGAGCACATCGAGCGTCTCGCCTTCGTCGTAGTGAGCCACCTGCTGGCCGTTTACATAGACGTAGTGCTGGTTCTCGTTGGCGGTGTTGGTGCCCTGTGAGAACGTAGCCGTGGACCCGGACCCGGATGCCGTACCATCCCGGCGCTCGAGGATTTGCCCATAGCCGTCGTAGGCGAAGATGCGAACGTCGTCTTCGAGCTGGCCGCCGTTGGCCTGGGTATGCTGGACGATGGCGACGCGGTTGCCCCGGTCGTCGTAAAAGCTCTGGTCAGATGCAGGGCGGACGTTTGGGGTATTGGTGATGTTCAGGCCCGACGTCGCCGCCTCGAGATATCCATCTTTGAGGTAGTAAGCAACGTTGTACTGGTCAATGCGGCCGGTCGAGTCCTCGTACTGGTAGGCGATCGCATTGCCAACGGCGTCGTAGCCACCGCTAGCGTCGACCCCCTGGTAAGTCACCTTGTTCTGCAGGGACAGCGAGCCATAGGCGGTGTCATCCACTCCAGGTACGCCCGTCGGCACTGCCGTGCTTCCGCCCGTGCCATCCCAATCGGCAGCGTGTCCATAATTCTGCTCAACGAACAGATGCCCCGCCGCGTCGTAGTGATCGACGGTGGCGGTGGAGAAGTTCCCACCAATGGCCACACCCGGCTCGTCAACGGGCGGGTTGTCGGGATCGGTCTTGCCCGGGGGCTTCGACGCGGCACTGGTACCCGGTGCATAGAAGTGATCGGTGATGATCAAACGACCGTCTGCGTCGTACTGCGGGCGTTGAAGACCGACTGCACCATCATGTGGTGGTCCCCGCCCTGGACGGCCGTGGTCCTTGTCACCGCGTTTCCGGCGTGGTCATAGGTCAACGCGTACGACTCGGAAGTGAGGCTATAGGCCACGACAATGGCGTTGTCGACGAGCTGGCCACCCGTCACAGCCACACGGTTTGCCTCGTCGTAGGTGTACCAGCCGTCCGTCTCCGCGGTTTTGGTAGAACTGGTGGCATGCACATGCCGGCGGTTGCCGTTCGCGTCGTAGTCGTAGGCAATCGTGGATGTCACCGCACCGGTCACCGCGTTGGTCTCGGTGACCGTGCTGATGCGATTGTGCGAGTCGTAGGTGGTGGCCGTGATGGTATGGACCAGCAGGTTGTTGCCGTCGTGCGTCGTCGACTCTTCCCGCGTCATGTTGCCGTTGGCGTCGTAGCTGTAGCTATAGGTCGAGCCATCCGTATACGTCAGGGTCGCCAGCTGGCCGTTCGCGTAGTAGGTGCGGGTGGACTGGTTCGGCGTGGCAATCGGGCCCGTCAGGTATCCCGGCACAGTCTGGTCCTGCGCACTCCAGTTGTCTGATTCCCCGGTCATCAGGCCAGAGGCCGCGTCGTACGTGTAGGTGTACAACGCCCCACTCAGGTCCGTATGGGCCGTCACGCGGTTGTAGGCGTCGTATGACCAGGTTTCCTTGTTGTTGTCAGCGTCGGTCTCGGCAATCAGGTTGCCATTGAGGTCGTAGGTGTATTGCGTCTGGAAAATGCCGGTCGGTGCCGGCGCGACGTACTGGTAGGTCCAGTTCGCGCCGTCGACAAGCAAAACGCTGCTCGTATTGTTGAATCCAACCGCTCCCATCGACGCGTAGGCAGCACCTGCGGGTGCCGTTGCCGTGACCGACGAACCCTGCCATGAGCCACCCGAGCCGCTGTCAATCAGCTTACCCAGGCTGGTGCTGATGAGGTTGCCCGAAGCGTCGTACCAGAAGATGGCCACCTGGGCGCCAGCCTGGAGGGAGGGAGCCGCACCTTGCTGGACCGCAATGCTGGCGGTGATCGACTGGTTGGCGGTGACCGGTACGCGGGCGGTACTGACCAGATTGGTACTGCCGCTGCTGGTGAGCCCCATCGCGCCCTTGCTGCCGCTCTCGCCGAATCCCACCCAGGTCCAGTTGTTGGTGACCCAGCCAGTAGAACCGTTCTCAAAGTCAGGGTTGGGCAGCTGGGTTTGCGAGAGTGTCCCGCCTGGTCCACCGATCACGCCGCCCTGGCCGTTGTTCTGGGCGCCAGCCGGCGGAACATAGTTCCAGCCCGCGTTGTCCACGGTCAGGGGGTCGGACGTGTTGTTGAAGGCTACGACAGCAAGACGCGCGTAGGCCGCGCCCGCCGGGGCGGTGCCGGGAATGGAACTCTGCTGCCAGCCACCCGTACTGCTGGTGATGTGGTTGCCGTCCGAGACACCAATTTGGGTACCGGCAGCGTTGTACCAGATGATTTCCACCCAGGCGCCGGCGTCGCCGGACGACGACGTACCCTGGGTCACGTCCACGTGGGCCGAGATGACCTGGCCTGGAATGACGGGGACGACATCGTTGTTATAGAGCAAGCCGCTGTTGCCGACAGCAGGTTTGACGAAGGTCGCCCCAAGGCCCGTCTCGCCGCCTCCATTGAAGGCCCAGCCCGGCTGCGGGGACCAACCGGTAGCACCCGCCTCGAAGCTGCCATTGAAAGGCACGTTCGTCCAGGTCTGCCCACCATGGCCATCGGATGTGCTGTTGGAGCGCTGGACCGGATCCTGGCTCCACAGCACCCGCCCCTGGCTGTCGTAGCCGTAGAAATTGGCGTGCAGGTCGGCATTGGTCTGGTCGCCCGCCTGCAAGTAGGCGCTGCCGATACCGTCATAGGTGCGCAGGCGGTTGCCGTTCTCGTCCAGCACATAGGCTTCCTGCCACACCGCCGAGCGCGACTGCCCGTTGGCGGACAAGACGAAGTCACCCTGCTGGACAATCCGGCCCTGGCCATCCACGTTCTTGAAGGTGATGTGCCCGATGCCATCCTGGTCGGCGACCTCGTTGCCGAGCGCGTCGTATCCAACGAGCGTTTGGTCCCCTGCCCCGTTGACGCTCCCGGTCACCTGGCCCACGGCATTGACCGAGGTCACGGTGGCATTGCCATTGGCATCGACGGAACGGATGACGTTGCCCTGGCTGTCGTACCCGGTGATCACCGTCGGCGTCTGGGTCTGCCGGTCCCCGGTCTCGCTTACAACGCTGACCGCAGGTCCGGATTGCAGGATGACGTGGTTGCGCTCGTCATATTCGTAGGTGGTGGTGTTGCCGGAAAAGTCAGTCGAGGCGAGGACGTTGCCCCAACGGTCATAGCTGGCGGTCGTTGCAGTTGCAGTGGAACCAGACGAAGCGCTCGCGCTCGGAGCCTTCTCGGAAGTCACGCGTCCATCGAGGTCCACCACGTAGGACGTCACCGCGCTTCCCGTGCCACCGGTGGTGGCCACCGTGTCGCTGCGCAGGTTGCCGGCAAGGTCGTACGTGTAGGTGTGGATCGCGCCCGTCTTCGGATCCGTCGCAGACGTCATGCGGCCCGCTGCGTCGTACGTTGCGACCACGGTCGTTGCATCGCCCACGCCGGTGCCGGTCGTCTCACCGAAAGCGTCGATCAGGGCGTAGGAATTGGCATCCGCGGCGCCACCCGACCGGACGGTCCGCGTATGGGTCAGGTGGTCATCGTTATCATAGGTGTTGCTAATGGTGACGGTCTGGGTCGACCCGTCGTTGCCGGAGAGCGTATAGGTCGAGCTGACCAGGTTGTGGTGCCTGTCGTAGGTGTTGTTGCGGACGACGACATCGGTCGCTGCCCGGTTTGCACCACTGACCGTGGAGATGACCTGGGTCGGATTGCCATCCCCGTCGTTGACGTAGTATGTCGCCTGGACCAGCGTCGAGCCGGTTGCCGTGTGGACTTCGCTGGCCTTGTAGCCAAGCGCGTCGTAGGTGTAGGTGACGACCTCCGAAGAGTCCATGTACAGCGCGGCGGTGGACAAGTCCCACGAGGGGTTTGCCTCCAGGAGCGCCTGCCAGTTGTCGCGAAGCACCTTCTGGCTGGGGCTTGTGACCGAGACGATGCGACCCATGCAATCGTATGCCGTGGTAACCGTCTTCCCATCCACGTCCACGGAAGTCGTACGGCCCTCCCCGTCGTAGCCCCAGGTTGTAGTGACGGCCTGCCGCGACATGGTCCCATCGGCAGCTGTGACGGTCACGAGGTCGGACTGGGTGTGCTTGCGGCCCGCTTGGTCATAGGTGTATGTGGTAACGCGGTCAAACCCGCTGGTGGCGTCGACCACTGCTGTCGGCACACCCGGTGGTGTTCCGCCTGGGGTGAGGCCACTCGTGCTGATGGCATAGGCGTACTGTGTGGTGGAAGCGACATCGCCAAACCCGTCGTACGTCGTCTGGGTGACGTACCCCATCGGATCGACGGTGAGTGTTTCGCGCCCTGCCGCGTCGTAGTAATGGTAGGTGGTTGCCCAAACCGCCCCGGCCTGGCCGGCCACACCGCTCATCAGCGTGGCCTGGCTGGTCACATCGCCAAACGCGTTGTAGGTATAGACCGTCGTCGGCTGGCCGGTTGCCATTGACCCATCGGCCTTCGTGTACGTCACGGCGGACTGGACCACGCTGGTCTTGTTGCCGAGCGCGTCAAACGTGGTGGTAATGCTGCGGTCCGATGCGGATGGCGTCAGCAGGCTTTCGACCTGGCCGATCGTGATTTCGTGGGCGCGGACGCCGTATGAATCACTCTGGTCGAACGAGACCGGATTGACCGCGTTGGCGTAGCGGGTGACCGTCGACTGATTGCCATTGGTGTCGTAGGTGTAGCCGGTAACGAATCCAGAGCCGTCGATGTCGAAGGCAAGACGGCCGTCTGCGTCGTACACCTTCCACTCGGTCCTCCCGGAGCTGTCGCGCTGGTAAACGGCCTGGTTGAAGGCATCGTAGGTCACCAGGGTCTGGTCGGACGTGGTGATGCCGTCCTCACCATCATTTTGGTTGGTGACCTGACTCTGGTTGCCGTACTGGTCGTACTGGTAACTCGTGGTCGCGAAGTTTTCGCCCGCACTGGTCTGGGTAAAGGAAAGGCGACCGTACTGGTCGTACCCGTAGGACGTCTGGAACGAGAGCTGGCTTACCATGCCGAACTGGTCAACCCCAACCTCAGGGGAAGTCTTGGACCTGAGCAACCCACCGCTATAGTCGTAGGTGGTGACATTCCCCTCAGCGTCGGTGACCGACGCCAACTGCCCTTCGTCGTACCCACTGGTGCTTATCGCAGTGCCACCAAGGGCGTTGTACGTGTGGATGAGCTGGCCAGCCGCATCGTAATCCTGGCCGCTTGCCCGAATATCGGCCGGCACGCCATTGGCTGCCTGCACCGCTGCGGAAATGGCCGCGAGCGTAAGCGCGGTGCCCGCGGGCACGGCGTTGAGGTAGGAAAGCGTCCAGAGTATCCGGCCATCCCCGTCGTAGCGCTGTTCGGTGACGTGGCTGAGGCTATCGACCGTATAGACTGGTCGGCCCGCACCGTCATAGATGGTCTGGGTGACCCGGGCCGGCAGAGAGGAGGCCGCCGAGGCCAGCGAGGCCGTGGTCGCGGTCGCAAAATCCATTCCGGTGAGCACCGATCCGTAACTGACGGCGGTGACCGCGTTGCCCTCGGCGTCGTACCGGGTTTCGCTGACGATGCCCCCCGATACATTGGCCACGGTGCCGAGAACCACGGTGAACCGGGTACGGCCGTCTGCGTCGTAGTAGGCGTAGGTCCGTGTTGCCGCGGCCTCCGTGGCCCCGGCCTGGCCGAGCGCCGTGGTCATATCCGAAACCGCCAACGTCCCGGAAGAAAGCTCATGGGCCATCTCGCCGGCAGGTACCAGGCGGGTCGCATAGACAAGGGTCTCGACCAGTTCGCCCAAGGTGTTGTAGCGGTATTCGCTGACCACTCCTGTGGCGTCGATGGTGAAACGAGGTTGGTTGCCCGGCCCAAAGACCGTGTAACTGACTCGGTCGTCGCTGCTGGCAGACTGGTCAACCACCTGCTTGTAGATCGACAGCTCCTGGGATTCGGTGCTGTAGCCCGACGGGCCAAACGTTGAATCCAGCGGCGCCATACTGATGAGCGCGTCATACGCGCGCGTGGCAACGAGGTTGCCCGCTCCGTCGTAGTAATTACGGGTAACGGCCCCGAGCTGTCCATACCCGCTGGAGTGGGTCGACAGCGGGTCGTTGGCAAAGATGCCGCTCCGGATCGTCAGCTCGACCTGGCCAGCCTCATTGTTCACGTAATAAGTCGTGCCGTCCTTGCCATTTTTGAAGATGAGATGGCCGGCTGCATCATAATTATAGGTCGTGTACGCATACCCGCCGGGATCTTGCGAGGCAACCAGTCGTCCCAACCCGTCGTAGATATAATTACTGGTTCCATCCGGGCCGCTCTTGTTGGTAACCCGACCCTCGGCGTCGTAGCTATACGACGTTTCCGCGTCGGCACCGTTGGGATCCTTGACTTGGAGGGTCATGTTGCCGGCACGGTCGTAGCCGTAGGTCGTCTCGTCGCCGGCTGCGTCAAGGACATCGACCGTACGACCTGCGGTGTCGTAGCTGTACTTCGTGACCAGGGCGAGACCGCCTTGATCCACCGTCTCGGTTGCCACACGCCCGGCGGCACCGTAGGTGTAGTTGGTCACACTGCCACGGGCATCGGTGACGGACGCGATATTGCCGGCGGCGTCGTAGACGGTCATCGTGACGTTCCCGAGGGCATCGGTCGACGTATGGACGCGACCACTTTGGTCGTACGAAGTCTGCGTGCCCTGCCCCGTGGCATTGACGACCGACGTCACCTCGCCTTCGCGATTGTGAGTGGTGATCTGTACCTGATCGTCGGCCGTGCTGCGGGTTACCGTACGATTGACATCGTCGTAGGCGTAAGTGGTTGTGTTGCCGTCCCCGTCGACCGACGTAAGCATCCGCCCATAGGCATCCCAGGTCAGCCCGGTGAGCCGATCACCCTGCGCCATGTGCAGGTCGGTCGACAGGAGCTGACCGAAACCGTCATAGACGTAGGATGTCTCCACACCATCACCGTTGACCGAGTCTGTCCGGTCACCGAATGCGCTGTAGCTGAAGGTCCAGTCGGCAACGCCGATGTCAGCCTTCTGAATCGGCGAGTAAAAGCCATTGTTCTGGTGCCAGGAATTGAACGACTGCATCGTCGCGTCAATGTGAGAGTACACACTGCTGAAGATTTCGCTGATGTCCTGCGTTTCACCCGTCAGGTTGCCAGCGTCGTCGTAGCTGTAGAGCGTAACGGAAGAGCCACCATAGCCAGATGCGCCAAACGACTGGTTATCCACCAAGTCGAAAACCATCTCGCCAAAGGCGTCATAGCCGAAGTAAGTGGACTGGCCGTTGCCGTTGGTCCGGACAATGACGTTGCCTTCAGTGTCGTAGAGCGTGGCGCTACTGGCACTGGCGGCATTCTCCAGAATACCGCCCGCGTCGGCCACCATGGTGGCGGCAATCTGCGCGGCCGACGTCATCGTGAACGACGGGTTGCTGCCGATGATGAAGCGCGCAGCGTAAGTGACGGTGGAAACCAGATCACCGAACCCGTCGTACTGGTACTGACTGAGCTCGCCCAGGGTGTTGACCCCCTGGCTTGTGAGTACGCCGGCTACCGAATACGTGAGCTGACCCTCGCCGTCGTATACGTACCACATTGTGTTGCCAAGGCCATCGGTGCTGCTTGCCTTCCGGCCTTCCGCGTCATACGTCGACGTGGTTACCCGGCCTTCCCCGTCCGTCGTGGTGACGGCATCGCCATACGCGTTGAAAGTGTTCGACGTGGTCTGAGCGTCGGATGTGCTGGCGGCTACCGTGGTCGAGAGCAGGTTTCCGGCCACATCGTATAAGTAGGAGGTCTCCATGCCTTCGGCGTTGGTGGCCGACACGATCCGGCCGAGGGCGTCAAACGTTTGCTGCGTCGAGCGGCGTGCCGTGCCCGCCACGAGGGCCTGGAGTGCAGCAAACGAATCACCCTGATGGCCCGTCAAGGCGGTCGTGTAGCGGGTGGAGCCGGTCAAGGCGCCCTTGCCGTTGTAGCTGAAGACCGTCAGGTAGCCGCCAGCATCCAGCTGGCCGACGTTGCGGCCCAGGCCATCGTAGTAGTACTGGGTAACGCGGTCGTTCGCGCTTGATGACAGGGACCATGTCGACACGTCGTCGAAGCTTCCCGTTTCTCCGAGGGGCGCGGCGTACTGGGTAGTCCGCACCAGGTTGCCGGCTGCGTCGTAATCGGACTGCACCCGGTTACCCAGCGGATCCACCGTCCCGATCCGACGCCCGTCGGCGTCGTAGAGGTACTGCGTGGTCCTGACGTTGTCGAGGGGAAAGGGGTACTGATTGAGCGGGAACTCGTCGATCACGGAGGAAGATACGACACGACCCGCACCGTCATATGTGTAATCGACGTCCTGGACGAGTTCGCTGACGTAGCCTGAGCTACCGGTTAGGCGAGCGTCGTCGAGCACCGTGCGCTTCTCGAGCAGGTTGCCGACACCATCATAGCTGAATGTGGTAACCCGATCGCTCATCTCCTGACCGCGAAGATTGTCGGTAATAGCGCTCGAGGCTTCCGGCAGGATGCTTGCAGCGTCGGTTGGCACGACCACGCCGCCAGCAATCCAGGTGGCCGTATCGACGGTCTTGAGGAAGGCAGTCTGCTGGGAAACCCGGTCGGCGCCGTTATAGGTAAAGGCAACCACCGCGCCGTCGTTGTCGACCGTCGCCGAGATGCGACCCACGCTGTCATAGAAGAGAAACGATGCGGTGCCGTCGGCCGCCACCTGGGCTCGGACCCTTCCGGCCTTGTCGTACAAGGTCGAGGTGGTGCGCTTGTCGGTCGCGCTTGCAAGGGCAGCGGCGATCGACGCCGTGGTCGCCCCGGAGCCTACCTGGGCGAGGGTCAGGGTCGACCCGTAAACCACAGTTCCGGTCACCTCGCCGTCGGCGTCGTAGCGCGTTTCGGTCACGGCGGCCACATCAGCACCGTTGACGCGCGTCGTGCTGGCCGCAAAACGGAGTTGACCATCGGCGTCGTAGAAGTTGAAGGTCCGGGACGCGGAGGCTTCGGTGTCGCCGGCGGAGGTCAGCGCCGAGGTGATGTCCGCGGCCGTTGCCGTGCCGACCCGCAGGGCAGAGGCAAGGGAGGTGGACACTGTCACCGTGGTCGCGTACGCCAGGAGTTCGGAAAGCTGTCCAAGCGGATTGAAACGGTACTCGACCACGCCGCCATCGGCATCAATGGCAAAGCGCACGCGCCCGTCGGCGTCAAGAACGTTGAACGATTGCAGGTCATGGGTTGCGTCGGCAGAAACCAGCCCCGCCACCGCGCTCAGGGCCGCGGTGGTCGACAACGTCCGCAACGTGGTCAACGTCGATGTACTGATGAGGGTTGCAAATGTCCGCGACGAGAGCTGCCGCCCGTCCCCGTCGTAGGTGTATTGCGTCACCCGGCCCTGGCTGCCGCCCTGGGCGCCTGCTGGCACGATGGCGTAGACAAGGCGGCCGGCCTGGTCGTACACGAAGTAGGTAAATGCGCCAGCCGGATCACCGCTCTGGACCATGTGGCCATCAGCGTCGTAAGCGTAGGTGGTGGTCAGGTTGAGGTTGCCGCTGTCAACCGTGCTCGACGTTCTCCGACCCTGCGCATCCCAGGTGTAGGCCGTCACCGACTCGCCGGACCCCACTTCAGAGGTCTGGGTAAGCACGTTGCCGCTGCCATCGTAGGTGAAGCTGGTCGTCGCTCCCGAGGGATCGGTCGTCGACTCCAGTTGGCCTTCGCTGTCGTACTGGTAGGTGGTGACCAGATCCGCGCCAGCCGGGTCCACGGTCTGGGACAGCAGGCGCCCGATACCGTCGTACTGGTAGGTGGTTGTCAGGTTAAGCCCACCCTGGCCAGGGTCAACCACGCGGCTGAGGATGCGCTGGCTCGCGTCATAGGTGGTGACCACCTTCCGGCCCAGCGCATCGGTTGAGGTCACCAGCGTTCCGCCGATGTCGTGCGAGATGTGGCTCGCCTCGTTCGCCGGGGTCGTGGTGTCGGTCAGGCGCCCGTCGCCGTCGTACGTGTAGGTCGTGGTGTTCCCGGCGCCGTCCGATACGCTCACGGTGTCGCCAAGGATGTCAGTCACCGTGGTCACTACTACGCCTTCGGGGCTGGTCACGGTCATCGACCGGGCCGCCACGTTGTAGCTGTAATGGGTCACGGCCCCTGCGGCGTCCGTGCTGGTCACGGCCCGGCCGAAGGCATCGAACGTAGTGGACGAGGACAGCGCTGTCCCGTTGACCGCCTGGGACGTGGCCACCAGGCGATTGAGCGCGTCGTGGCTGTAGGTCGTTACCGAGCCCATGGCATCGGTGGCCGATGCCTCGTTGCCGAAGGCATCGAAGGTCGCCGACGCGGAAGTCGCGCCAGCTTCCCCCGCACCGCGGGTCTGGCCGATGAGATTGCCTCGGTTGTCGTACTGCGACGTTGTCGTGTGGCTGTTCGCTGCCGACCAGGGAGAGTTCGCCGCGGTGTACTGCTGGCTGACAGAGGTAACCTCGCCAAACGCGTCGTAGGCGGTGCCGGTCTGGTAACCGTTACCATCGGTCACCAGGACCTGTCGTCCGGCGGCGTCGTAGAATGCCGATTCAACTTCATCCGCGTCGCCAGCGGGCGCGACAAGGGCATTGACGGCGGCCGTCACATTGGCGAGCGTGGCCACCGACAAGTCGATGGTGGAGGTGTTGACGGTCTGCGCCGCGTTCAGGGACAAGGTGGCTGCGTAGCGGACCGTGTGGAGCAATTCACCGAACGCGTCGTAGGTGTAGAAAACCACATCGCCCTTGCCATTGGCGGCCCCATTGGCACCTGGCTGGCCCTGCACCTGGTAAAGCACCCGGCCATCGTTGTCGTAGAAGAAATAGGTCGTATTGCCGGTGGCATCGGTCCTTGACGTCATGCGCCCGTCATCGTCGAACGTCGCCGCACTCGCCTGGCCAGCTGCGTCTGTGGCACTGGTCGCTTCACTGAACTCGTCGAGGTGGGTCGTGGTGGTCCAGGTGGTGCCAAGCGATGTGACGGTCGTCCCCCTCGTCTCGCCCCCCATTGCATCGTACGTATAGGTATAGCTGGTGACGGTCCCATCCGGGCCCGTGACTGAACTGACACGGCCAACGGCGTCGTAGGCGGTAACCGTGGCCTGGTCGCCCGTGGTGCCAGGCAGCATCGCCACCAGCTGCGGCTCGGTCTCGTTGCCGGTCAGGGCGTTGACCTGGGCGGGCGACAGGGCTGATGCATGGCGGGTCACCGTCATCGTGTGACCAGCTTCATCGTAAGCCCAGCAGGAGAGGTACCCGGCGTCGTCCACCAATGCCGTAAGGCGACCCGTGCCATCGTAGAAATTGCGCGTGGTCTCATCGCCAGCGCTGGTCACAACCAGGCTTGCGGGATCGGCCGAGATGGGGTCGGCTTTCAGGTCCTGCCACTGCTGCGGAAGCAGCGCTGTGGCGTAGGTGGTCGTCTTCGTGACGTTGCCCAGGTTGTCGTAAGCGTAAGTGGTCACGAAACCATCGGCGTCGACGCTTGCGGTTAGTCGGTTGTCGGCGTCGAAGGTCGAGACGGTCGTCCGGTCGTGGGTCGATGCGGCCACGTGGCCGGTAATTGCAGTAAGCGACGGACTAAGCCCCAGGGCCTGCCGGTCGCCGTCGAAGGGGTTGGCCCAGGCGGTCTGGCTGATGACGTTCCCCGCGCCATCGAACGTGCGCGTGATGACGTCCCCTGCCCCGTCCATGGTTGCAACAGCACGGCCGGCGGCGTCGTACATCGTGAGCGATGTGCGGTCGTCGCTGGATGTGGTTGGCGTAATGGATGAGGGGAACGTGCTGGACAGCGCACCCGCATCCGTCCATTGGCTGGTGTCGGCAGGGGTTACATACACCGTCGACGCGACCACCCGACCTGCTCCGTCATAGGCGTACGCCGTGACATACCCGTCGGCATCCACCGATGCACTCAGACGCCCATCTGCATCATAAAAACTGAACGAGATGGCGCCGGTCGGGTCAATGATGGCGGCGGGACGGCCGGCAGCGTCATACAAGACATGCGTGACACGGCCCATGGTCGGCGCAGTCCCCGTACCACCGCCTGGATTGGGGCCCGTGTCACCGTTGCCGGGGTCGGTTCCGCCACCGGTTGAAGGCGTAAAAATGGTCTGCAGGGTTGCCAAAGTCGGGGCAGACGCAAGCTGCGCCTGCTGGGCCGCCGTCATGTTGGTGTCGTAATGGCTCGTTCCGGTCAGGTGCCCGGACGTGTCGTACTGATATAGCGTGGTCTTGCCGGTCTGGTCGACGGTTGCGACCGTCTGGCCAGCTGTGTTGTACAGGGTAAGCAGACTGAAAGCGCCAGCGGTTGAAATATCCCCGTAGAGGGCGGCAACACTCCCGTAGTACCCGTGGTCGGAGGGCAATGGCGAGCCGTAATCAATGGCCGACATGCGGTGGCCATTGGCGTCGTAGGTCATCACCACGACATGACCCGAGGAACTGACGGTGGCCAGCGCATTGCCTGATGCGTCGTAGATGGTCTGTGCATCGGCATTGCCAGCCTGCATCGACAGGTCGGCCACGATGGCATCGAGGGTCGGCGCGGCGGCTAGCGCGCGCATCTGGTCCATTGTCAGGTGATTGGTGACAGTGACAGCGTTGAGCGCGTTACCAGCGCTGTCGTTGGTGATAAGGGTTACCACGCCATTGACGGCCGTTGCTGCCAGGTGGCCCGCAGCATCGTAGGCGGACACAGTGATGAGGTCGCCGGCTGCGGTGCTGACCAGGCTTTGAAGGTTTGCGAGGGTCTGGTTTTGCGCGTAACTCGTCCGCTGGGCGGTGGTGAGTGCGGTGGCGTATTGCACCTGCAAAATCTGGTGCCCCGCTGCGTCGTAGGCCATGACGGTCACGTGGCCGGAAACGTCCACGGTCGCCAGCAGGTGACCCGAACTGTCGTGCAACTGATAGGTCGAGAGATCAGACGACGATGAAGCAACCGCTGCCTGGATTGACGCGGAGGTCGGATGGTCGCCCAGCCCTGCCTGCT
>Ga0193717_1000284_pt1 | contig 37740 bp, 42 predicted proteins | sample U2c2metaG_FD_145900 | JGI IMG/M metagenome (GOLD analysis project Ga0193717, IMG submission 145900) | Soil microbial communities from a riparian zone of the East river system, Colorado, United States - U2c2 | ecosystem: Environmental > Terrestrial > Soil > Riparian zone | place: USA: East River... | reverse complement strand
TCAGGCACCCGGCCCTGCGCGCGGCGACACGTGAACAGGGTGACCAGCCGCCGGAACGGGCTGCCCCACGGCGCCGAGCCGAACCGCGGTCCACCGAAGTCGGTGAGCAGCGACTCCGCCTCCGCCCAACGGCCGTCCAACGTGCTGCGGGCCGTCTGAGCGACCCGGACCATCGACTCGATCTCAGGCCGGCGAGCCGCCAGGAGCAGTCGCTCGCACTGTGCGAGCTGCCGATCCCAACCCGCCAGGTCCCCGTCCCGCAGCAGACAGGACATGAGCATCACCCGCGCGTTCACCTCGGTGCTCACCGGCAGGCCCGCCAGGCCGCAGAGCTCTTCCGCCGCCGCCGCCGCGCGCGCGCCGCGCCGCGTTGCCGCCTGGCCGGAACGCCGCCAGCAGATAGTTGTTCAGTGTCCTGGCCAGCAACGAAACCACACCGGTCACGCGGGCCAGCTCGACCGCCCGCATACGACGAGGGCGCGCACCACGCGGTGCACGCCCTCGTTGTATGCGCGACGGTCCTATGTGACGGTGACGGTCGGGGTGCCCACTTCCGCGGTCTCCCCGGCCTCCTCCGCGATGCGCATGGCCTCCTCGATCAGGGTCGCCACGATCTGGTGCTCAGGAACGGTCTTGATGACCTTCCCCCGCACGAAGATCTGCCCCTTGCCGTTACCCGACGCGACCCCGAGATCAGCTTCCCGCGCCTCGCCGGGGCCGTTCACCACACACCCCATGACCGCCACCCGCAACGGCACCGTGAGGCCCTCGAGCCCCGCCGTCACCTCGTCGGCGAGCTTGTACACGTCCACCTGCGCGCGACCACAGGACGGGCACGACACGATCTCGAGCTTGCGCTCCTTGAGGTTGAGCGACTGCAGGATCTGGATCCCGACCTTGACCTCTTCGACCGGCGGCGCCGACAACGACACCCGAATCGTGTCGCCGATGCCCTGCCGCAGCAGCGCCCCGAACGCCACCGCCGACTTGATCGTCCCCTGAAACGCCGGACCAGCCTCCGTCACACCAAGATGCAACGGATAGTCACACTGCTCAGCCAACAACTCATACGCCCGAATCATCACGACCGGGTCGTTGTGCTTCACGGAAATCTTGAGGTCGTGGAAGTCATGCTCGGCGAACAACGACGCCTCCCACAACGCCGACTCCGCCAACGCCTCCGGCGTCGCCTTGCCGTACTTCTCCATCAGGCGCTTGTCCAACGAACCCGCGTTCACGCCGATCCGGATCGGCGTGCCGTGGTCCTTCGCGGCCGCCGCGATCTCCTTGACCTGATCATCAAACTTCCGAATATTGCCGGGGTTCACCCGCACCGCCGCACAACCCGCCTCGATCGCGGCGAACACGTACTTCGGCTGGAAATGGATGTCCGCGATCACCGGAATCTGCGACTTCCGCGCGATGGCCGACAACGCCTCGGCGTCATCCGCACTCGGACACGCCACCCGCACGATGTCACAACCCGCCGCCGTCAACTCCGCGATCTGCTGCAACGTCGCGTTCACGTCCGACGTCAACGTCGTGGTCATCGACTGCACGGAAACGGGGGACTCACTGCCGACGCCGACCTTGCCGACCCGCAACTGCCTGGTCTCGCGCCGCTCGGAGAGGACCGGGGGCGGTGTCCCGGGCATGCCCAGCATGATGCCTTCGGTCATGGCTCCAGCCTACTGACCTATTCGGATCGGGTTGACGATGTCCGCTGTGACGGTCAACAACACGACCGCACCGCCGATGAAGATGAACACCATCGTGACCGCCGACAACTTTGTGTAGTCGACCGGGCCGCCCGCGGGCTTGCCCCGCAGCTTGCGGAGCCAGTCGCGGATCTTCTCGTAGAAGATGATCGCGATGTGCCCGCCGTCCAGCGGCAACAGCGGCAGCAGGTTGAACACGCCGACGAAGAAGTTCAGCGTGGCCAGGAGCAGCAGGAACAGCTCCCAGACGCCCGCCTCGACCGCGTCGCCGCCGATGATGCTCGCGCCGACCACGCTGACCGGGGTGTCCGGGTCGCGCTCGCCGCCGCCGATCGCCTCGATGACCTTCGGAATCTTCTGCGGGAACGCGAGCAGGCCCTCCCACACGCGCACGAACATCTCGCCGGTGAACTCGACCGAGCCGGGGATCGCGCTGGCCGCGGTGTACTGGTAGATCGGGGTGCTGGTGACGCCGATGGCGCCGACCTCGACAAGCTTGTTGTCGTCGGCGCCCATCTTTGAGTTCGGCGCGCCGCGCTTGACGGTCGGGATGTCGATGGTCAGCGTCTGCCGCGCACCGTCCCGCAGGATCACGAACTCGTGCTCACCGCGCAGCTTCTGCACCCGGCTGACCACGTCGGTCCAGGTCGGCGTGGCCTTGCCGTCGATGCTGACGATCTCGTCGCCCTGCCGAAGGCCCGCGTCCCGCGCCGGCGCCGGGTCGCCGGAGCCGCAGTCGGCGTACTCGAGCGTCTTCGGGTCCTGCGTGCGGGCCGCGCAGTCGGTGCCGCTGATCACCGGGGTGCCGGCCACGTTCGGCAGGCCCATGGTCGCGGCGAGCAGGTACAGGATGATGAAGCCGAGGATGAAGTGGGTGACCGAGCCCGCGACCATCACGACGAAGCGCTTCCACGTCGGGTAGCGCCACATCGCGCGGGGCGCCTCCTCCGGCGTGACCTCGTCCATCGCGGTCATGCCGGCGATGTCGCAGAAGCCGCCCGCCGGGATCGCCTTGAGCCCGTACTCGGTCTCGCCGCGGCGGAACGACCAGATCTTCGGGCCGAAGCCGATGAAGTACCGGCGCACCTTCATCCCGAAGGCCTTGGCGGCCCACATGTGCCCGGCCTCGTGCAGCGCGACCGACGCGCAGATGCCCAGCGCGAAGAGCACGATCCCCAGCAACCACGCCAGCACGTCGTCAGTCCTTTCGTTGCCCGGCGACCCCGGGCCCTGCGGCTAGTCGTTCGCGGGCGTGGGCTCTGGCCCAATCCTCCGCGGCGAACACCTCGTCGACGCCGGCCGGCTCACCGTGCCAGTCGTGCGCGTCGTCGAGAACGTCGTGGACAGTCTCCACAATCGTGGTGAAGGCCGTGTGTCCTTCCGTGAAGGCCGCGACAGCCTCCTCGTTCGCGGCGTTGTAGACCGCGGGCAGACAGCCGCCTGCCGTGCCGGCCTCGCGGGCCAGCCGCACGGCCGGGAACGTCTCGTCGTCGAGCGGCTCGAACGTCCACGCGGTCGGCTCGGCGAACGACACCGGCCGGGCCGCGCCGGGCACCCGGTCCGGCCAGCCGAGCGCCAGCGCGATCGGCAGCCGCATGTCCGGCGGGCTGGCCTGCGCGAGCATCGAGCCGTCGGTGAACGTGACCATCGAGTGGATCATCGACTGCGGGTGGACGACCACGTCGATGCGGTCGTACGGGATCCCGAACAGCAGGTGCGCCTCGATCAGCTCGAGGCCCTTGTTGATCAGCGTGGCCGAGTTGATGGTGACGACCGGGCCCATGTCCCAGGTCGGGTGCGCCATCGCGTCCTTGACGCTGACGCCGGCCAGCTCAGCACGGGTACGGCCCCGGAACGGCCCGCCGGACGCGGTGAGCACGAGCCGCGCCACCTCGTGCGGCTGCCCGCCGCGCAGGCACTGCGCGATGGCCGAGTGCTCGGAGTCGACGGGCACGATCTGACCCGGCTTCGCGGCCCGCAGCACGAGCGGGCCGCCCGCGATGAGCGACTCCTTGTTGGCGAGCGCCAGCGTGGCGCCGGTCTCGAGCGCGTGCAGCGTCGGCGCGAGACCGCGCGAGCCGGTGATCGCGTTGAGCACGATGTCGGCCGGGATCTCGGCGATGAGGTTGGTGACCGCGTCCGGCCCGGCGAAGATGCGGGGCATCGGGAAGTCGCCCCGGTCGTAGCCACGCTTCTGCGCCTCGGCGTAGATGGCGAGCTGGACATCCTCCGCCGCGGTCGAGCGGGAGACGGCGATCGCTCGAACGCCATGGGCGATCGCCTGGGCGGCGAGCGCGGCCGGATCGGCGCCGCCGGCGGCGACCCCGACGACGTCGAACAGGTCGGGAGCGGCCGCGACGACGTCCAGGGCCTGGACGCCGACCGAGCCCGTTGAGCCAAGAACGAGCACGGTGCGCTTTGTCGGAGTAGTCATCTCCCGTCATTGTGTCCTATTCAAAAGAGGGTCATTCAAAACGGGGGTGCGGGGCTGGGTCGGGTAGGTGGTTGCGTGCCCGACCGCTACCGCACGGGTGGCGGGGCGTGTGGGAGCATGATCCGGCACCGACGGATGCAAGGAGGGAACGTGGCAGGCTCGCAGCTGCAGAAGCGGTCGAAGAACCTGGTCGACCCGCACGAGGAGCCGTCCGCGGAGTGGGGCTGGCACGGCCGCTTCCCCCGGGGCCGCGAGATCGGCGGCTGGATCAGCGTGATCGGTCTGTTCGCCATGGCGTTCATCGGCAACCACGTCGCCGAGACCGAGCGGCTGTGGCTCATCGGCTTCGGCGCGTTGCTGGTCGTCGTGCTCATCGGCGAGCGCGTCCGTCAGCGCACCTCCTGGCGCCGCTAGGCACGCACCGCCTTCTCGTTCACACTCGCACGCCGGTCCGGCGTGAATTCATCGTGTCATCGCGTGGCTACCGTGCGCGCCGCACACCTGGTTGAATCAAACCCTGAAGTGGTCTAGACAACTTCAGCGAGGGAGATTCCCATGCCACGACGCAGACTCCTCACCATCCCCGTTCTCGCGGCCGCCCTGGTGTTCGGCTCGCTCCCGGCGAGCGCCGCCGCGCCGGCCGGGAGCGGCGTGCCGCTCGCCGAGCTGCGTGTCGGCACCACCGAGATCGCGAACGGCCTCACCGAGCCGACCACCGTCGTCGGGCTCGCCGACGGGCGGCTGCTGATCACGGAGAAGTCCGGCACCGTCCGCGAGTTCGACACCCGCACCGGCCGTCTCGCCGAGGAGCCGGTGCTCGACATCACCGACCGCATCAACGAGTCGGAGCAGGAACGGGGCCTGCTCGGCCTCGCCGTGGCGCCGGACTTCGCCCGCAGCAAGACGGTGTACGTGGCATACACGCGACTCCCGGACGGCGCCGTGACCCTGTCGCGCATCCGGCTCCGCACCGGCGCGGAGGAGGTCCTGCTCACCCAGCAGCACGCCGAGTTCGGCAACCACAACGGCGGCCACCTGACGTTCGGCCCGGACGGCTACCTGTACCTCGGCATCGGCGACGGCGGCAGTGGCGGCGACCCGTTCGGCAGCGGCCAGAACCTGAACACGTTGCTCGGCAAGATCCTCCGGATCGACGTCGGCCGCGCGTGCGGCGCGCTCCCCTACTGCGTGCCGGCCGGCAACCCGTTCGTCGGAGTCGCCGGGGCGCGTGCGGAGATCTGGGCGTGGGGCCTGCGCAACCCGTGGAAGTTCTCGTTCGACAAGGCCGACGGCTCGCTGTGGATCGCCGACGTCGGCCAGGGCCGCGCCGAGGAGGTCGACCACCTCCGCGCGGGCGAGGGCGGCGTCAACTTCGGCTGGTCGTGCATGGAGGGCCCGAACGTCTTCGACGAGACGCGGTGCGACCCCGCCGCCGAGTACACCGCGCCGGTGTTCCACTACCGGTCCGGTGTCGAGGGATGCGCGGTCATCGGCGGTTCGGTCTACCGAGGCCAGAAGTACGCGCAGGTGGCCAACGGCACGTACGTCGCGGCCGACTTCTGCTCTGCCACCGCGTGGGGACTGCGCCGCAACCAGGACGGCACCTACGAGAGCGGCACGATCGGCACCTTCTCCGAGTCGGTCACCGCGTTCGGCACCGACTCGCGGGGCGAGCTGTACGTGGTCGACGAACCCGGCCGGCTGTACCGGGTCTCGTTCTCCCGCGTCACGGGCTGACGACCGGACGGGTGCTGCCGATAACCCCCTGGTGACAATTTCTACCAAGTGGTAGAAATCAATGGGAGCGCTTCCATGCGCCATGTCGACCTTCAGGGGGAGTTGGGATGAGCACCCTTTCCGTGCAGCTGTACTCCGTCCGCGCGGCCTTTGCGGACGATCCGCGCGAGACGCTGCGCCGGCTCGCCGCCATCGGGTTCACGCAGGTCGAGCCGTACGGCCTGTTCGAGAACGCGGCTGTGCTGCGTACCGCGCTCGGAGACCACGGCCTCACCGCGCCGACCGCGCACGCCCAGCTGATCGGCGTCGACCAGGCCGCGGTGTTCGCCGCGGCCGTCGAGTGCGGCGTGCGCGTCGTGATCGACCCGTTCGTGCCGGCCGACCGCTGGCAGGACGCGGCCGGCGTCGCGGCGACGGCGACCGCGCTGAACGACGCGGCGAAGCTCGCTGCCGAGCACGGCCTCACGGTCGGCTACCACAACCACTGGTGGGAGCTGGAGTCCCAGGTGGACGGTCGCAACGCGTTCGAGGTGCTCGCCGACCAGCTCGACCCGGACGTGGTGCTCGAGGTCGACACCTACTGGGCAGCCGCGGGTGGCGCGGACGCGCCGGCGCTGTTGCGGCGCCTCGGAAAGCGGGTGCACGCGCTGCACATCAAGGACGGCGACCTCGCCACCGACGCGTCCGGCCAGGTCCCCGCCGGCCAGGGCCGGATGCCGGTCGCCGAGGTGCTCGCCGCGGCGCCGGACGCGCTGCGCGTGGTCGAGTTCGACGCCTACGACAGCCCTGCCGGCGACGTCTTCGACGGCATCGCCGCGAGCCACGCCTACCTGACCGGCCTCAACGGCGGAGCCCGGTGACCGCCGGACCGGTCGGCGTCGGCGTGATCGGCGCCGGCGTCATCAGCGACACCTACCTCGAGAACCTGACCGCCTTCCCGGACGTCCGTGTCCTGATGGTCGCCGACCTGGACACCGCACGAGCGCGGGCGCAGGCGGACAAACACGGCGTGCCCCGCGCGGGCACGGTGGCCAAACTGCTCGCCGACCGGGACGTCGAGCTGGTGATCAACCTGACGATCCCGGCCGCGCACGTCGACGTCGGTCTCGCCGCGCTGGAGGCCGGCAAGCACGTGTGGGCCGAGAAGCCGCTCGCACTCGACCGCGAGACCGGTGCCAAGCTGCTCGACAGTGCCCGCGAGAAGGGTTTGCGGGTGGCGAGCGCGCCGGACACCGTGCTCGGTCCCGGCCTGCAGACCGCACGGCGGGCCATCGACGATGGCCGGATCGGCGAGCCGCGCACGGCGCTCGCGTTGTTGCAGTCGCCGGGGCCGGAGAGCTGGCATCCCGCGCCGGAGTTCCTGTTCGCGGCCGGCGGCGGGCCGCTGCTCGACATGGGGCCGTACTACCTGACCGAGCTGGTCCAGTTGCTCGGGCCGATCAGCCGCGTCACCGGTGCGGGCGGGCAGGCCCGCGCGACGCGTGTCATCGGGTCCGGTCCCCGTGCCGGCACGGAGTTCGCGGTGAGCGTGCCGACGACGGTCAGCGCGCTGGTCGACTTCGAGCGCGGCGGTTCCGCACAGGTGGTGCTGAGCTTCGACTCGGCGCTGCATCGCGGTCTGCTGGAGGTCACCGGCACGCTCGGCGTGGCCGTTCTGCCGGACCCGAACCGGTTCGACGGCGCGACCGTGCTGCACCTGCTCGGCGGTCCGGAGCCAGAAGAGCTGGCGGCACAAGGACATGCGGCGTCCCGCGGCACCGGTGCACTCGAGCTGGCTCGCGCGATCCGCGCCGGCGTGCCGGAACGCGCGTCCGGCGAGCTCGCCTACCACGTGCTCGACGCGATGCTGTCCATCGAGGAGTCGATCACCAGGGGGCAGCCGGTGACGGTCGCGAGCACCGTCGACGTGCCGCCCGCGCTGCCGGCGGGCTGGGACCCCTATGCGAGCACGTTGTCGAGGTAGACACGCAACGAGCCGACGAGGTCCACGTCGTCCGGTGTGGTCAGCCACTGCACCTGCAACCCGTCCATCAACGCGATGAACGTCAACGCCGCCATCCCCGGTTCCACTCCGGCCCGCAGGCGCCCCTCGTCGGCCAACATCTGGAACGACGCGAGCGCGGCGTCGCGCGCGAGCTGGTAGTGCCGCACGAAGTAGTCGTGGGCGGGATGGTCCGGCGCCACCGCCTCAGCGGCGAGCCGCGAGTAGAGGTCGACGATGCCGGGGTGCGCGACGTTGTGCTCGGCGAGCGCGATGAAGTGCCGCAGCACGTGCAAGCCGGGCGGCGCACCGAGCTGCAGCCGCTCGGCGTCCTCGATGTCGCGCCGCTCCAGCACCGCGGTGAGCAATGCTTCCTTCGTGGGGAAGTAGTAGAGCAGGCCGGCGTGCGTGATGCCGGCCCGCTTGGCCACCTCCCGCAACGACGACCCGTGATACCCCGCTTCGCCGTACACGGCGACCGCCGCCGAGAGGATGTCCTCCCGACGGATCCGCCCCTTGAGATAACCCCCGGTCACGGAGCGGGAAGGAGGTCAGCGGCACGCATCCACCCATCATGCCGCAGGCGCCCCACCTCGCCGCTTCCGGTGACGGCCGAGCTGGACGGACCACCGGCTCGACGCGCGGTCTTGGCTCCAGGCTGTGCGCCGTGATCCATCTGCGGCGCACCTTCCCGGTCGGTCAGGTTCGGCCCCGCACCGGACCCGTCAGCGATGGCCGAAGCGGCCGTGGCCGCCCTACTGGCTGGCATCGCCGAGGAAATGCCGCAGGAGGAAGCGCTGTGAGCGGGGTAAGCTGAAGAGTGAGCCTGACACACAAGGAAATCTTCGAGCGGTATCTGTACGCCGGCACCATCACGCGGAACCCGGACGCGGTCGCGGACCTGTTCACCGAGGACGGCGTACTCGAGCTGGCGCTTGTGCCCGACGGTCATCGGCTGCCCCGCCGGCTGGTCGGTCGGGAGGCGATCCGGGTCGGGGTGGTGGCGTATCACCAAGAACCTTCCTTCGACGGCACGGTGAACTTCGAGGAGTCCGCCTTGGTCCTGCACGACACGGCCGATCCGGACGTGTTCGTCGCCGAGATCGACACGGTGCTCGACGACAGGGCCGGCCGGCGCGTAACGATGTCCCTGGTGCAGATCTTCCGGGTCCGCGACGGGCGCATCGCCATGATTCGCGACTACTTCACGGTTCCGGAATAACGCCATGAATGACCGAGTTGTCGATCAGGTGGCGGTGACGTGCGGTCGAGTGCCCGGCTAGCGCTAGCGAGGAGGCGCCACCTGCGACAGCCCACCCACCCGGCGGCGCTGGTGTTCGCGGCGGTCGCCGTCGTGCACCTCGCGGCGCAGCTCGCCGGGGCGGGCACGGTCGCCACGGTCACCCAGTGGCTGCTGATGCCCCTGCTCGCGGTGGCGTTCCGGTCCGCGACGAACGGCGGACGGCTGGTGCTGCTCGCGCTGGGCTTCTCCTGGCTCGGCGACACCGTCCCCGCGCTGTTCTCCAGCGACACCCGCTTCCTCGCCATGGTCGGGCTGTTCCTGTGCGCGCAGGTCACCTACATCGCGGCGTTCCTGCCGGCCTGGCGCGGTTCGGTGCTGCGCCGGCCGGCGCTGCTGGGGTACCTCGCCGCGTTCGGCGCCCTGCTGGTGGCGTGCGCGCCGGGCGCTGGCGGGCTGCTCGTCCCGGTGATCTGTTACGGCGTGTGCCTGACACTCATGGCCGTGCTGGCCACCGGTGTCCACCCGCTGACAGCCGTCGGCGGCGCGGTGTTCTTCGTGTCCGACGGGCTCATCGCACTCGACGCCTTCGCCACCTGGTACGCGCCGCCCGCGCCGGGGTTCTGGGTGATGCTGACCTACCTCGCGGGCCAGGCGTTGATCGTCGCCGGTGTCCTGCGTGCGGCTGACCCCAGCCAGTTGGAGACGTCAGCTCGGTCGGGCCAGTTCGATGCCGACCTTCCCGCCGATCCGCAATGCCATCGTGCGGGTCGGCTCCACGGTGAAGCCGGCTGCGGCGATCAGTTGTGACACCGCGCCACTCACGTTGTCGCGCACCTGTTCGCGCATCCGGCCGCGCATGCCGCCGGGTCGGTGGCCGTGATGGTCGTCGTGGTTGTCGTGCACCGCGTCGGCCAGGATCAGCACCCCGCCGGGTCGCAGCACCCGAGTCACTTCGGCGAACAGCGCGTCCTTCGACGTGCCGTCCAAGTGATGCAGCATCAGGCTGGAGAAGACCCGGTCGAACGAGCCGTCGGGATAAGGCAGTTCCTGTGCGAACCCTCGGTCCAGCCGCATGTCGACGCCGGCCCGCCGCGCCTTGCGCCCGGCACGGGCCAGCGCCTTGTGGTCCGGGTCCAGACCGACGAGCTCGACCTCGGGATACAGCTTGCCGGTCGTCCGTAGCAGGTTCCCGGTGCAGCACCCGACGTCCAGCACGCGCTGCCCGTCCCGCAGCCCGGCCAGCGTGATCATCTCCCGGTGGATCGCGCGCAGCCCGAACACGTGGTGCGCCGCGTCGTAGAGCGGCATCAGGAAGTGCTTGCCCAGGCCTGGGATGTACTCTCGTTGAGATATTTCTTCGGTCATGCAGACAGTCTGGCTGCAACTTGACCTGCGGACTTGTGCTGATACACGGCAATAGTGGGACGATTCGACGATGAGAACCGTGCGACGGCCACCGGCTCGGGACCGGCCGGCGACCTACTCGATGCTGCCCGCGCCCGGCGAACTGCCGGTGTCGACCTGGCGGCTGGAGCACGGCTGGCAGACCAGCGGCTCGTTCGAGGAACACGCGCACGACTTCCCCGCCCTGGCGTACTTCCAGACCACCGGCGGGCTGCTGCGCACCGGCCGGCGGGCCTGGCCGATCGAGGCCGGCGACCTGTTCGTGATGGCACCCGGTGACGTGATGGGCAGCATCGACGCCGCTGACCTGGCCGGCGTCGACGGGTGGGGCGTGTCCTTCACCGCCGACGCGCTCGGCCCGGACGTGCCCGGCGCCCACCTGGCCTGGCGCACCCACCCGTTGCTGTTCCCGTTCGTGCGCGGCGGGGCGATCGGCGCACTGCGGCTGCGAGTACCCGAACCGGACCGGACCGAATGGCCCACCCGGATCCACGCCCTGCACGACGAGCTGGCGCAGCGTCAGGACGGCTATCGGGAGGCCGCGCTGGCTCACCTGGTGCTGCTGCTGGTCGGAGTGTCCCGGCTGGCCGGCGACGTGGTCGGCGATCTGCGCGAGAACAGTGAACCGCTGCTCGCCGAGGTGTTCGACGTCATCGAACGCCGCTACCCGCAACCGCTGTCGCTGCGCGACGTGGCCGCCGAGGTGAACATCTCCCCCGGCCACCTCACCTCGACCGTCCGTGGACAGACCGGCCGCACCGTCCAGCAGTGGATCACCGAGCGGCGCATGGTCCAGGCCCGGCGCCTGCTCGCCGCGACCGAACTGCCGATCGGCGAAGTGGGCAGACGGGTGGGCTTCCCCGACGCCGGCTACTTCGCCCGCACTTTCGGCAGAACGCACGACATGAGCCCCGCCCAGTGGCGACGGGCCGGCGCCGACCCGACCGCGTCGAGGACACCGGCGCGATAGAAAGTAATGGCCGTCGGGTACTCAGTGCGTTTTCGAGCAGCTAGTGGAGACAACGATGACCAGCTATGTCGTGGCGACGCCTGCCGAGGTCGACGGGCCGATGACCGGCGCGGACCGCGAGATCCTGCGTGGCTACCTGCGTTGGCAGCGTTCGACGCTGCTCAACGTGTGCGCCGGGCTGTCCGGAGCGCAACTGGTCGCCCGGCCACTCGCCTCGTCGTCACTGTCGTTGCTGGGGTTGGTCCGACACCTGGCGAAGGTCGAGCGGATCTGGCTGCGGCAGCGGGCGGCCGGGGAGGACGTGCCGCCGCTGCACGGCGGCGCCGGCGACCCTGCCGACTTCACCGAAGGGCTCGCCACCGATGCCGAGGCCGAGGTGCGGGCGCTACAGGACGAGTGGGCGGCCGCCGACCGTGCCGTCGACGCCCTGCCATGGACCCGCGAGGTCGAGGTCGGCGGCGACCTGATGTCACTCGGGATGATCCACGTGCACCTGATCGGCGAGTACGCCCGCCACAACGGCCACGCCGACCTGCTACGCGAGGCGATCGACGGCACCACCGGCCGCTGAGCAACCCTCCGTCAGCCCTCAACGGGGGCGATAGACATCAGCCCGGTGATCGACGCATAGCACAACGACTCTTCGGCATGCGTCGTCGATCTCGTAAAGGACACGAAACGCACCGCGCCGCGCCGATCGGATACCGTCCAACTCGTACCGAAGCGCCTTGCCCACGCGGTGCGGATTGTCCAACAACGTGCCGGTAATGAACCCGATGACGGCGGCGGCAACGCCTTCTGGAAGCTTGTGTTGTATGACCCGGGCGGCGCTTGCCGCAACTTCAAGATCGTAGCGTTCGGTCACGACGGCGGTCGTAGGGCACGGACCGCGTCCACCCCACGAACGACGTCGCCGCGGTCGACCTCGCCGCGACTTTCCCGGATACCCGCCATCGTCTCCGAGTCGCTGAGAATCTCCAGCGTCTCCTCCAGCGCCGCCAAGTCCTCATATCCAATCAGCACCGCCGCGGGCCGCCCGTTGCGGGTGACCACGACGCGCTCATGCTCGCGCTCCGCCCGGTCGACGAACTCCGACAGGTGGTCACGCACTGCCCGTAACGGCTCAACGGTCATGGCCACAATTGTGGCACGTCCTCGAATGAACGGCCAGCGCTCCCCGCACCGCCATCGTTCACGCGTTGATAGCGTCGCGCTCGACGGTCAGGTCAGCACGATCGGCCGCGGCACGGCCGGCGTGCCAGCCGGCTCCGTTGGTGACCGACACCGAGCGCCGCACGGTGTGGCTGAACATCGCCGCGAAGGTCTCCTCGACCACGCGCGACCGCTTGGCCAGCACCGGCAGCAGCCGAGCGTCCTCGGCCGGGTCGTGCGCACAGGTACCGGCGTCGTCGAGGCGCTCACCGATTCGCGCGGCGTAGGCGACGAGAAAAGACTGCCGGAACGACCGGGTCCGCGACGTTCCCACACGGGTGACCTGGCTGCCCTCGGCGACCATCGCGCGAGTGGCCTGCACCAGCAAGGAGGTGCTCAGCAGTTCGGTGATCTCCAGGTCCATCCCCTCACCGACCACGGCGACGAACCCCAGCTTGGCGTAGAACACCGTCCTGCACCGGTTGGCCTTCGCGATGGCCGCCACGAGATGAGACTTGGCGTCCACGTACGGACTGTCCAACCACAGCCGGATCGAGGTCGCCGTCTGCTGCCGCTGAGTGTCGGCGTCGAGCAGCGCCCGCTCGAACGCGTGCCGGTTCATCAACTCCTGTGCCTTGGCCGACAACGCCTCCGCCTCTTCGGGGTACTCGGTGGACTCCGCTTTGGCCAGAAGAGCACGAACCTTCGCCAGCACCTTCTGGTCGACCCGGGACGCCGGCACGGATTCTTGTCGTGCGGCGCCCGGGAGAGGCACGATGCGCGGCAGCTTGGGGAGAGTCACCAGCGTGGCCAGCGACGTGATCGTGACCAGCAGCGCCTGCCTGAGCTCGGCACCGTGGCGCTCGGCCCACTGAAGCAGGTGCGGCCGGCCACGGTCCCACCACACCGTGGCGTCGAGCTGTTGGATCTGCGCGGCCCATCGCGCGTCGACCGCCGCCTCGCTGTACCGGGCATGGTCCGCGGCGATCGTGTCCACCAGCAGATCGGTCGCCGCGGCGTCGGCACGCCGCCGGATGATCTCCCAGAGGTCGGCCGGTAGCCAGCCGGCCTGCCACAGCCGGTGGACGAGCTCTGTCATGGCGATGCCGGCGCCGGTGGCCACCGCGCGCGACTGGCCGGCGAAACGATCGCTCGACAGCTCGGCCGCGCACGCTTGCGCCGCCGCGGCATCGCCGTCGGCATGAGCGTGCGCGGCCGCCAGCAGCATGTGTGCGAACTCGGCCGGTGACACGGCTTGCGAGGTCCAGAAGTCGTCCGGTTCCCCACACGTGCAGCCCGGCCCGTGCGGGCCGGAGGATCCGTGCCGTGGCGGAGTGAGGCCGCGACGCTGCCGGTCGCGCTTCCTGGCGGCCCGCTTCTCCTGGTTCCGCTTACTCATCCCTGACCTTTCCGCACGGTCACGCCGAAGCCGCACTGGCCACCAGCGGCACCTCGACACCGTGTTCACGGGCGAGCCTCGTGTAGACACTTCGCTGCCCGAGACCGGTCAGCCGAACCCGCAACCCTTCGGGTGGTGACGCCACCCACGGCGCCATACCGACGACCTGAGCCACGGCCATCGCTTTCGAAGACAGCTCGTCCGACCGGAACGGAACGTCGACCTCGACCGCGCCGAGCTCGGCCAGAACGGACAAGCTACGCCGGAGCACTGACGTGGCAAGCGCATCCAGCAGCTCGTCGCCGGCCGGACGATCCCCGGCTCGCTCGGCCATCACACCGTCCATGAGCTCCCCGGCATCGGCGAACTCACCGTCGGGGAACTCCCGGTACAGGTTCCCGAGCATATGCGGCGTCCACGGCTGCATCCACTCCCGGAGCCGCTCCTGCTCCGGCGTCGCCGCGTCGGCGCCGGGGTGGACCAGTTCGTCGAAGACCTCGTCCCACAGGTCCAGCGCCTGCTCGGCGGCCGCGTCGCGGCGTAGCACGGCTCGGAGCGTGGGCAACGTGTCACCAGGGATAACGCGGGTGTGGCGCAGCGAGAGCACGTCGAGCTCGATCGCCAGGTCCCACAACATCGCGAGCGCGGGCACGTCTCGCAACGGCCGAGCACGCTGGTCCAGCACGCCGACCGCGGCCGCCGCCGCAGGCACGTCCGCACGGGACGGCTCACCACGCCGGTCCACCGGACGGCCACCGTCACCCGCCCACTCCGCGAGCATGGACAACCGGCGCAGCAGCTCACTGCCAACCACGGCGGCCACCAGTTCCGTGTCGGCCGGAAGCACTGGAGGCTGTGCCAACCGGACGTCGGCACAGCCACAGTCACACGGCGCCAGGTCCGACCAGACCAGGCTCTTGTCCGGCGACAAACCCGGCATGAGAATCGCCACCTGACTGCCGTGCACAACCAGGCATCCGGTCGCGTAGCGCGGGTCCTGGTCCATCAGCTCGCCGAGGACCCGGCGCCGTCCCTGTGCGTCCAGCGCGCTGAACCGCTCGGCCCACCGGTCGATCTCGGCCACGTCGGAGTCGAAGCTCACGCCGTCTTCGCGCATGGCCGTCCACACGCGTTTGGCCAGCCGGTACCGGGAGGTGTCGGCCATCGCCGCACCGAACTTGACCGCCACCCGGTCCAATTCCTTGCGGAGCGTGGCGACTCTCGTGCTGCCGGGATGCAGCCGCCCACTGTCCTCCAGGAACCGGAGGAACTCCCGAACCGTGTCCACGGCATGCTCGGCCAGTCCCCAAGCATCAGTCTGCCGGGCCGGCAGGTGGTCGATCAGCAGCCGGTGCACGTCACCGCCTCGCCACAAAGTCGGATCGGGCCGGCGCTGGTAGTCCTCACGACCCTGCAACAAGATCCCAATCCGGTCCCGCCACAGTTCCACCGCGTCGACACCCGACGGCAACATTCCTCGCGCGGCCGCCCACTCCTCGAACGCGCCCACCACACGACGCCTCGCTCGCAATGACACCTCGCACAGAGTAGCGACCGGCCAACGTCATCCGACGGAGGCACGCCCCAGCCAGTCAAGATCAACACCGGCGCTTCTGCGGAGTTCCAACAGCATTGGGGGCAGGGCCACTACGACGATCGCGGCGATGGCCGGGTTTCCCAAGCCAGCAACCTGCCCAGTTGACGATAAGTTCCCCACAACACAGATTTCACTCATAGAGGAAAGTACTCAGACGAGCGAAGTTTTCTTGACGCCAGCGAACTGTTACGACAGACTACGGACCGTGGCTACTGGAGAGTGGAGTCCCGAAACGTTACTTGACCAGGGAGTTCATGCCCTGGCCGATCTACTCGGGCCCGGTTGGACGATCAGACGAGTTCAGCACCAAGGGGAAGAGACCAGCTCCAGCGATCAAGGAGCAGACGCTGTCCTAGAAGTGACACCAGCAGGCCCGAGCCCATACGCCGAGTTCCTGGTCGACCTGAAGAGCAAGATCAGCCCTCGCCAGGCGGAGGAGATCCTCCTACCCAAGAACGCCCTGGTTCGGCGAGTGAGCAACCGCACGAACCTCATGCTGATGGCGCCATGGATAGCCCCACGAACTCAGCGAATCCTCCGCGACCACGGCATCAGCTACCTCGACTTGACGGGCAACGTCTACGTTCGCGTGTCACAGCCAGCCATCATCATCAACACGCAAGGTGCTATCCGAGAACCACGGGTCGCGGCTCCGAAGAATGCCAGAACTACCCTCGCCGGACCGAAGGCAGGACGTCTCGTTCGGCTACTCGCTGATGTCGCCCCGCCCTACCGGGCTACGCAACTTGCCGACCACACTGGTCTCAGCCTCCCCTACGTCTCCAAACTCCTAGATCACCTCGAAGACCAGTTGCTCATCCGCCGGGAGGGTCGGGTGATCTCGGATGTCGACTGGATTGGCCTGCTACGCGCTAGAGCAACAACCTTCGACCTTCTCCGCCACAACCCCTTCGTCGGCATGCTCGCGCCTAACGGTATCGCCCCAGTGCTAGATGCTGCGCGAAAGCTTTCGCAAGACGTCCGGAACTCCAATCGAATCGCCGTGACTGGCCCCTACGCAGCACGTGCGGTGGCACCTAGGGCTTCCGGGGGACAGCTAATGCTGTATGTCCCGCACGAACCGCACAGCCCCGACCGCGTCGGCCACCAACTCGGACTGCTTCGCGTGGACGAAAGCGCAGATGTTCTACTTCTCCGAGCCCACGACGAAATCGTGTTCGAGCGCATGAGAATCCTCGACGGGACTCCCCACGTAGCCTTGAGCCAACTCGTCATCGATGGCCTGTCCGGCCCCGGTAGGCTACCCGCGGAAAGTGAAGCAGTTCTCGAATATATGATCGGCAATCCAAAATGGCGCGCCACCAGCCTTGAGTCCATGCGGAATCCCACAGGCAGTACAAGTTAGCCAGACATTGAGCACAAGGAAGTTGAGAAGTCGATGGCGACTGCACCGGACGGTGTGGACCAATCGGAACTTACAATCGTGGCCCGGCGCGTACTCTTGGACGGCCTGACTGCCCTCAGCGCGCATCTTGACGCCATCACGGTGGTCGGTGGCCAAGCAGTTTCGCTACGCACCCCCAGCGCCGCCGTGGCAAGCGCCGCCTATACCTCCGACGGAGACCTCAGTATCGATCCGCAGCGTCTTGGCGACAAGCCGCTGGTAGACGAGGCACTCAAGGCCGCTGGTTTCGCACTGAGGCAGAAAAATCAACCAGGTCTGTGGGTACGCTCCGAAAAGATCGACGGTCAGGATATACCAGTGGAACTCGACATACTCGTCGGGAAAACACTGGCCCCCACTGGCAAGCGCAGCGTGAAAATCGCGCCACATGGGCATATGTCAGCACGCTGGATCGAAGGCTTGGAAGTCGCGGTCGAAGACCGTTCACCGCTGCTCGTCACAAGCCTGGATCCGACTGACACACGCGCCATCAACGTAAACGTGGCGGGACCTTCCGCCCTGCTCGTTGCCAAGGCATTCAAGATCTGGGACCGTCTCAAAGGGGCGGCTGCCCGCCCCGATCGTGTCGTCGACAAGGACGCGAGCGACGTCCTCAGGATCATGATGACCACACCTGCGGGTCACGTGGCTGCAACGCTGGCCACCTTGACCAGAAGCGAGCGCGTTGGCGCTGTGGCGATCGAGGGGCTTGGCTACCTACGTGATCTCTTCGGACGTCCCAGAAGTCGGGGGGTCGAGATGGCGGTGCGAGCTCTCACCGGCGATATTCCCGAAGATCGCATCCGAGCGCTGGCACCTGCCTTTGTTCGTGCTTTGCCGTAGAGAGTCCGAGGAAACTGCACTAGCCCTCGGCGGCGAGTTGGCCGCAGGCCGCGGCGATCTCCTGGCCTCGGGTGTCTCGCACCGTGCAGGCGACGCCGCCCTCGTTGACTCGGCGCACGAACTCACGCTCCACCGGCTTCAGGGCCGCGTCCCACTGCGAGCCCGGCGTCGGGTTCAGCGGGATCACGTTCACGTGCACGAACTGCTTCAGATGCTTCCGCAACCGCTTCGCCAACAGATCAGCCCGCCACGGCTGGTCGTTCACATCGCGGATCAGCGCGTACTCGATCGACACCCGACGACCTGACGAGTCGGCGTAGTACCTGGCCGCCTCGAGGACCTCGTCCACCGACCACCGCGTGTTCACCGGCACCAACGTGTCACGCAGCTCGTCATCCGGGGTATGCAGCGACACCGCCAGCCGAACCTGCATCTTCTCGTCCGCCAGCTTGCGGATCGCCGGCGCCAGTCCGACCGTCGACACCGTGACCGAGCGCTGCGAGATCCCCAGGCCGTTGGGCGCCGGCTCCGTGATCCGTCGAACCGCCGCCACCACACGCTTGTAGTTGGCGAGGGGCTCGCCCATGCCCATGAAGACGATGTTGGACAGACGGCCCGGCGCACCGAGGTCGCCGTCGCGCATGGCGGCGGCCGCCGTGCGGACCTGGTCCACGATCTCCGCCGTCGAGAGGTTGCGTTGCAGACCACCCTGGCCGGTGGCGCAGAACGGACACGCCATGCCGCAGCCGGCCTGGCTCGACACGCACAGGGTGGTGCGGTCGGCGTAGCGCATCAGCACGCTCTCCAGCAGCGTCCCGTCGTGCGCGCGCCACAGCGTCTTGCGCGTGGTGTCGTCGTCGCAGCTCAGGTGCCGCACGACCGACAGCAGCGGCGGCATCAGCTCGTCGACCAACCGCTGCCTCGACGCGGCCGGGATGTCGGTCATCGCGGCGGGGTCGGCGGTCAGGCGGCCGAAGTAGTGGTTGGACAGCTGGTTCGCGCGGAACGGCTTCTCCCCCAGCTCGACGACCGCGGCACGACGTTCGTCGGCGGAGAGGTCAGCGAGATGGCGGGGCGGAAGGCCGCGCTTGGGTGCGTCGAAGACGAGGGGCAATGCGGTCATGGCTCCCCCATTGTCCCACGCCGCTCGAACTGACCTGGTCAGAGGCGACTTCCGCACAGAACGTTGCATCGCGATGCATTCCGATATATCGTGAACCTATCGCGATACCACGCGATGCATCACACAGGGAGGAACCCATCATGCGTCCATCATTCGGACACGACCATTCATTCGGACACCACGAGGCCCCGATCTTCGGGGACCCGAGGACCCGCTTCGGCGCGCCGGACGCGCGCGGCGGCATCCCGTTCCCGCCCGTACCACCCGGCCCATGGCCGGGACCGCCCGGCGGCGGCTTCCCCTTCGGTGGGCTCGGCCCCGGGGAACGTGGCCACCGGCGCGGCGGGCGGAGCCACGGCCCCGGCCGGCGCAGCAGGCGCGGCGACGTGCGGGCGGCGATCCTCACGCTGCTCGTCGAACGACCCATGCACGGCTACGAGATGATCCAGGAGATCACCGAACGCAGCGGCGAACTGTGGCGACCGAGCCCCGGCTCCGTCTACCCCACACTGCAGCTGCTCGCCGACGAGGGCCTGATCAACGACGAGGGCAAGGGCAGCCGCCGGCTGTACACGCTGACCGACGAGGGCCGGGCGGCGGCCGCGAAGATCGAGACCCCGCCGTGGGAGCAGATCGCACGCGACGCCGACCCGAAGGACGTCAACCTGCGCGACGCGATCGGCCAGCTCATGGGGGCGACCGTCCAGGTCGCCCAGGCCGCGACCGACGCACAGAAGACCCGCGCGGTCGAGGTGCTCAGTGAGGCCCGCCGCGCGCTGTACGCCATCCTCGGCGAGGCCACCCCGCCCGAGCAGGACTCGGACGACGACGAGGACTAGGCAACGAGCAGCCCGGTCGGCTTTCGCCTGGTCAACACCCGGTAGCCGACCGGGAAGCTCAACCCGACGACGTCCTTGACGGCCCGGTCCGCGACCCGCGACGAGAACTCGATCCGCAGCACGGACTCCAGGCCGGCCCGGTCCGCGAAACGCCACCGCGTCTCGACGGACCGGGACTCGAACCCCATCCGCGCGAAGAAGCGGTCCACCTCGACCGGGTCGTACTCGGGCAGGTCGGCACGCATCCAGTCGCCGTAGGGGCGGTGCCGGACATCCAGGTCGACGATCGCCAGCACGCCGCCGGGGCGCAGCACCCGCTCCGCCTCGGCGAGCCCCGGCTCACAGCCCGGACCGAAGAAGTACGCGGTCCGGGCATGAGCCACGTCCACGCTCGCGTCCGGCAGCGGCAGCCGCTGCGCCGACCCCGCCGCCACCGACACCGTGGGCAGCGCCGCCACCCTGGTGCGCGCCAGCTCCACCAGCGGCTCGTACGGCTCGACGCCGGTCACCCGACGCGCGAGCGACGCGAACCTCGGCAGGTGGAACCCGGAGCCGCAGCCGATGTCGACCACGTCGCGGCCCGTCCAGTCGGCCCGTTCGGCAAGGACCCGCCAGACCTCGCCGTCGATGTCCTGCGCCCGGTTCTCGGCCTCGTAGACCTCGGGCCAGTGCCAGATGTTCGGGCTGGGCACCGCCTCGGCGTCACGCCGGGCCGCGGCGATCCGCTCGCGCGCCCTCGACACCAGTCCCACATCGTCAAGCAAACCACGCCGCACCGACATCAGATGAAGATCAGCCCGGGATGAACAGGCGCAGCAGCAGCCACGACACCACGGCGGAGGGCAGCAGCGAGTCCAGCCGGTCCATCAGCCCGCCGTGGCCGGGCAGCAGCGTGCCCATGTCCTTGATCTTGAGATCCCGCTTGATCAGCGACTCCACCAGGTCGCCGATCGTCGCCGTGCACACGAGCGCGACGCCGAACAACGCGCCCTGCCACCACTGGCCGTCCAGCATCAGCGTGATCGTCAGCGTGCCGGCCACGATGCCCGCGACCACCGAGCCCGCGAAGCCCTCCCAGGACTTCTTCGGGCTGATCGTCGGCGCCATCGGGTGTTTGCCGAGCTTCGCGCCGACGGTGTAGCCGCCGATGTCCGAGCTGACCACCAGGATCAGGAAGCACAGGACCCTGGCGACGCCGTCCTCTGCGACCACCAGCATCGACGCGAACGACGCGAACAGCGGCACGTACGCGGCGGTCAGGACCGACGCGCTGACATCCCGCAGGTACCCGTCGGCGCCGCCGCGGAACCGCCACACCAGGCACGCGAGGATCGTCACGACGAACGCCGCGAGCAGGCCGTTGCGCCCGTACGGCCAGGACAGCCACACCATCGCCTGGCCGCCGATCAGCACCGGCCACAGCGCGACGCGGATGTCCGCGCCGCGCTTCAGTGCGCCGGCCAGCTCGACGGTGCCGACCGCGACGGCGACCGCCACGACCCCGACGAAGATCTGTCGCACGGTCAGCAGCGACACGAGCACGACGGCGCCGAGCAGCACGCCGACGCCGATCGCGGCCGTCAGGTTGCGGCCGGACTTCGGAGCGGGAGCCACCGACGCGTCGCCGGCCGCCTCACCGGTCGTCACACGGTTCTCCTCGACGGGTTCTGGCCCAGTGGGTGCGCTGATCATGTTGTGCCGGGCTCAGACCTCGAGCAGTTCGGTTTCCTTGTGCTTGACGAGATCTTCGACCTGCGTGACGTACTTGTCGGTGAGGTTCTGCAGCTCCTTCTCCGCGCGGGCCACGTCGTCCTCGCCCGCCTCGCCGTCCTTGGCGATGCGGTGCAGCTCCTCGTTCGCCTTGCGGCGGATGTTGCGGATGGAGACCTTCGCGTCCTCGCCCTTGTTTTTCGCGACCTTCACCATGTCCCGGCGGCGTTCCTCGGAGAGCTGGGGAATGAGCACGCGGATGATCGTGCCGTCGTTGGTCGGGTTGACGCCGAGGTCGGAGTCGCGGATCGCCTTCTCGATGGCGTTCAGCTGGCTGACGTCGTACGGCTTGACGACCGCCATCCTGGCCTCGGGAACGTTGATCCCCGCGAGCTGGTTCAACGGGGTCGGCGAACCGTAGTAGTCGACAACGATCCGGGAGAACATGCCGGCGTTGGCGCGGCCGGTGCGCACGGAGGCGAGCTCCTCCTTGGCGACCGTCACCGCCTTGTCCATCTTCTCCTCGGCGTCGAAGAGTGTCTCGTCGATCAAAGCCTGCTCCTGTTACGTGTGTGGACCCGGACGGCGTGGCGGCGGCGGTCAGGGAGTGCTGACCACGGTGCCGATCCTCTCACCACGCACCGCGCGAGCGATGTTCCCCTCGGTGAGCAGATTGAACACGATCATCGGCATGTTGTTGTCCATGCACAGACTGAACGCGGTCGCGTCGGCGACCGCGAGACCACGCTCGAGCACCTCCCGGTGGGTGATGTGCTCGTACATCTTCGCGTCGGGTGTCGTCTTCGGGTCGTCGGTGTAGACGCCGTCGACGGACTTGGCCATCAGCACGACCTCGCAGCCGATCTCCAGCGCACGCTGGGCGGCCGCGGTGTCGGTGGAGAAGTACGGCATGCCGACGCCGCCCGCGAAGATCACCACGCGACCCTTCTCCAGGTGCCGCTCCGCGCGGCGGGGAATGTAGGGCTCGGCGACCTGGCCCATGGTGATGGCGGTCTGCACGCGCGTGTCGATGCCGAGCTTCTCCAGGAAGTCCTGCAGGGCAAGGCAGTTCATGACGGTGCCGAGCATCGCCATGTAGTCGGCGCGGTCGCGGTCCATGCCCCGCTGGGACAGCTCCGCGCCGCGGAAGTAGTTGCCGCCGCCGATCACGACGGACACCTGCACGCCTTCGCGCACGACATCGGCGATCTGCCGCGCGACGGTCTGCACCACGTCGGGGTCGACGCCGACCTTGCCGCCGCCGAGCATCTCGCCGCCCAGCTTGAGCAGCACTCTGCGGAAACCGTGCCTGCGGAGTTCCATTGCTCTCCCGTCGGTGGTGCTGGTTTTACAGGACGGTGCCCCGCCCTCGGCGAACGCGAGGGCGGGGCACCGCCTGGGGTCCAGGCTTCTGGATCAGGACTGGCCGATCTCGAAGCGGGCGAACCGGCTGACCGTCACGCCCGCTGCCTCCAGCACGGCCTTGACGGTCTTCTTGGAGTCCTGCACCGAGGACTGCTCGAGCAGCACCGAGTCCTTGTAGAACCCGTTGACGCGACCCTCGACGATCTTGGGCAGCGCCTGCTCCGGCTTGCCCTCCTCGCGAGCGGTCTCCTCGGCGATCCGGCGCTCGGTCGCGACGATGTCCTCCGGGATCTCGTCCCGGGTGACATAACGCGGCTTCATCGCGGCGATCTGCATGGCCGCGCCGCGCGCCGCCTCCGCGTCGTCGCCGGTGTACTCGACCAGCACGCCGACGGTGGGCGGCAGGTCGGGGTCGCGACGGTGCAGGTAGGTCGAGACCGGGCCGTCGAACGCGACGACCCGACGCAGCTCGAGCTTCTCGCCGATCTTCGCGGAGAGCTCCTGCAGGGCGACGGTGACCGACTTGCCGTCCAGGTCGGCGCCCGCGAGGGCGACGACGTCGGCCGGCTTCGTGGCCTTGGCGGTCGCGATGATCCGGCTGGCGAGGTCCTGGAAGTCGGAGTTCTTCGCGACGAAGTCCGTCTCGCAGTTGATCTCGACCATGACGCCACCCTCGGCGGCGACGAGGCCGTTGGCGGTGGTGCGCTCCGCACGCTTGCCGACGTCCTTCGCACCCTTGATGCGCAGGATCTCGACAGCCTTGTCGAAGTCGCCGTCGGCCTCGTCGAGTGCCTTCTTGCAGGCCATCATGCCGGCGCCGGTGAGCTCACGGATCCGCTTGACGTCGGCCGTGGTGTAGTTGGCCATCTTGGCTCTATCCATCCTTCTTTCGGTATGTTCGCTGGCTCAGGACTCGCTCGGCGTCTCGGCCGGCTTCTCCGCGTCACCGGCGGGGGCGGCGGCGACAGCGGCGGGGGCCGCGGCAGGCGCCGGCGCGTTCTGGCCGACGAGGAGCTCCTGCTCCCACTCGGGCAGCGGCTCGGCGGAGGTGCCCGGCTCGGGCTTGTCCTCGCCGTCCGGCACGCCGTTGCGCACACCGGAGCGGGCCATCAGACCGGCGGCCGCGGCCTCGGCGACGACCTTGGTCAGCAGCGCGGCGGAGCGGATCGCGTCGTCGTTGCCCGGGATCGGGTAGTCGACCTCGTCCGGGTCGCAGTTGGTGTCGAGGATCGCGACGACCGGAATGTGCAGCTTGCGCGCCTCGCCGACCGCGATGTGCTCCTTCTTGGTGTCGACGATCCACACCGCGCTGGGCACCTTGGCCATGTCCCGGATACCGCCGAGCGTGCGCTCCAGCTTGTCCTTCTCCCGGGTCAGCATCAGGATCTCTTTCTTGGTGCGACCCTGGAAGCCACCGGTCTGCTCCATCGCCTCGAGCTCCTTGAGGCGCTGGAGGCGCTTGTGCACGGTCTGGAAGTTGGTGAGCATGCCGCCCAGCCAGCGCTGGTTGACGAAGGGCATGCCGACGCGGAGCGCCTCGTTGGCGATCGCTTCCTGCGCCTGCTTCTTCGTGCCGATGAACAGGATCGTCCCACCGTGCGCCACGGTCTCCTTGATGAACTCGTAGGCGCGGTCGATGTAGGACAGGGTCTGCTGCAGGTCGATGATGTAGATGCCGTTGCGCTCGGTGAAGATGTAGCGCTTCATCTTCGGGTTCCAGCGGCGGGTCTGATGCCCGAAGTGCACGCCGGAGTCGAGCAGCTGTTTCATGGTGACGACGGCCATGGCCTGGTTCGCACCTTCTTCTTTCTCATGCGCGCCGGGGTGTCCGCCTCGGCGCGTTCTCGGTTGTCGCGGCGCGGCGTGTGCCGCCCGCCCTAGCGCCGGAGCTCGACAGCCGGACCCGGAACAGTGCCTTGACTCGACCTTGTCTCGGGACCGCCGGATGCCGCTGGCCCTGAGGCCGGTGCTTCGGCGCGCGAAGTCGGTCCGTGCTGCCACGGACCGCGAAAACAGTCTACGCGCTCCCTCCGACCGGGCACGACGCGCCTGCCAGGTTGTCCACAACCGCTCCGGTTATCCACAGGCAGTGACCCGCCGACGACTTTCTGTCGGACCCCCGGTGCATGGTGTGCCCATGAGATTCTCCCTCCGGCCGCTTCTGGTGCCGGTTCTGGTCGTGGCGTTGTCGGTGCCCCTCGGCGACGCGACGGCGGTGCCCCACCCGACGGGCGCGGCGGCCCGCTCGACGACGGCGTCGTTCTCCTGGCCGCTGGCGCCGCCGCACCCGGTCGTGCGGCCGTTCGAGGCGCCCGCCAGTCCTTACGGACCGGGTCATCGCGGCGTCGACCTCGGCGGCGCACCCGGCGAGGCGGTGCTGGCCGCGGCCGACGGCGTGGTGGTGTTCGCCGGGCAGCTAGCCGGGCGGGGCGTGGTGTCGATCGATCACGACGGCGGCCTGCGCACCACCTACGAGCCGCTCTTACCCGGTGTAGCCGCAGGTCAGCGGGTCGCGGCGGGGGCGACCATCGGACAGTTGGTGGCCGGTCATCCCGGCTGTCCGGCGGCGGCGTGCCTGCACTGGGGCGTGCGGCGGGGCGCGGAGTACCTGGATCCGCTCGGGTTGATGTCCGCAGGGCGGGTGCGACTGCTGCCGTTGGAGCCGTCGTGACGGCTCAGACCTCGGTCTTCTCCAGCAGCTTCGCGCGCAGCCGCAGCACGGCGCGGGTATGGAGCTGGCACACCCGGGACTCGGTGACACCGAGGACCCGGCCGATCTCGGCGAGAGTGAGGTTCTCGAAGTAGTACAGGGTGACCACGACCCGGTCCCGTTCGGCGAGGTGCGCGATGGCCTGCGCGAGCTGCCGCCGGTTGTCCTGGTCGACGAGCAGCGCGACGGGGTCGAGTGCCTCCTGGTCCTCGAGGATGTCAGCCAGCGGGGTGGCGCCGCGGCCGGCGGCGGCGAGCTCGTCGAGCGCGACGACGCTGGTGAGCTGCAACTGGGCGTAGACCTCGCGGAGCTCGTGGAGGGACAGGCCCAGCTCGTCGGCGAGCTCGGCGTCGGTCGGGGTGCGGCGTAACTGCGCGCCGAGGCGTTCGAGGGCGCGTTCGACCTCGCGGGCACGGCCGCGGACCGATCTCGGCACCCAGTCCTGGGCGCGGAGGTCGTCGAGGATGGCGCCGCGGATGCGCTGCATGGCGTAGGTCTCGAACTTCAGGCCGCGTTCCGGCTCGAACTTCTCGATGGCGTCGACAAGGCCGAAGATGCCGGACTGGATCAGGTCGGCGATCTCGACGTGGGCGGGCAATCCGGTGCCGACCCGGCCGGCGACGTACTTCACGATCGGGGCGTAGTGCAGCACGAGACGGTCCCGCAGCCGCTGCTCGCGCCGCACGCCGTACTTACGCCACAACGCGACGATGCCGGCCTCGACGTCGTCGAACGTGCGCTGGTCGCCGGGCAGCACCCCGGCCGTCTCGCCGAACCCGAAGGTCACGGCGTGTCCGTTCGTCGACGTCCCGTTGACCGCGGCACCGTTGACGGGGTTGCTTGGCGCACCGTTGACGTGCACCCCGTTGCGGGACGTCCCGTTGACGGGAGTCCCGTTGCTGGGCGCCGGCGGCGTCCGAAAACCTTCCCCTGGCTCATCGGGAACGGGGGTGGGTTCGGTCATGGATTGCCTTCAGCCGTTCGACGGTCACGTGGGTGTATAGCTGCGTTGTTGCGAGCGTAGCGTGACCAAGCAGCTCCTGGACGCTACGAAGATCAGCACCACCTTCGAGCAAATGTGTCGCAGCAGAGTGACGCAGACCATGCGGCCCCATGACGGGCGCGCCAGGAATTGCGTTCAACGCCTGGTGCACGATACGTCGAACGCTTGCCGGTTGGAACCGGCCGCCACGTGCGCCGAGCAGCAGCGCGGGTGGTGAGGTCGGCCTCGCCAGCGCCGGCCGACCCCGCAGGAGCCAGTCGACGATCGCACGCAGCGCCGGTTCGCCGAACGGCACCGTGCGTTCCTTGGCGCCCTTGCCGAGCACGACGACGACCCGTCGGTCGAGATCCACGTCGTCCACGTCGAGCCCGCACAGCTCGGACACCCGGATGCCCGTGGCGTACAGCACCTCGAGCAGCGCGTGGTCACGCAGCGCGACCGCGTCCTGCTCGGCGGCCCCCTTCTTCGAGGCGTCGAGCAGCGCACCGGCCTGGTCCTGCCGCAGGACGGCGGGCAGCGTGCGGTGCGGCCGCGGCGACGCGAGCCGAGCGCCGGGATCCGTGGCGAGATGCTCGCGCCGGTGCGCCCACGCGGTGAAGGTGCGCGCGCTGGCCGACCGCCGCGCCATCGTCGTGCGACTCACGCCCGCCGTGCGCTGCGCGGCGAGCCATGCCCGCAGCGTGGTCAGGTCGAGCGCCGCGACGCCGTGGCCCTGGCTCCGGTCGATGCTGCGCGTGCCGCCGACGACCGGCAGTCCGTGCTGGAAGCCCAGCAGGGAGACGACGTCCGCGAGGTAGGCCCGCACGGTGTGCGCGGACAGCCCGCGCTCGAGCCCGAGGTGCCGCTCGTAGGCGTCGACGATCGCGCCGACGGACGGCGGCAGCTCGTCCCGGATGCGGTGTAGATCGACCCGCTTGCGCGGCGAGGGCTCGGACACCCTTCGACGCTGCGCCATTCGACGGGAACGGTCAAGCACCGCCACGCCGCGGTTGCCTCACCCTCGAGCTGGGTTCGTTCCTCAAACACCCCCTTTCGCCTGGCACCAGCCGGATTCGCAGTGCGCGGCCAGGCCGGTCAGCTCCAGTTCCGGCAGCAGGGCCCGGACGCGGTCCAGCGGCACACCGGAGTCGACCGCCACCTCGTCCGCGCTGCGACCCTCGCCGCGGCGGAGGGCCTCGTGCACCCGTAGTGCCTGGTCACCAAGGCCGTCGGTGCTGCGGCGTCTGGTCTTGCGCTCCGGGTCGAGGTGCTCGCCGACCGGCCCGACCGCCTCGAGGATCTCCCCGACGGAGCCGACGAGCAGGGCACCGCCGGAGCGCAGCAGGTCGTGGCAGCCGACCGACATCGCCGACGTGATCGGCCCCGGCACCGCCAGCACGACCTTGCCGAGCGATCCCGCCGTCGTCGCCGTGTTGCGGGCACCGCTGCGCGCCCCGGCCTCGACGACGACCGTCGCCGTCGAGAGCGCCGCGATCAACCGGTTGCGCACGAGGAACCGATGTCGGGCCGGCGGGGTGCCCGGCGGGTACTCGCTCATGACGAGCCCACGCTCGGCGATCCTCGCGAGCAGGGTGGCGTGCCCGGCCGGGTACGGGATGTCGATGCCGCAGCCGAGCACCGCGACCGTCGTGCCCTCCGCGTTGAGCGCGCCCCGGTGCGCCGCGCCGTCGATGCCGTAGGCCGCTCCCGAGACGACGGTCATCCCGGCGCCGGCCAGCCCATACCCGATCTCCCCCGCGACCAACTCGCCGTACCCGGTCGCCGCCCGCGCACCGACGACCGAGACCGCCCGATCGAAGACGTCCGAGAGTGACGCCGGGCCGCGGACCCACAGCCCGAGTGGTGCGCCGGCCGCCCGCAGACCGCGATCGGTCGCCGCCGCGAGACACAGCAACTGCCACGCCGGCCAGTCGGCGTCCTCCGGGACGACCAGGCGGGCCCCGACCTTCGCGGCCGCGGCGAGATCCTCGCCCGCGAGGTCGACGCCCCGCCGCGACGACGTCTCACCCTCGATGGCATCCGGCACCTCGCCGGTCCGAACCATGGCCGCCGCATCGACCGGCCCCCACACATCGACCAGTGCGTGGAGCGCGAGCGCCGGCGGCTCCGCGACACGCATGAGGTACGCCCTGGCGAGCTGGACCTCCTCCCCCGCCGGCGCCGTCACGCCGCCCACCGCGCGTCGGCCGCCGAGGAGGCGGCGGCACAGCAGTCAGGCCCCCTGGCGAAGCACATGGGCGGCGGCTGACCGTCCGGTTTGGGGACGGGTAGCAGCGGGTTCATGGCGCGCCACAGCATTCGCGGGCAGAGACCGGCGCTGCCGCCACCGGGATGAACGGGCGGCGTGTAGTTGTGGTCTCGCATGGGATTCCTTTCATGAGTGGGTGTTGTCCACGGCCACGCCGCACCGGGCGGCGGAGGCCGACGATCATGAGATGGACGGGGTGTGGGTTTCGGCGGCCGCGCAACGCCCGGTCGTGAAGGGACCGCGCGACGGCCTGCAGCAGAGACCGATGGCCACCGCTAGCTGTGTTGGCGGCTGACCGTCCGACTGGTAGCCGCGGGTTCATGGCGCGCCACAGCGTTAGCGGCCGGCACGGCCGCAAGCGGGATGAATGGGAGGCGTGTAGTTGTTGTCTCGCAAGGGATTCCTTTATGAGTAGTGTTGTCCACGGCCACGCCGCATCAGGGCTACGAAGACCGACGATCATGAGATGGACGGGATGCCCAGCGCTCACACGGCATCCCGGGTCCGGCGGCCGTGCTACCCGCCCGGACGTGAACGGACTGCGCGACCGCCGGTAGTGGCGACCGCCAGCGACAGATGTATGGCGGCTGACCGTCCGGTTTGGGGACCGGTAGCCGCAGGCTCATGGCGCGCCACAGCACTCGCGGGCAGAGACCGACACTGCCCGCACCGAGAATAAGGTCGGCGTGTTTCGCATGGGATTCCTTTCATGAGTGGATGTTGTCCACGGCCACGCCACTTCGGGCGGCGAAGGCCGACGATCATGAGATGGACGGATGCCGAGCACGGTGCACGGCATGCGGTTTCGGCGGCCGAGCAATTGCCGAGGAGCAAAGGGACTACGCGGCCGCCGGCAGTGGCGACCGCCGGCCACCGCCAGGTGTGTGGTGATGGAGTGCATGGCCCGCTGGTGGTGACGCCTGCAAGCTTTGCCAGTCGGGGTGCGTTGATTTCGGGTGCGCGCGGCCGTCCCACCGCGGTTGCCCGACGCGGCGTCCGTTCGGAACCGGACCGCGCTGCGGGATGAACCGCGATGTCCCGGACCGGTGCTGCCGTGCGGCGCAGCGATCGCGGCCGGTGGGTGGCCTGGTTATGCGACTTTGCGGTCGCGGAATCCCAGTGCTGCTGCCACGTGGTCGGTCGTTGGGCGGTCGGTGTCGGCCAGGTCCGCCAAGGTCCACGCGACCCGAAGGCAGCGGTCCGCGCCTCTGGCGGTCACGGCGCCGGTGTCGAGGCCTCGATCCAGCACGGCGGTCACCTGTCTCGGTAACCGGAACTCGCGGCGCAGGATCGGGCCCGGCGCCTCCGCGTTGGTCAGCCAGCCGTACTTCTTCCAGCGGTCGACCGCTCGTTCTCTCGCCTTGCGTACTCTGGCGCGGACGGTCGCGGTGGACTCCGGCTCGTCGCGGTCCGACCGGGACATCGCCGTGATGGGGCGCATCCGCACCCGCAGGTCCACCCGGTCGAGCAACGGCCCCGACAGCCGCGCCATGTAGCGACGCTTTGCGTTGGGCGCGCACGAACAGTCGAACTCCCGTGGCGGCGCGCACGGGCACGGGTTCGTCGCCAGCACCAGCTGAAATCTCGCCGGGTAGCGCACCACCCCGTCCCTTCTGGCGATCCGGATCTCGCCTTCCTCCAACGCGGTTCGGAGCGCCTCCAGCCGATCCGAGGCGAACTCACATGCCTCGTCCAGCAGCAGGACGCCGTTGTGTGCCGTGCTGATCGCGCCCGGCCTTGCCAACCCGACGCCGCCGCCGACCAGCGCTGGCACCGAGCTGGAGTGGTGTGGCGCGATGAACGGCGGCGTGGTGACCAGTGGAGACTCCGGCGACAACAGCCCGCCGATGGAATGGATGGCGGTGACTTCCAACGCCTGTTCGTCTACGAGCTCCGGCAACAGACCGGGCAGCCGCCGCGCGAGCATCGTCTTGCCGGTGCCCGGCGGGCCGGTCAGCAGCAGATGGTGCCCGCCGGCCGCGGCCACCTCCAGAGCCCACCGTGCTTCCGGTTGGCCCAGCACGTCGACCAGGTCCGGCGTGTCCCGCTGGACGGCGCGTGGCTGTGGGGTGGGCCTGCGGAGGGTGTCCGGCTCGCCGCGCAGCCAGTCCAGGATCTCCGTCAGGTGCTCCGCGCCCTGTACCTCCAGCTCGGTGACCAGCGCGGCTTCCGGGAGCGCGGCGGCCGGAACGATCGCCCGCTTCAGGCCCGCGCGGCGTGCGGCCATCAGACCGGGGAGGACGCCGCGCACCGGGCGGACCCGGCCGTCCAACGCCAGTTCGCCCAGCAGAACCGTGCCGGCGAGGCGTTCGGCGGGTTCCAGCCCGGCCGCCACCAGGACCGCGCACGCCAACGCCACGTCGTAGCCCGAGCCACCCTTCGGGAGGGCCGCGGGCGAGAGTGCGAGGGTGACCAGCTCGTCCGGCCACTTGCGGCCGCTGTTGCGCACCGCGGCCCGGACGCGTTCCTTCGCCTCGTTCAGCGACGCGTCGGGCAGACCCACTATCTGGGTGCGTGGTTTGCCGCCGCCGATGTCCGCTTCGATCTCGACCGCTATGCCGTCCACACCGAACAGGGCGACGGACCACGCTCTGGCCAGCGGCATCAGAACACGCCCTTGAGGTGGCTGACCTGGGGTGTCTCCCCCGACGGCCACAGCACCGACACGATGTCGAACCGGATGTCGACGTGGCTCACGCCGAACGTGGTGCGCCAGCGGCGGGCCAGCCTGCGGATACGGTTGGCCTTCTCGTCGTCGACCGCCTCGCCAGGTGGGCCGAAGTGGTCGCTGGTTCTGGTCTTGACCTCGCAGACCACCAGCAGTTCGCCGTCGGTGAGGACGAGGTCCAGCTCGCCCTCACGACATCGCCAGTTCCTGGACAGGACCGTGAAGCCCTGTTGTTCCAGGTAACGGGCCGCTAGTGCCTCGCCGCGCTCACCGGTGCGCAGGTGCTCGGACCTGGCCGGTTTCGTGTCCGCCGTCATGACAACGACCGTGCCGCGCCGGCGGACCTTCGGCCAGGGGCCGGTGCTCAACTGTGGACAACTGGACCCGCTGTGGACAACCCGCCGCCTCAAGATCGAGAGCGGGCAATCTTGTCGGTGGGGTGTGGTAGCGGCGCGCCGGCTATTTGTTGAAGGGGGGGCCTTCTTCCGGCAGGCGGAGGTCGGGCTTGTCCAGCTCCTCCACGTTGACGTCTTTGAAGGTGATCACCCGGACGTTCTTCACGAAACGCGCCGGGCGGTACATGTCCCACACCCAGGCATCCGACATCCGCACCTCGAAGTACACCTCGCCGTCGGAGTCGCGCACCTGCACGTCGACACCGTTGGCCAGGTAGAACCGGCGCTCTGTCTCCACCACGTACGAGAACTGACCGACGATGTCGCGGTACTCCCGATAGAGCTGCAGCTCCATCTCGGTCTCGTACTTCTCGAGATCCTCAGCGCTCATGCCCGCTCCTCGCAGGCGTCGAGCGCCCACAGCATCACAGAATCGCTCATGCGGTTTCGCGCTCCTCCTGCTCGACGGGCGTCGACCTCCCGATCCGACCATTCTGAACCACGGCGGCCGCCGCGACACTCAGGGCCACGGGATGTGGCGCGCGCAGTCCGTGCGCGAGCCCCGCCGCGGCGACATTCACGTACGACCAGCGGTGGGCGTGGCTGGGTCCGTGCACCGCCAGCGCGGCACTGTGCACGCCCGTGCAGTAGCCCTTGTGCTCGTCGAACCCGTAGTTCGGCAGGTCCTCGTGCAGGGCCGTCATCATGCGGTCCCGCGTGACCTTCGCCAGCACCGAGGCCGCGGCGACACACGCCACCGCCTGGTCGCCCTTGATCACCGGCATGCTGGGCGCCGTGAGGCCCGGCACGCGGAAGCCGTCGATCAGCACGTAACCCGGATGGGTGGTGAGCCGCGCGATCGCGCGGCGCATGCCCTCGATGTTGGACACGTGCACGCCCCGGGCATCGACCTCCTCGACCGGCACGACGACCACGGCGTAGTCGACGGCCCGCTTCACCACGAGGTCGTACATCCGGTCACGGGCGGCGGCGGTCAGCAGCTTCGAGTCGGTCAGGCCGTCGAGACGAGCGGCATCCCCAGGTCGGAGTACACACGAGGCGATCACCAGCGGGCCAGCGCAGGCGCCGCGGCCGGCCTCGTCCACGCCGGCCACCGGACCGAGCCCACGCCGCTCGAGCGCCGTCTGCAACGCCCAGTTGCCGGCGTCGCGCCGCAACACCGGGCGGGGCGGGCTGGACTCCAGCCACTCCAACCGGGCCAGTCTGGCCACCGTCACTTCTCGACTCCACCGGATCGAATCGCCCTGCGGACCCGCCTGCCCAGCCACACGGTCGGGAACGCGGCCGCGAGAGCCAGCCCGAACGGGACGAACGGCGCTACCGCCGACGCGGCGGCACTCACCTGCGGGTTGTGATCGCCGACGCCACGCCAGCGCTTCGGCGGCAACACGATGTAGCGAACTTTGCCGATGACATTGTCCACCGGCACCAGGCCCTGTGTCCCGCCGCCGCCCTGGCAGCGCGAGTCGCACGAGTCGTTGCGGTTGTCGCCGAGGACCCACAGCATGCCGTCCGGCACCTTGATGGGTTTGAACTCTTCCTGGGTCCGCGGACGGCCGGGCATCCAGTAGACGTAGGGCTCGTCGAGCGGCTTCCCGTCGACCAGCACGCGGTTCTGCTCGTCGCAGCACTCGACGGTCTGACCGGCGACCGCCACGATCCGCTTGACCACGTCGTCCTCGTTCGGGGCCGCGAGGCCGAACTTGGCGCCGACGTCCTGCAGCCACGACACGAACCCGTTGCTGGACCGGTTGGACGAGAACTCCGCCTGGTTCCACGTGCTCGGTCGCTCGAACACCACGACCTCGCCCGGCTCCGGGTCACCGAACGTGTAGACGAGCTTGTCGACCAGCACCCGGTCGCCATAGCAGCCGGGGCAGCCGTGCAGCGTCTGCTCCATCGACTCGGACGGGATCAGGAACACCCGCGCGAGGAAGGTCTGGATCAGCAAGGTGAGCAGCAGCGCCACGCCGATCAGGATCGGCAGTTCCTTCCAGAACGACCGCGGCTTCTTCTTGGCCTTGGGCGTGACAGAGTCGGACGTGCTGGACTCGTCCCGATCAGTGCGGTCGTCCCCCTCGTCCTCGTTGTCCCTGCTGTTTCCGGAGCGTGCGACGTCGACCACCAGAGCAGACTACCGGTGCCGCCATTGAATCCCGCCGCGCATCCTGCGGCCCAGCCACAGTGTCGGCCACGCGGCGATCAGACCGAGGCCGAGCGGCGCGCCCTGCTGCCATCCCGGCGCACCCAGCGCCATCGGGAACCCGCCCTGCGGGTTGTGGTCACCGACCCCCTGCCAGCGCGACGGCGGCAGCACGATGTAGCGCGCCTTGCCGATCACCTTGTCGATGGGGACGACGCCGCGAATGCCGCCACCGCCCTGGCACCGGGAGTCGCAGGAGTCGCTGCGGTTGTCCCCCATCACCCACAGCGTGCCCTCCGGCACGAGCACCGGGTCGAAGCGCTGCCGCGCGTCCGGCACGCCGTTCTGCCAGTAGATGTAGGGCTCGTCGAGCGGCCTGCCGTCGACCAGCACGCGGTTCTGCTCGTCGCAGCACTGGACGGTCTGGCCGCCGACGGCGACGACGCGCTTGACGAAGTCACGCTCGTCCGGCGGCGCGAGGCCGATGAGCGCACCGATCTGCGCCAGGCCGCGCACCAGGAAGTTGCCGGACTTCGGCACCGCGATGTCGTTCTCGGTCCAGGCCTCCGGGCCCTCGAAGACGATGACGTCACCGGGCTCGGGATCGGAGAACGCGTAGGTCAACTTGTCGACCAGCACGCGGTCACCGGTGCAGCCGGGACAGCCGTGCAGGGTCTGCTCCATCGAGCCGGACGGGATGGAGTACACGCGGCCGAGGAACTGCTGGATGAGGAACGTCAACACCAGCGCGACGGCCATCAGCGTGAGCAGCTCACGCCACAGCGGCTGCTTCTTCGGCGGCCGCCGATGACGGCCGCGCTTGGAGTTCTTCTCCTCCGTGCCACCCTGCGATCGCGACTCCGGAGATGTTCCGGAGTCGTCGACCGTGGGGATCAGCTCGGTGCGCTCCGGATCATCCTCAGGCGTAGATGCTTGCACAGGGGTGACCACGAAGCCCAGGTTACCGGGCTCGCCGATAAATTCCTGGTCAGGAGGTCGGCGCGGTCTCGCGAGCCTCGCGCTTCTCCTTGATCTTGGCGGCCTTGCCGCGCAGCTCACGGAGGTAGTACAGCTTCGCGCGACGCACGTCGCCGCGGCGGTCGACCTCGAGCTCGGCGATGTTCGGGGAGTGCACCGGGAAGGTGCGCTCGACGCCGACACCGAAGGAGATCTTGCGGACCGTGAAGGTCTCGCGGATGCCACCGCCCTGGCGACGGATTACGACGCCCTTGAACACCTGGACCCGCTCGCGGGAGCCCTCGATGACGCGGACGTGGACCTTCAGCGTGTCGCCCGCGCGGAACTTCGGAATGTCGGAACGCAGCGACTTGGCGTCCAGGGCGTCCAGGGTGTTCATCGGTGTATCCGTCCTCGTGTCGTTCGTGCGTCCCGGGGCGCGGACATGCTGTAGTCCTTGGTCAACCTCGGGGAGTCAACGGGTGCGCCCAGGGCCGACCCGGTCGCAGCAACCGGTCAAGTATGTCAGACGCCCGGACCGGGATCGAAATCGGGAGCACTCAGCCGGGCGAGCTGAGCGCGGTCGTGCTTGTCGAGCGCGCCATCCGGAAGGGCGTCGAGCAGCTCGGGGCGCCTGCGCAGCGTGCGGGTGAGCGCCTGGTCCCGCCGCCAGCGCGCGATGGCCGCGTGGTTGCCCGACCGCAGCACGTCGGGCACGGCGAGCTCGCGCCACACCTCCGGGCGCGTGTAGCTGGGCCCTTCGAGAAGGCCGTCGGAGAAGGAGTCCTGCTCGTGCGACAGCGGGTTGCCGAGCACGCCGGGCAGCAGCCGGGCGACGGCCTCGACCATCGTCATGACCGCTACCTCGCCGCCGACCAGCACGTAGTCGCCGATCGACACCTCGTCGACCGGCATCCGCCGCGCCGCGTCGTCGAGCACCCGCTGGTCGATGCCCTCATAGCGGCCGCAGGCGAACACCAGCCACTCCTCCTGGGCGTACTCGCGGGCGACGGCCTGCGTGAACGGTCGGCCCGCGGGGGTAGGGACGACGAGACGGGGCGTGACCCGATCCGGGACAGCCTCACTAGTGGAGCTGTCCCGGATCGGGTCACACAGCTCGTCGAGCGCGGCGCCCCAGATCTGCGGCTTCATCACCATGCCGGGGCCGCCGCCGTACGGGCTGTCGTCGACCGCCTTGTGGACGTCGTGCGTCCAGTTCCGCAGGTCGTGCACGTCGACCGTCATGAGCCCGCGCTCGATCGCGCGGCCGAGCAGTGCGGCGCGGAGCGGGTCGAGGTACTCGGGAAAGATCGTGACGACGTCGATGCGCACTAGCTCAACAGGCCTTCCGGCGGGTCGAGCACCACGCGGCCGCCCTTGACGTCCACCTCGGGGACGATCTCGCGGACGAACGGGACCAGGGCCTCGGTGTCGTCCGGGAGCGTGAGCACCAACAGCTCACCGCCGGGACTCCTGGCGATCTCGCGGACGGTGCCGATCTCCGTCCCGTCGACCAGCACCGCGGTGAGGCCTTCGAGCTCGTGGTCGTAGAACGCGTCCGGGTCGTCGGAAGGCGGCAGGTCCGCCAGGTCGACCAGCAGCTGCGCGCCACGCATGATCTCGGCGGTGTCGCGGTCGGGAACCTCGTCGAACCGGATCAGCAACCGGCCGGAGTGCGGGCGGACGGTGGCCACCGTGACCGGCCGGACCGAACGATCCCGGAGCCGTGCGGACAGCACGGCCCCGGGCGTGAAGCGTTCGTCCGGCACATCGGTGTGGATGTCGATGGCCAGCTCACCGGTGATCCCGTGAGCCTTGGCCACCCGGCCGACCAGCAGTTGCTCGCTCATGACTCCCCCTCGCAGGCTCCGGGGAGCCGCTCGCGGTCGCCCTGTGACATTGGCTCGCTCGCAAGCTCGCTCACTGGTCGGTGTCGACTACATCCACTCGGATGCCGCGACCGCCGATGCCGGCCATCACGGTGCGGAGCGCGGTCGCGGTGCGGCCGCCCCGGCCGATCACCTTGCCGAGATCCTCCGGGTTGACGTGCAGTTCGAGCGTGCGACCACGACGAGTGGTCACCAGCTCGACGCGCACGTCGTCCGGGTTGTCGACGATGCCGCGCACCAGGTGCTCAAGAGCGTCAGCCAGGAAGCTCACGACTCTTCCTTGGCACCCTCATCCGCGGCGGGCTTCTCATCGGCCTTCTTCGCTTCGGCCTTCTTGGCGCCACCCTTCTTCTTCGGGGTGGTGGCGTCGGTGGTCGGCTCGGAGCCGGCCTCCTTCAGAGCCTGCGCGAACAGCTCTTCCTTGCTGGTCTTGGGCTCCTTGACCTTCAGGGTGCCCTCGGTGCCGGGAAGGCCCTTGAACTTCTGCCAGTCGCCGGTGATCTCCAGAATGCGCTGCACCGACTCGGTCGGCTGCGCGCCGACACCCAGCCAGTACTGCGCGCGGTCGGAGTCGACCTTGATGAAGCTCGGCTCCTCCTTGGGGCGGTACTGGCCGATCGTCTCGATGGCCTTGCCGCTGCGACGGGTGCGGGCATCCGAGACGATGACGCGGTAGTACGGCGACCGGATCTTGCCGAGACGCTGCAGCTTGATCTTCACTGCCACGGGCTGTGGTGCTCCTCTGAATCATGGTTGGGCGCTGGTGGACCGCGTGGGGTTGCGACT
>Ga0193717_1000283_pt1 | contig 37815 bp, 36 predicted proteins | sample U2c2metaG_FD_145900 | JGI IMG/M metagenome (GOLD analysis project Ga0193717, IMG submission 145900) | Soil microbial communities from a riparian zone of the East river system, Colorado, United States - U2c2 | ecosystem: Environmental > Terrestrial > Soil > Riparian zone | place: USA: East River... | reverse complement strand
TCAACCGCGTTTACTCAACAAAAAATACAAGACGAGCTTAACAATCCTGATTCATATTTTTATTTTGCCGTACTTGATGGCCAGATCGCCGGTTATATCAAAATAAATTTAAATATCGCCCAAACTGAACTCCAGAATAGCCAGTCCCTTGAAGTAGAACGTATTTATGTAGTGGCCGAACATCATGGCAAAAAAATTGGCCATCAGCTATTAAACTTCGCTATACAAACAGCACAGGACAAGGGCCTTCAATATGTATGGCTTGGTGTATGGGAACATAACCATAAAGCCATTGGTTTTTACGAAAAACATGGCTTTAAAGTATTTAGCAGCCATCCATTCATGTTAGGCCGCGATAAGCAAACCGACCTGCTGATGAAAAAGGAACTGACTAAATAAATCAAAGCCTGTTTTGGTTGATGAGGGTATGCATTACCTGTTCTCTCAATTGCCTGCTTATAGGTACCTGATGTTGACCCATATTTAACATATTTCCCTCAATAGAAGTAATTTTACTATGCGCAATAATGTAAGATTTATGCGTTTGTAAAAACTTACGTTGAGGTAGTTTGTCAGCCAGCGCTTTCAAAGTGCTATGCGTAATTATTCTTTTATTTAAAGTATGGATCTCTACATAGTTCTCCATACCCTTTATATACAATACTTCATCAAACACCACTTTTTCAAGCTTTCCTTCGCTTTTTACAAACAGGTAATCGGCATCATTACTATTGTTCCTGAGCTCAAAATAATCTTTAGCCTTAAAAGCCGCTTTCATAAAACGCTCAAAAGAAATAGGCTTTAGCAAATAATCAAGCACATCCAGATCAAAACCGTCGGTTGCATATTCTTTAAAAGCTGTAGTAAAAATCACTTTAGGCGGATTTGGTAACGATTTTATAAAATCGACACCGGTTAAATGCGGCATTTGAATATCCAGAAAAAGTAAATCGACCGGTTGCTGCGCTATCACCGCACCAAGCTCCATAGCATCTTCGCATTGTGCTTTCAAATCAAAAAAGCCGGTTTTAAGCACATATCCCTCCAGACCTTTCCGGGCAAAAGGTTCATCATCGGTAATAATACAACTGATCGGGTTCATCCTTTAAAAATTTAATTCCAGTTTTGCTATATAACGGCCTCCCTGCCGGCCTGCGACCAACCTGTGCTTTTCAGGATAAAGCAGGTGCAGGCGTCTTTTCAAATTCTCATGCCCAATACCACTATAATTATCCGGAGACATCATTTGAGCAGGAACGTCGTTAGAGACGGAAAAAACAAACACATCATTGCTTACCTTAGCGGTAATATCAATTCCGTATTTTCCTCCTGCATATTTAAACGCATTTTCAACCAGGGGCAGTAACAATAACGGGTAAACCTGCTGATCGGCTAACTGTTCATCAAAATATATATTTAAATTCATTTTATTACTCGCTCTGATTTTTTGAAGCTGGATGTAATTTTGAAGATACTCCAGTTCCTGTCTTACAGACACCTGCTGTTGCTGGTCATAAAGCTGATACCTTAACAAGCTGGAAAGCAATTCTGTACTTTTTTTGGCCCCCTGCACATCCTCATCCATTTGAAAGTAAATGGTATTTAGCGCGTTGAACAAAAAGTGCGGATGATATTGTGCTTTTAAAAATTTAAGTTCGGTTTCCAGTTGGTCGTTGGTTAGTTTTTCCAATTGCAATTTATTATTTACATAAGCTTTTAACCAGGTATTAGAGCGTGTTATGCCGTAGTAAATAATAGCATAAAGTGTGGGTATCATGTTAAGATCTGCCAGATCGGCCCAGGAAAGGCCGTCGTCAGTAAATGCCGCCATCGGAGTAAATATCAGGTTCACCAAAACCAGGTTAGCAAAAACCAGTATAATTAATTCTCTTACTACACCCTGATAATCTAATTGCAGAGACCAGCGTCTGTCATAAAACCGGAAGAGCCACTCAAAAAGGTATATAGCGGAATAGCCCGCCAGCACACTGCAGCTCATTTCAAAGATATTCAAAGCCCAATCTCTTTTCCAAAACTGCGAGTCGATGTCAAGGTCATGCAGCAACCGGATGGTGAAATATATCAGGAGGCCGTACAATGCAGGGAAAATATATTTCCGAAAGAATTTCATATGGTTAAATTACAATTTTCAGGCAGAAAGTGTTGCAATAGGTTCTATTTCTTCTACCTGCTTTTTCATTACAGGCTTAGGTTTATCCTTTGGTTTCATACCAAATAAAAAGCGGGTTAAAGCATATGGGCGTACCAGTAAATGGTAGGTTAGCATGGTTACAAAAAGGGTAATGCCAACAGTGTAAATATATTTTGACAGGATACTTTCATTAGGTAACTGTACAATATAATAAACCACCAAAACTATCACTGTTTGGTGCAGGATATAAAAGGGGTACACCGCCTGGTTTAAGTAGTTTAACACTTTATGTGTGCGGTTAAAGTAATGTTTGCCATAGCCAACCAGTGCCAATACCCATCCCCATGCAATTATTGGTCTTAAAGCGGTAAAAGCATAGCTAAACAGCACATTTTGAAACGGCCAGCGGGCTTCCCAGGGTTCAATTCCGTTCCATCTTAAACACTCCCATAGCATCAGGCTCAAAAAGCCAATGGTTAACGCAAAACGCCGGTTCCGTTCAAGGCTATCCATCAGTTTAGATTGCACAATGCACATAAAACCTGCCAAAACAAAAAATAACCAGTAAATAAAATAGCAGCCATCATGCACCAGATCATTTGTTTCGGGTAACTGCCCGCTTAACAAGGTAAACCAAATGATGCCGGGCAGCATCAGCAGGTAAACCCATTTTCCTTTGGCTAATGCAGCAAGCCTCTGTTTAAATCCATCACTTTTGGAAGATACCATCCAGGCAAATAACGGGGCAAATATCAAGTCGTAAATAAACAAATAGGCAATGAACCATAAGTGGTGCCAGCTAAAACTACCTTTTGGATAAGGTACAAAATTAAATATACTTGGATAAAAGTCCCAGAAACTGCCTTTGTATCCATGTGCCAGCCGTTCCATATATATCTGTGGCGGAACAATGATAAAAATGCCTACCAAAAGCGGAATAAATAGCCTGCGGAAACGTATACCAATGAAGTTTAAGGTAGATCGCCGCTGCATCATGTAGTAACTCACTGTACCAGAAATGAAAAAGAGCAGCGGCATACGAAAAAGGTGCAAAAAATGATTCGATTCCATCATTAAATTGCTGGTCTCCGCATTTTTAATATGCCAGCCATCCTCGGCAACATAAGGCATAGCCGAATGAAAAAATAATACCCCCAGTATGGATAGTATCCTTAACCAGTCCAGGTAGCTTTGACGTTGTGTGGTTTCCATGTTGTTTCTTTTTTTGATCAAAAGAAGCAACCGCGAGCGGCCCGATAAAATTATTTTGACCAATGGTTATGAACCGGTGACCAATGGCATTAATGCTGAATTATGACCGTATTATCAGTCTTTAAGAAAAGGATTAAAATTCCGTGTCCCTATTTCCATACCCGCGGCACGACAAACGGTTTTATCGCCAAACTTAAAGTTTATTTTATCCATAGCCTGGTAAAGCCTGATGCGCTCCTCATTATCTTCAAACAAATTGATCTGGTAGCTGCCTGTGCATAAATTGCTAAGTCTTACCCCTATCAGCCGGATGGGCCGGTGCTGGTTCCAGGCCATTTTAAGCAGGTTTTTTACTCCTGGTATCAGGATATGTTCGGCCGCGGTAAGTGGTATTTTTTGTTGCTGGGTATGGGTTTCAAAATTAGCATAACGAATTTTTATAGCCATACATGATGATAGTTTGTTTTCCCGGCGCAACTTGCCCGATAGTTCTTCGGTCATGGAAACCAGGATAGTTTCCAATGTACGCTGGTCGTTTACATTATTGTGAAAAGTATGCTCGGTTGATATGGATTTACGATCGGCGTATGGCACGATCTCACTGTCATCAATACCATGAGCCTTATCCCAAAGATACCTGCCCGCCTTGCCAAAAACCGCTTCCAGGAAACGGATATTTGTTTTTTGCAGATCGCCAATTTTTTCAATACCGTACTGATATAGCTTTTGGCAGGTGCTTTCGCCAAGTCCGGGTATTTTTCCAATGTTCAGCGGTGCTAAAAACTGAAGTTCCTCACCATGTTTAATAAATAATTCTCCGTTGGGTTTAGCCTGGTTGGTTGCCATTTTGGCTACCGTTTTCCCCGAAGCCATACCAAAGGATATAGGAAGCCCGGTTTCCCTGATCACTTTTTGTCGCAGGTTTGATGCTATCTGGTAGCAATCATAAAAACGCTCCATACCGGTTAAATCGATATAAAACTCATCAACTGATGTTTTTTGATAAAGCGGAACTGAGTCATGGATGATCTGCGTTACCTCGCGCGATGCCTCTGAATAGCGGCCATGCGTGCCATGGAGCACAATAGCATGCGGGCAAAGCTTTAAGGCTTGACGGGTAGGCATAGCCGAGTGTACGCCATATTTACGCGCCTCATAACTGCACGAGGCCACCACTCCCCTTTCGGCGGAGCCACCAATGATCACCGCTTTGCCTATCAATTCCGGATTAAACTTACGCTCAACCGATACAAAGAAGGAATCAAGATCAATATGTACTATATGCCGCTTAGCATCCATGCACAAATATGAAAATTAATCTTGTAATTTACTAAAAATATTAGCATTTTTGTTTTACTAAAAACAGCTGCCATGGATATGTATGAGGATTATTTAATGCTGCTTTCGCCGCCTGAGCATGTGAAACATGAAATTGCCCGTTATAAAAAAGCATCGGCTAAATTAATTGGCAATTACAAAAGCATGGATTCGCCAGCGCATATTTCTGTACAGCATTTAGAACGCCAGAAACCTTTTATGGCGGAGACTAATCATTTAAAACTCGAAAAAAGCATAAATGAAATGCCCCCGGTTTTATTACACGTGGACGGTTTTAAATATTTCACCCATCTGCATAGCAAGATGACCATTTACGCGCATATCAGGATCACGCCCTCGGTTGATGAATGGTTTACGTTGTTAAAGAAAAAACTAAGTATCAGAAAAACGATAGTACCGCATATTACAGTCGTGAGGGATATTCAGGAGGTGGATTTTAACCTGTTGTGGCCAAACTTCAGGCATAAAAAACTGGTAGAGCCATATTGGGTAAATGAGCTGAAAATGCTTAAGCGAGAAACATTTGCACCCTCGCCCAAATGGATACCTTTTAAAACTTTTGAGTTTAAAAGTAATAAAGGGGCAGCAAATAATGCTGAAGCTATTATCAGCAAACAAGCCATTGCTGACATAACACGACAAAATCAAATCAATCTTTTTTAACCAAACATGATGGATTACAAGGATTACCTCACTATTATTCCGGCACCTGAGCATGTGGATAAAAAAATAAACGCGTTCAAGCGCTCATGCGGCAAACACATCGGGAAATTTCCGGGCATGTATGCCAAAGCGCATATTTCTGTTGACTTTATCAGGGATGAAGTTGACAAGTTTACACAAAAGCCCATCGCGTTACGGGCATTTTACGAATTGATGGATTTCAAGATCAGAACCATACCCTCGCACGAATTAAAGATCACCGGTTTTAATTTTTTTGTACACGGGCCAAACTTCCGGACTATTTATGCGGCTTTAGAGTTAGATGAAGAAACAAAGTATTGGTTCGATAGTATTAAACAGGCATTAAGGATAAATAAAAGACTCAACCCTCATATTACCATTACCAGGAAAATACCCACAGAATTTTTCAATACCTTATGGCCCTATTTTCAAAAAATTGAATACAAAGATTCATTTAAAGTTGATTTCCTGACCATATTAGAAAGGGAAAGCGGCAAACTGTTTGACCATTACAAGGAATATAAAAGGCTACATTTAAGTAAAGGATCAGGTGCTTCCCCCTCCTTATCATAATAAATATAAACAAGGAAAAAGATAACGGCCTAAACAATAGCCAATTATCTTTTTTTAACAATTTATTAACCAAAAGCAAACCTTTTTCTATATTTGCGCCGGGGTAAGTCTTTTACGGCCAGCTCCTCTTGAACTCCCCCAGGGCGGGAACGCAGCAAGGGTAGAGAGTTGAGCGGCGCGATAAAAGTAGCTTACCCTTTTTTTATTTTCTTATTTTTGCCGGCAAGGCAAAAAGGCTTAAAACCTTCTGCGGGTTTCAAATTTCTTTAAAAGTCTTAATAATATATAAATGCTCGATATACTCATTATAGGCGGCGGCCCAATTGGTTTAACTTGCGGTTTGGCGGCTCAAAAAGCAGGTTTAAGTTTTGTTATTATTGAAAAAGGCTGCCTGGTTAACTCCTTATACAATTATCCGTCAACCATGACCTTTTTCTCTACTTCCGAGAAACTGGAGATAGGCGGCGTACCTTTTGTTACCGTACATAATAAACCTACCCGTGCCGATGCGTTGGAGTACTACCGCCGGGTTGCCCTTTCAAACCATCTGCCTATTAATTTATTTGAGGAGGTTACTAACGTAGCAAAGGAAAATGACAGTTACACCATAACCACCACCAAAACAAGCTATCAAGCTAAAAGAGTGATACTTTCTACCGGTTTTTATGATATCGCCGTTAATTTAGATATCCCCGGTGAGGACCTGCCAAAAGTAAAACACTATTACAAGGATCCGCATTACTATACCCTGCAAAAAGTGGTAGTGGTTGGTTCCAGTAATTCGGCCATTGATGTTGCCCTGGAAACTTACCGTAAAGGCGCCGAGGTTACTTTGGTAGTACGTGGCAGCGAGATCAGCAATCGTGTAAAGTATTGGGTACGGCCCGATATCATCAACAGGATAAAAGAAGGCAGCATTAAGGCTCATTTTAACGCTAACCTTCAGGCTATCCGCAAGCATGAAGTAGATATTAAAACTCCCGAAGGAATAATCACCATCCCTAATGATTATGTAATGGCCATGACAGGCTATAAACCTAATTTCAATTTCCTGAAAAAACTGGGCATCATACTATCCGAAGATAAGTTCATTCCGCAATACAATCACCAAACAATGGAAACCAATCTGCCCGGCTTATATCTGGCCGGTGTAGTTTGTGGTGGTTTGGATACACATTTATGGTTCATTGAAAATTCCCGGATCCATGCCGATATGATCATTAATGATATTGTGGCAAAGGACAAATGATCTTAAATGGCAAATTTAATTTGCAATGTTAATTTATAATTACACCAATTTCAACTTGCAACAAATATTATTTTTAATAAATACCATTAAGATATTTTAGTTTTCCATTATTTATGAGCGCATAAGCAATGGCGTAACATCTTGTTTGAATATCCGCTCAAGTCCCTAAAAAGCGCGAATTCCCCACTAAATGTAGAAAATAATCCCGTTCATACAGTTCTCACTCCACACTAATCATAGCTTTTTATATATAAAACGAAGGTTATATAATATTGGAACAAAAATTGGTTAAATGCGTACAACAACAACACTAATTAATTTATATGAAAAAATTAAATACCCTCCTGTTAATAATTTTAACCATCGGATTTATATCCTGTAAAAAGGAGAACCGTACGCCTGATAATAACGTCATTAAACCCCCAATAGAGAAAATTGCTCCTGACGGGTTCAATTTCACAACCTCAAAAGAAGTAGCCCTTAGTGTCACGCTTCTTTCTAATAACAATCAGGCGCTGAAAGGCGTAGTGGTTAGCGTTTACAACCCTGCAAATGCCGAAGCCCCTATATTTAAAGGTGTGACCGATGCCGCAGGTAAACTGCAAGGTAAAGTTACGGTACCTACCTACCTTACCCAACTGATTATTGACCCCTCCTATGTAGGTTTAATGCGCAACGCTACGGCGGCCATTAACGGCACTTCAACAACCGTTGTTATAGGCGGCGCTGAGGGTTACGCTGGTGATATCATCCCTGAACAGGTAACGGTTAAAACAGCCGGCACTGTACAAACTTCGGGTTTACACACAACAGGCTTATTGGGTGTAGATTACTCTTATCCAAACGGCTACTCAGCTTCAAATGCATTCACCAGTCCAAGCAATCTGGGCCGGCCGGCTTACTTGCTGAGCACAGGTGATGTTATTGACGCATCATTATTATCATATATCAATGCGTCTCTGCCAGAAGCAAAGCCATTAACTACAACTCACCCCGAATACCTTACTTCATCAGTTACATCAACGATCAACATTACAGCGAAATCTGACATATGGGTAACTTTTGTATCTGAGGGAGCTAGTAATAAAAATGGGCTGGGTTACTATACCTACAAAACCAACAATCCGCCAGCGCAGGCGAACGGCGGAATATTGTTCGGCGGTATTGATGAAGTTACTTATGTTTTCCCTAACGCTTCGGCCACAGGCTCGGGCGGCGGCTTAAAAAGCGGCGATAAAGTAAAACTGGGTACTTTTGAAGCCGGTACAACCATTGCATTTGTACTGTTCCAGGATGCGTGGACAGGTAGCGGTGTAAACACCAGTGCAACCAAATTTTACTCAAACGATAAATTCAACCCAGAATCTACTTCAGCTGCCCGCAAACATAGTGTGATGTTGTACGATGCTGTTCATAAATTATTCCTGATGGGATTTGAAGATACCAACCGCCAATCGGGTTCAGACAACGACTTTAATGACCTTGTTGTTTATGCTACCGCCAACCCTATAACGGCAATATCCAATGATGGTATTCCTGCCATTGATGATGGCGGCGATAAAGATGGCGATGGGGTACTTGACGAGTTGGACGCATATCCAAATGATGCTACAAAAGCATACATTTGCTATTATCCTTCATCAAGTACTTATGCTCAGGTTGCTTTTGAAGATAACTGGCCAAAAAAAGGCGACTATGACCTAAACGACCTTATAGTTAACTACCGCTACACTTTTATCAGCAATGCTAAAAACCAGGTAGTGTCATTAAGCGGCGATTTTGTGCCGGTAGCTGCGGGAGCCTCATTTAAAAATGGCTTTGGTGTACAACTGCCTGTAGCTGCTTCATCTGTAACATCAGTGACAGGGCAAAAAATTACAAGTAACTACATTACAATGGCGTCAAACGGTGTTGAAAGCGGTCAAAGCAAAGCGGTTATCATTCCATTTGATAATCATGACAATGTATTAAAGTATCCTGACAATTCATACCTGATCAATACCGTGCCAACAAAAGATAAGGTAGAAGGTACAACTACTACGGTAACTGTTAACTTTAGTTCTCCGGTTGATCAGGCAACCCTTACTGCGTCATCGTTTAATCCGTTCCTGATAAGCAACCTACGCCGGGGTTACGAAGTTCACCTGCCTGGTTATGCACCAACCGATAAAGTCGACACTAAACTGTTTAACACAGACGACGACGCTTCGGTACCGGCAAATGGTAAATATTACTTATCAAAAGAGAACGGACCGTGGGCTATAAGTTATACAACAGCCATTCTATATCCAATTGAAGGGGCCAACATAACTAAAGCGTATCTTCACTTTGCAGAATGGGCAGCATCAAGTGGTACTGCATACACCGATTGGTACAGCAACCCTGCATCAGGCTATCGCAATACAAGCTTTTTATTTACTAAATAGTGTAAATTAAATACAACTTAACTTAATACTTGAGAGGATACCTCATTAAGGTCATCCTCTCAAGTATTTTCATAGCACAAAGGTTGGCATGTAAGATCTTAACTCCTTTTTTGGATCTCTTCATACTTAGTTGTTGACATAAAATAATCATCAATATTTTTAAAGAAAAGAAAGCATTCACAGAGTGGTTTAATTTTTTATATAAAAATTGCCCCCATTAACTAAACAAAATGTGAAGCTTCCCCGTAGATATGCCAATAACATATTTAATGACCGGCCGATGGCCTCAACGATCATTAAATAGCAAAAAGAATAACTATGTCTTTTAAAAAAATGCTACCTCTTATTTTCCTATTAAATCTTTTCTTTCGACCAGATGCAAAGGCGCAACTAACCATTATTCCAGACCTGTCTGATACTTATGTCAACAAACTGATAGATACGGCTAAAAAGAACTACCCCAGGGTACGTTCGTATCAAAACCGCATCAATATTGCTAATTCTAATATATCCAAAACAAAAGCAGGGTTGCTTAATGCACTTACCGTTTCCTATATATACCAGCCAGGTGTTAACAATAGTATTGACCCAGTAAATCCTACAACAAGTTATTTCAAAGGCTTCCAGGCAGGTGTATTTGTAAACATCGGCGCGTTAGTTTCGCAGCCGTCACTTATAAAACAGGCCAGGGAGGAACTTATCATTGCCCATAATGACCAGGATGAATATTTTATAACCCTTACCACCGAAGTTAAAAAGAGATATTACATGTACATACAACGCGGAGCCGAGGTAAAATTACAAACAAGGTCGACCCTGGAGACTGAAAGCGCGTTAAAGGACGCCAAGTACAGATTCCAAAAAGGTGAACTGACTTTTGAAGATTACAATAAAATGCAAATACAATATACCGAACACCAGCAAACCAAGATACAGGCTGAAGCTAACCTTTTCACTGCTAAGGCCGACCTTGAGGAACTATTAGGTACTAAACTGGAAAACATAAAATAGATGGAATTTAGCGATTTTTTCAAAATCCTTAAAAGGCATAAACTAACACTAATTATCGTACCGGTAGTTACCGTTATCATTGCTTATTTCCTGGTGCATAATCAGCCTGACTCCTACTCGTCTGCAGCCAGAATCGCAACCGGAATAGTTGATCAGACACAGCAGCTTTTAAACAATAACAATGCGCAGGAATCGCAAATAAACCAGGAGTTCAGTAATCTTACCGAGATGCTGAGATCCAAAAAAATGCTCGATCAGCTTTCATACAAACTAATCATACATGATTTAACGAGTGATAAGCCTTACCGTGATCCAAGCCCATTGTTTAAAGAATTAAGCGCGAACGAAAAACTTCGTGCCGTGAGCGTCTTTACCAGTTTGTATAAAACCCGCGACGGCCTTTCCTTATTTAATCCCGACCAAAATCGGTTAAATAAGTTGCTGGTATCTATGCATTATGATGACCAGTCGATACTTAAAACACTGCAGGTTTACAGGGTTCAGAACAGTGATTATATCACTGTTCACTTTGATTCGGAAAATGCGGAATTATCTGCCATTGTAGTGAATACCCTTTGCGCGGAGTTTATTGATTATTATACCCTGCTCGTAAAGGAAAACCAGCGTAAGGCTGTAGGTTTTTTAGGCGCCCTTTTACGTGCCAAGGAAGATTCTTTAAACAAAAGGATGGCCGACCTCAAAGCGTACAAGATCAGGAATCACGTGCTTAATCTTAACGAAAAAGCCAAAAGTATATATGGGCAGATGGCCGATTTTGAAACCCGCCGAGAGGAAGCACAAAAAAATATACTGGCTACGCAGGCTGCCATCAATAACATTGACCAGCAGTTTAACCCTGCCGACCGTAAATATCAGGAAAGCAGCAAAATTGCTGTGACCCAACAACTCCTGTCAACCAGGGATGAGCTGCAGGCCGCGAATGACAAATATGTTCAGAACAATTTTGACCCAAAATACAAAACCCGGATCGACTCGCTTAACAAGGTCGTATCAACACAGCTTTCGCAATTGTCTGATAAGTATGTTTTAAACCCAATGTCAACTAAAAAGGATCTTGTTGATCAGAAACTGGGCTTACAGATCCAACATCAGCTTGCAAAACACAGTACAGGTTCCATAGACGGCGAACTTTCGCGCTTGTATAATGAATTTAATGGTTTAGTGCCTCATGAAGGTACAATACAGGCTTTTGAGAGCGCCATTACCGTGGCAGGCCAGGAGTATCTTGAAATATTACAAAGATATAACCAGGCCAGTATGGTATCCAATTTCTCAACACAGTTACGATTAATAGAACGTGCTGAACCCGGAATTGCCCAGCCTTCAAAAAAAATGCTGCTGGTGATCCTGAGCTTCATCATCAGTTTTGCTTTTTGTATTGTTGTGTTATTTATCCTGTTCTTTTTTGACCATTCTATTAAAAATCCGCATGAACTGGCTAATCGCACCAAAATACCAGTTTTAGGTTATGTTAACCTGCTCAGGAGCAAAACAATTGATCTGAAAGATATTTGGAACGGGCAATCTGAAACTGGTGAGTTTAAACACTTCAGGAATCTGATGCAGGCTGTAAGGTTTGAAGTTGATAATGAGCTTGCAGGCAGTAAAATATTACTCATAAACAGTATTGCGAAGGCTGAAGGGAAAACCTTTTTAGCCATAAACCTGGCCTATGCCTATGCCTCAATCAACAAAAAAGTGTTATTGATTGATGGTAATTTTAACAATCCGGATATCACCAATTCAACACAGACGAAAGTTTATCTGGAAGATTTTTTAAATGGCGATAATGATGTGTCTTTATTAAATGCCAATATCCGGATCTCACTGCTTGGCAATAAAGGTCACGGCAGGTCTTTACTTGAGGAGTGTAATGTTCAGCAAATAGGCTCCAAACTATCAGGCATAAAAGCAGGTTATGACGTGGTCATTATTGAAGCTCCTGCACTGGAAACACTGAATAAATCAAAGGAATGGACCATGTTTGCCGATAAGGTAATAACCGTTTTTGAAGCCGGAAAAACCATCAGCCGTACTGACAGGGAACATATAGCTTATCTCAAAAACCTGAAGAACAAGTTTTCCGGATGGATACTTAACACAGTTAACCGGGATGAGCTGACAAATATTGAATCAACCTAAAAAATGACGGCGATAGAAATCATATGGATCTTGTTGCAGGTACTGATTGGCTACAACCTTGTTTTACCTGTTTGCATTTATCTGTTGTCGTTATTAAAAAAAAGCAACGCAGAGCTCCTTATTAAGGAAAAGGAGGTCGACTACGCCATTATTATAACTGCTTACGAGCAGATTACACATATACCCGCTGCTGTAAATTCACTGCTTGCGCTCAAATACAGTAATTACCTGATCTATATTGTAGCCGATAAATGTGACGTAAGCGGGCTCCATTTTAATGATGAACGGGTGATCATTCTGCGTCCCGAAACCACGCTGGCCAGTAATACACGGTCGCATTTTTATGCCATCAACAATTTCAGACGTCAACATGAGCGTTTGACTATAATTGACAGTGATAACCTGGCCCACCCTGATTACCTGGTTGAGCTCAATAAATATTTTAACCAGGGGTATTTAGCCGTGCAAGGCATCCGCGAAGCAAAAAATCTTGATACTACCTATGCCTGCCTTGATGCAGCGCGGGATATTTACTATCATTTTTATGATGGAAAGATATTGTTCAAGGCGGGTTCATCAGCGACGCTTGCAGGTTCGGGGATGGCGTTTACCGTGGCGCTTTACCGCGAGTGCCTGGAGCATCTGGATATTACAGGAGCCGGTTTCGATAAAATTCTGCAATCGGCAATAGTTGGTCGCAATGTTAGGATAGCTTTTACGGATAAGGCTATAGTTTACGATGAAAAAACAACCAACCCTAATCAATTGGTTAATCAACGTTCGCGCTGGATCAATACCTGGTTCAGGTATTTCAAATTTGGATTTATTCTTATTGGTAAAGGCATTTCTAAAGGCAGCTTTAGCCAGTTTCTGTTTGGGCTGATTTTATTACGCCCTCCCCTGTTTATCTTCTTGTTACTTTCCGTGATATGCCTGCTGATCAACGCTTTCATTAGTACAACAGCGATTATTTGGTGGGCAGCGGGTTTTGCGGTATTTATAGGTGGATTTTATTTAGCGCTTACCAAATCAGGTACAGATAAACGCGTTTACAAATCCCTTATCAATATCCCCAGGTTTATGTTTTACCAGGTACTATCTTTATTAAAAGCACGCAGCGCCAATAAACGATCGGTAGCTACCCGGCATTACCATACAGGTACTATTGACCAAATTGTAAAAAGCGATGAGAGTTGAGCCATCTGAAAAAGCAATAAAAGGCAACAAGCCGGATGCTGATGCACAGCGTAAAATTGATCATATTACGCGTATTGTGGCATTGGTTGTGGCATTTATAAGTGTATTTTTTTTCATCATTAAAATATTATTCCTGTAGTGGATAAACCTCAGCTATCAGCAAAAGAACCATTATTCGCCCCAAAAAAGGTTGAAGGTTTCTGGCAGAACTTAAGAAAAACGGTGCTGGCAGAAAAACTGAATAACCGGGTGGGTATTACTTTTTTTATCCTGCTGGCAGCGGTAATAGGTTTTGGTATAGCTAAATTCGGTGTCACATTCGGAGCGCTGTTTATTGTAACAACTGTAGCCCTGCCCGCCGTTTACGCCATTGTGGTGTATCCTAAATTCGGTATTATAGTAGTGCTGATAATGGCATACCTGCTTTTCTTACTGATGCGCATAGGCGTATCCGGACCAATAGGCGTTATCATGGATGTTATGCAGGCGCTGCTGATGCTGGGTATACTGATCGCTCAAAAAAGGGAGCATAACTGGGAAATGCTGAAAGGACCTATCAGCACCATGATCCTGATATGGATAGCTTATAATATACTTGAAATCGCAAACCCGGCAGCCGAATCAAGAGTAGCATGGCTATATACTATACGATCAGTAGCCATTGTCATGTTGAACTATTTTGTTTTTCTTTATAATATCAGGTCGGTAAAGTTCATCAGGCTGATATTTAAAATCTGGCTTGCCTTGAGCCTGTTTGCTGCTTTATATGCCGTAAAACAGGAATACATTGGATTTTCGGCCGCCGAAGAAGCTTACCTCCACTCCGATCCTGCCATTGCATCGTTATTATTCATTGATGGCCACTGGCGCAAATTCTCTATCTTCTCAGATCCGGTATCCTTTGCTTATAACATGTCCATGTCGGCCATTTTTTGCATCAGCCTTATATCAGGGAATATAAAGCTTTGGAAAAAAATAATCCTGGGTGTTTTAACTGTATTATTCCTAGTTTCCATGTTGTATTCGGGAACAAGGGGCGCTAACGTGCTGGTACCCGCGGCAGTATTCCTGTTCGCTATTTTAAAATATAACCGTAAAGTGCTGATTTTTGCAGGCATAGCATTCGCGTTCCTGGTTATCTTAATAAACGTTCCCACTGGTGATCCAAACCTGGCGCGTTTTCAAACCGCGTTCAGGCCCAACCAGGATGCATCATATAAACTGCGAAAATTCAACCAGAAACGCATCCAGCCATATATATTATCGCATCCCATAGGGTTTGGACTTGGTTCAACCGGTACATGGGGTAAAAGGTTCGGCAACAACTCCTATGTAGCCCAGTTTCAGCCGGACAGTGGTTATATAAGAGTAGCCGTGGAGCTGGGATGGGTTGGTCTGTTTATTTTCTGTATGCTGATGTTCACCGTTTTAAAAACGGGCATCAATAACTATTACCTCATAAAAGACCCTGAGCTTAAAACTTATTGTTTGGCCATATTACTGATACTTTTTGCTTACAACATAGCCAATTTTCCACAGGAGGCGCTTGTGCAATTCCCGTCAAACGTGTATTTTTCATTAGATATGGCATTACTTACCGTGCTGTTAAGGCTTGATAAAGAAAAACAGGAAATTGCGGCTAAGCAATTATTAAATTTAAATACCGATAATAATGGCTGACAATCCTATCATAAGTAACAGGGATATTATCGTAGTTGGCCAGCAGCCATGGGATGTTGAGATAGGAAGCAATTGCAAAAATATCGCCCTGGAATTCAGCAAACACAACCGGGTATTATATATTAATTCACCCCTTGACAGGATTACCAAGCTTAAACAAAAGGATGATCCTAAGATTAAAAAAAGAATAGCCGTAATTAATGGTACGGCCGAAGCCCTCGTTGTGATCAAGGAAAACTTGTGGAACTATTATCCTGATGAACTCATAGAATCTATCAATTGGCTCAGGAATGATTTTATTTATAACCGGCTCAACAAAATCAACAATAAAATATTTGCCCGTTCTATCACCAAAGCAATAAACCGGCTTGGTTTCAAAGATTTTATATTATTTAATGATAACGATATTTTCAGGTGCTTTTATTTAAAACAACTACTGAAGCCTAAGGTAAGTATCTATTATTCGAGAGACTACTTACTGTACGTTGACTACTGGAAACTTCATGGCGAGAAACTGGAACCGGAGCTTATTAAAAACAGTGATCTGTGTGTGGCTAATTCTACCTATCTGGCCAATTATTGCAAACAATACAATAGTAACTCCTGGTATGTAGGTCAGGGTTGCGATCTTGAGGTATTTACCAATAAGCAGGATACTCCTTCACCTGCTGACCTAACCAAGCTGCAAAAGCCCATTATAGGCTATGTAGGCGCACTACAAAGTATCAGGCTTGATCTTGAATTGCTATATTATATAGCCACGCAAAGGCCTCAATGGAGCATTGTGCTGGTTGGCCCGGAGGATGAACAATTTAAAGTACATAACTTGCACGAACTTAAAAACGTTCATTTCCTGGGCAGCAAAAACCCTGATACGCTACCAGCGTATATTAATTCATTTGATGTTTGCTTAAACCCGCAGGTGGTTAACCAGGTAACCATTGGCAATTATCCACGTAAAATTGACGAATACCTGGCTATGGGCAAGCCCGTTGTAGCTACCCGTACAGAAGCCATGAGTGTATTTGAACAGCATACCTATCTGGGTACAACTAAAGGGGATTATATACAACTGATTGAAAAGGCTCTGAGCGAAGATTCCGAAGAAAAAAGACAAGAGCGCATACAGTTTGCAGCAACGCATACCTGGGAAAATAATGTAAGGGAAATATATGCGGCCGTTAATCAGTTTGAAAAGTCGCAAAAATAGTCGGTTAAATATTACCCTTTTTCAATTCCTTTACCGCAAAATCACATGCCCGCGCTGTAAGCGCCATATAGGTTAGCGAAGGATTTTGACTTGCCGATGATGTCATACAACTACCATCTGTTATAAATACATTTTTTGCCGCATGCATTTGGTTGTTTCTGTTCAATACAGATGTTTTAGGAGAGTTTCCCATTCGGGCGGTTCCCATTTCATGTACTGTACTGCCGCCGGGTTTGTTATAATTAAACGTATTTATTTCTGTGAAACCGGCGGCATCCAACATTTCGCCTGATGATTTACGGATGTCGTCCATCATTTTTGTTTCGTTTTCCCTAAATGAAAAATCAATATTGATCAAAGGAAGTCCCCATTGATCTTTTTTTTCACCATTTAAGCTAATCATATTGTCGTGGTAAGGCAGGCATTCCCCCCATCCGGCCATCCATACCGTCCACGGACCCGGAGTTGTAATGGCTTTTTTAAAATCGGCGCCAAAACCCTGGTTAGTATTCATATTATCTTGCCATTCAGATCGTTCGCCATGACCCTGAATATTAAAACCCCTCGTATAATCAAGCCCTTCACCAGGCTTAAGGTTTCTGTACCGGGGTATTAAAAAACCACATGGCCGTCTTCCCTTATAATAACTGTCCGTATATCCATGATATTTACCCGAGGCCCCTGCTGAAGAATGATGATCCATTAGGTTATGGCCTAGTTCGCCGCTATCATTACCAAACCCATTTGGAAATCTGTTTGACTTAGAGTTGAGCAATATCCCCGCCGTAGCAATGGTTGAGGCGTTGATAAAAATCACTTTTGCGTGGTATTCAAAGCTTTCATGAGTTTGGGTATCAATGACCCTTACACCTTTAGCTCTTTGTTTTTGCTCGTCATATAAAACTTCGGCAACAATTGAATAGGGCCTTAACGTGAGGTTACCTGTTTGCATGGCTGCCGGGATAGTTGAACTGTTGCTGCTGAAGTAACCGCCAAAAGGACATCCCCTTGAACACAAATTCCGGTTCTGGCATGGCCCGCGGCTATCCCAGCCTTTGGTTAAATTGGCCACCCTTGCAATGGTTAATAACCTGTCCGCGTTATTTTTACGGATAGAGGCACCTAAATGGTTCTCAATACAATTCAACTCCATAGGCGGCAGGAATTCCCCGTCGGGCAGTTGGTTTAAACTTTCCTTTTTACCGCTAACGCCAATAAAACGTTCAACATAGGCGTACCATAGTTCAATATCTTTATACCGTATTGGCCAGTCAGCAGCTATACCTTCTCTGATGTTAGCTTCAAAGTCAAGATCGCTCAGGCGATAGCATTGCCTTCCCCATGTTAATGATCTTCCGCCAACATGGTATCCCCGGTACCAGTTAAAAGGCTTATTTTGTATGTAGGGATTATCGGTGTCGTTAACATAAAAGTGGGCATTACCCGCATCTGCGCCCGTTGATTGAATTGGACTTTCGGCTTTAAATTTTGGTGTGTTATTTAACCGGTATTCAAAATCCCACGGATTTAACGTAGCTGTCGGGTAATCAGTAACATGTCTAACATCCCTGCCTCTTTCCAGGAGCAATGTTTTCATGCCTTTTTTACAAAGTTCCATAGCCGCCCACCCGCCGCTGATGCCCGAACCAACAACTATAGCGTCATAATTAAAATCGCCCGTATTAGCCATCTATTAATAAATTATTTGGTAGCCCATGCCTCTTGATTTTTTCTTAGCGGTATGCAGGCTTCATAAGTTACGGGTATATAATCATACGCCATGCCTTTGGTAGCTCCCAAAAGTGAGGTGCAATACCCCTGCACAGTCAGGTCTCTTAACTGATAAAAAAAGGGCGGACCAAAAAGCTTTTTCCTTACTTTGTTCAGAATCTCCAGCGAATAGTTTCCCTTATCCTCAAAATGCTTTAATACATCATTTTTTTCAACGTTCTTACAATCCACAAATTGCTTATGATAATTAGTATAGGCATACTGTTCAAGCGAACTCAAACCTTCTAAAAATGACTTTTGAGCTTTGGTATCAGTATTTTCGGTTATCATCTTGATAATAAAATCTTCCACCTTGGCATCTTTAGCTCCGGGGGTATCTGTACGCGGAATAATAAGTTCCGTAAGTTCAGCAATCAACTCTCTTTTTTTAGGAAGTAATTCAACCGGGATAGAATGGCCAGACTTTAATAATTCATATAACACTCCCGAGGAAAGACCTAGTGTGACAACTCCCAGAATGCCCTTTAGAGCCGTTTTTCTATTCATTTATTTAAGCATGAAGAGTAAAATATTAAGAGTATAAAATCAATCATTTTATTTTCGGGGTTACCAGATAATCATAGCTGTGTTTAACATTACGATACAGTGCCCTAACAACGCTGATTACAGGATTAGAACTTTGCCTGAAATCACTACGCGTAAGGGTCATGGTGCTTGGTTCGTCGTTTGAGTTTCGCTGGTCAAACAATCCCTTGTAATCCTCATAAAACATTCCCTTTCCTTTATTTTTAAGGAAAGAAATCGCCATCAGAAATTCCGTACGGTCGCCTTTTATACCTTCACGATACCTGCCAAACTTTTGCAAAAAATTACTTCTGCGCAAATGCGGATGATCGCTGTAACAATGGAATTTGCGATAACCGGGGTACCATATCTTAAACACCATTTCCGAAAACCCCACCCTGAACGGATTGAGATAAGGATACTTAAAATAAGCGTAAAATCGTACTATATCAATATCGTGTCTTTCGTCCATGATATCCAGCGCGTCTTTCAAATGTTCTTTATAGCCAGGAGAAGGATCAAAATCTTCCTGTACGTATAAAGTGTAAGATGTTTGCACAGCATCCTGCCCCTTGTTGATGTTATTACCCAAACCTTTGTTAACAGGTGTAGTAATAAGACGGAATTTGTACTTTTTGCTGATAGTTTCGAGGTATTCCAGGTGTTCCGGCTTACTTCCATCATCAGATACTACGATATCGCCAAAAACTATCTGCTGCGTGGCAAAAGTCTGCAGCAACCTTTCGAGCGACCGGCTCCTGTTGTAATGTGTTATTAATAAAGTAACTGCACTAAACTGATCTTGAATCATCATTTCAATTACTTTTTAAGAAGGATATCGTAAGTGCATTTTAACAATTTAAATTGCAGGTACACCCGGCGGGCCGCCAAAGCAAATATATTTTTGCTCTCGCGCCAACCGGCCCTGTTCATGGTACTTGGTTCATCGGGCGAGTTTTTTTGATAAAAAAGTTCGTTAAACTGATCAAAGAACAGGCCCCGCCCCTTTTTCTGTATAAAAGAAACAGCCATACCATATTCGGTGAGGTCGCCTTTAATTCCTTCTGGATATCGCCCAAACTTTTCCAGAAACGTACTTCTTCGCAGATGCGGGTGGTCGCTGTATACATAAAATTTCAGATGATTATTTGCCCACGGATAAGGTTTAAAGATCATTTCAGAAAATCCTTTACCAACGGATTTTAAGTAAGGATATTTAAAATAGGCGTAAAATCTTATAATATCCAAACCCTTATCCTCATGCATAAACTGCAGGGCATCTTTAAAATGCGCTACAAAAACCGGCTTGGGTTCAAAATCTTCCTGCACATATAAAGTGTAGGCTTTGGCTACAGCATTCTGCCCCTTGTTTATATTATTACCCAAACCTTTATTAACCGGCGTGGTTATTAGTTGAAAGTTAAAATCCTGCTGCAGTACTTTAACCTTTTCCAGGTTTTCGGGTTTGCTGCCGTCATCAGACACCACAATATCCCCGAAAGTTATTTCAAGCGTTTTGAACGCATTTAATAACCGCGCTAATGATCCGCTGCGATTATAATGTGTGATCAATAAGGTAACATCCTTGAAGTAATTTTCGTTTACATCCATAATTAAAATCTGCTTGCCTTATCCCGGAAATAATGTACTATTATTCTTTTTACCGGTAGTGATTTTTTTTACGAAACTATGCTCAGAAAAGTTTATAATCTTATCCACAACAAATATATCTTATCGCTGGCAGGTAATGTGATCATGTCGGGTCTGGGGCTGATTACCATGACACTGATCTACCGTTCGTTATCAAAAACAGAGGCGGGCACATGGGTATTTTTCCAGTCGATACTTTTATTGGTTGATACTTTCAGATCAGGTTTCTTAACCACCGCCTTTATAAAGTTTTATGCCGGCTCAGGTGAAGAACGCGCGCGTGAAGTTTCAGGTTCAGCCTGGTTACTGGGACTTATGGTTACCGGATCGCTGGCCCTTGTGAGCCTTGTATCATTCCTTTTCTTAAACTATATACCAGATGAAGGCCTTCTTTTGTTCTTCAAATGGTCGGGTATATATTATGTCATTTCATTACCCTGGTTTCTGGCTACCTGTGTTATCCAGGGTAATCAGCAATTCGGCAAGCTGTTATACATCAGGTTATGCAACCAGGGGAGCTTTGTTGTGTTTATACTTATCCTGGTCATTACGCAAAAGGTTAATCTTCAAAATGTCCTTTTTACGTATCTTTTCTCCAATGGGATAACCAGCTTATACGCTTTGGTAAGAGGTTGGACACGCGTAAGCAATCTTAAATATCGCACCAAAACCTGTATCAGGGATATTTACAATTTTGGAAAATTCAGTGTTGGTACCTCGTTAAGCGCCAATATGTTCAGCACTTCAGATACCTTTATCATTAACTTTATGCTGGGTAAACCCGCGCTGGCTATTTATAACCTTGGCCAAACCCTCATGCAACTTATCGAAATTCCGCTGCGTAGTTTTGCTGTGACGGCTATGCCAGAATTGGCAACTGCATATAATTCGAATGACCGCCAGGGAGTTATAAAAATTATGAAGAAGTATGCGGGTATGCTATCCATCATCCTGATCCCTGTAGCACTTGTGGGCGCCGCACTGGCAGATGTGCCAATTTATATCATTGGTGGCGGTAAGTATGTAGGCACTGAGGCTGCAAACGTTTTCCGTCTTTTCCTTACGTTTGCCATTTTATTCCCGGCTGATCGTTTCTTTGCCCTGACACTTGATGTAATACACCGTCCGCATGTAAACTTTTATAAAGTGCTGGTTATGCTTGCTGTTAACATAGCAACCGATTTTTTAGGCGTTGCCTTAACGCACAATGTTTACGGAATTGCCTTTGCTACGGTGTTTCCAACAATAACCGGCACTATCATAGGGTACTTCGCCCTAAACAAATACTGTAATTTTACTTATGGAAGCATCTTCAAAACAGGCTACTATGAAACCATTGCTTTGGTAAAACAAACATTTGCTCCCAAAGTACTATAAAAGGTCGATCTACCATAGCCACCACCCTTTCTTACCGGGCTCCTTTTTGGTGGAAATATTAAACCACATTTCGATATGTTTAAATGTCCATGCTGATACTAGCCAGATGAGGGCAAAGTTCAAAATAAAAGATAAGCATAAGCTGAAGGTGGAAATTTAAGCACCCGGATAAATAGAATATGAGTACAAAAAAGAAATCGACAAAGAGATCGCAATTGTAAATAAACTCGTTGTTGATAATTTACGTGGCAGAAAAAGCGCTGAGGTGAAAAGCACAACCAGGCTCGATAGTATCCCCCTGAAAATATCCAGAACCTCAAATCTTTCTTTTATAGCAGTCATTTTTAAATAAGCGGCTCTGATAGTGTATTAGTAAGAAGGATATACGTTAACAAAATAGTATCCTTGTTTGCGTCTTATACGTATTAATATTTAATGTTGTTTTAATGAATTATAAAACGGATATATGAAACTGGCCCACCTCATCCTTGCCCATAACGAACCCAAGCAGTTGGAGCGGCTAATATTACGTTTGGCGCATCCAGACGCCGATATATATATCCATCTGGATAGAAAAACCTCCATTGTTCCTTTCGAATACTTAAAAAAAAATAAAGGCGTATTTTTTATACAAAACAGGGTAAAGGTATACTGGGGATCCTACAATATGGTGGAAGCTACTTTAAACGGATTTAAAGAGATTCTCTCGTCCGGAAATACGTATCAATACCTGAACCTGTTAAGCGGGCAGGATTATCCTTTAAAACCGGCAGCGTTTATTCACCGGTTCCTTGACGAACACGCAGGCAAAGCTTTCATGAACTTTCTGCAATTTGATCCGGACTGGACCGAAGCCTTACCGCGCATACAACAATATCATTTTAATAGCTGGCGCATGCAGGGCAGATATATACTTCAAAGGATAGTTAACAAATTACTCCCGGCACGCCGGATGCCTAACGGACTTATTCCGGTTGGCCGCTCTCAGTGGTTTACCATACCTGTAGCGTGTGTGCGTTATTTACTGGAATACTGGCAAGGCAACCCTAAACTGCGGCGTTTTATTAAACTTACCTGGGCACCCGACGAATTTATATTCCAAACTATTCTCTATAATTCCGACTATAAAAGCAGCATGGTAAATAACGACGTGAGATATATTGACTGGTCGGCGGCAGGTGTAAGTCCGAAATTGCTTACTATGGACGATGCGGATATGCTTTTGAGTTCTGATAAGTTATTTGCCCGCAAATTTGATAAAAATAAAGATGCTGCTATACTTGATTTTCTTGATAAAACTATCAGTCACGCTTTAAAAGCATAATTACACGAAAAGTATTGAGCCCGGTAACAGGGTTATACCGGTAGATAAATTCCCCGGCCGATCGTGTAATGATCAGCAAACCGAAATGTTCCATGATATCAACAAAGCCCAGGGCGGTCTTATTCTCTTCGCAAATAAACCTCACCTGGTTATCGTTTTCAATAACCGCATAAATGCTGTACAAGTCGTCTTTGCTTATTTGTACTTTACTGCCTGTGTTTGTAAGCTGAGACAAGAAACCATTGGGATTAAAAGGATTTCCGTAGTCGCTTTTCTCAATGTTAAGGTATTCGTTACTGATGGATATATTAACCGATATTTCAGTATCACCGGTATGTTTAATAGCATTGGTAAGCAATTCGGTAATTACCATTTCAATATCAAAATGCCGGTTGTGCTGGTCACCACCACCGGGTAATTTCCCGTTGATAAATTCAATGATATCCCTTAATGAGGTCATTACAGATAACCTTGTATTCTGAAAGGAAAACCGCTGAACTACCGGGTAAAGCATACCATTTTATTGTTGATTAACGGCTTCATTAAAGCTGCCGTATATTTTAAACACCTTATCCAGGCGTATCAGGGAAAACAGGTTGGCAACATCCTCATGCATATCAACCAAAATGATATCCGATTTGTGCGACAGTACATATTTAAGAGCAGCCACAAGCGCACCCAGGAATGAACTATCAATATACTGCACCTCTTTCATACTGATGATTAACCGTTTATGATACTGATCAAAAAGCTGCACCAATTTATCTTTAAATATATCAGCATTGTCAAGGTTAGCTTCCTGTATATTCAGGCTAAGCAACAGGTTATTACCGTCTTCTTTATAAATTGTTATCATAGTTCAATTTTTATATATGCTGATTATGCTCTGGTCGTCAACCTGTCTGTTCAGGTTATTATTAAATAGGCTATCCTTCAAATATTCAAAATTACCAGCCTGCCCTAAAAAGCTGCCAAGCTTTTTAGAGAACTGCTCATAATCGCTTTTTTTACCCGTACTATCCGTAAAATCAATCATACCATCTGTAAATACAAACAGCCCGTCGCCTCTTTGTAATATGATCTCCTGCTCGTCATAATCTCCATCGGCAAACAAACCTAACAACAAACCTTGAGAGCCAATGGTTTTAAGCTGGCCTGCAGCGGCCTCATAATGCAGTAAAGGCAGGTCCCCTGCTCCCGAGTAAGTAATACGGCCTGTTTCAGTGTCGACCAGCAATAATGACAAACTTGATAAAATGTCTTTCAGTACATCATCAAAACAAATTACATCATTTACCTGCTTTAAAATTTTAGCCGTTGAATACTCGCCGTTGTAAGCCGCAAACCTTACGGCCGATCGTACGTAGCTTAAAAAACCAAAAGTAAAAAACCAGGCCATCCACTTTTTACCCATGACATCTCCCAACACAATAAAGTTGTGGGTATCATTCACTTTAATAAAATCAATAAAATCGCCGCCCGGAATATCATGATAGGCCTGGTGCCAAAAATCAATGGTATAACCATTTATCACGGGAGAGTTAACCGGTATTGATTTAATATTAAGAGACTTAGCTGCCTTTTTTATTTCGAGCTCAGAAAGTTCCCGCTGCTTATCAACGGCAAATAATATATTATTCACCTTTGAAACGATCACATTGATGCATGTATCCTTAGTTACATAATCAATAGCTTGCAGGTTAAGCCCTTTAAGCACCAGGTCGTGATCAGAAAAGGACGTTAAAAAAACAAAAGGGATATCTTTATAAGCGGCATCGAGCATGAGATGCGTGCGAAACTCCAGTCCATTCATTTTCAACATCTCATAGTCTGAGATTATGAGATCGGGCGTGGGTATTGTATGCAATAATTCGAGAGCTTCCTCAGCAGACTGGGCAGTTATATACTCAAATCCCGCTTTTTTAAATACCTGACCCGCCAGCTTCAGAAAAAGTGGATCATCATCAACAAGTAATATCTTCTTAACTCGATTAATGGACATGTTTACTATAAAATGATCTGATTAGCATATATATACCCGAAAAAATAATACCCAACGAAATCAGGTCCATTAGTGTTATGCCATCGTCCTGATTAAAATAAAAGATGGTAAACATTTCAAAATCCGGAGGAGCGGGCATAATGATCATTGCCAAACCCAATGTAATCATCACGATACCCATGATCATCAAAATCCACTTGTTCGCTCTTTTAGCTTTTAAATAGCTGCTTGAAATTTTACTGTCAATCTTATTGGATAAAAGCAGCATGCTGAACTCATCCAGTAACTCGGTCCTCGAAACGTTATCCTTACCGTCAATGGCCTTAAAAGCATCAATTGCGTTCGAATTTAATGATTTATCGTCAATAGCCTGGTTAAACCGTCGCTGAAACTGTTTAACTGTTTCGCTATCAAATTGATACCTGGCGAGCATATCTATCAGCTCGTCCAGTTTTTCTTCAACCGCCAGTTCCTTTTCAGCAATGCTTTGCAAACCTGATATATCTTTCCGCTTATGTGCTTTGATTCTCAATTTTAATTAATAATTTCAACAAAACACGGGCAGCAGGAGCTTTGTTTTTTTTCAACTTTATTTACATGAAGCCAGTTTCCATCATTACGGTTAATTTCAACCAAGGTTACGTTACCGAAGCATTTTTAACATCAATTGATTTAACTAATAATTATTCTCCTGTTGAAATTATCGTAGTAGACAACGGCAGTAAGGTAAATAATGTTCCGGAATGGACGGTAAAATACCCTGATATTAAATTTATCCGCTCGGAAGAAAACCTGGGTTTTGCCGGAGGAAACAACATCGGGATCAAAGAGGCCACCGGCCGCTATCTTTTCCTGGTTAATAACGATACGGAGTTTACGCCGGGGCTCATCGAAACACTCGTTGATAAGCTTGAAAGCAATCCGCGCATAGGAATAGTATCGCCCAAGATCAGGTACTTTGACCGGCCCGATATGCTGCAGTATATGGGGTTTACATCAATGAACTATTTTACAGCCCGCAACCAGTGTATAGGACAGTTTGAAACAGATAAGGGGCAGTACGACCAGTTAACCGGCCCCACAGGTTACGCGCATGGCGCTGCCATGATGATCAGGAAAGAATGCATTGAAAAAGGCGGTCTTATGGCCGAGAATTTCTTTTTATATTATGAGGAAATGGATTGGTGCGACCATATCAAAAAGGCGGGCTATGAAATATGGCTCGTTACCGGCGCGCTCATTTACCACAAAGAATCTGTTTCAGTAGGAAAAGCAAGCGCATTAAAAGAGTATTTTATGAACAGGAACAGGATCCTTTTTATCCGCAGAAATGCCCCCTTACACGCAAAGATTATATTTTATTTATATTTTTTTACCATTGTTGTATCCCGCAACGTGCTAAAATACGTACAAACAGGACATACTGATTTCATCAAGTGGTTGTTTAGGGCTATTTGGTGGAATATAAGTAACAGCAAGAACAGTAAAAATTTGGGGTATCCCATCAAAAAAATATGATCATCACATTCTGGATAGGTTTATTTATCATTTTTTATGCGTTTGTAGGCTATGGCATTCTGCTTTTTATTTTGATAAAGATCAAACGCCTGGTAAGCGGAACACCTATTATTCCTGAAACAGTTAATTTGCCAACATGCGCGCTAATTGTAGCTGCTTATAATGAAGAATCAGTTATTGAGGAAAAGATCAAAAACAGCATTGATCTCATTTATCCTGAAAACAAACTAAGTTTTCTTTTTATTACCGACGGATCAACTGATAATACAGCTGAAATTGTAGCACAATACCCGCAGATAAAACACATGCACTCGGCAGCACGTATGGGGAAAATGGCCGCCGTGCACCGTGCAGTTGCCACAGTTGATTCAGATGTAATTGTTTTTACCGACGCCAATACTTTTTTGAACACCGAAGCCATCGTAAATATCTGCAGGCATTATGCAAACCCGAAGGTTGGAGCCGTTGCCGGTGAAAAGCGGGTACATATATCCGAAACCGCCGATGCTACTGCAGGCGAAGGATTTTACTGGAAATATGAATCTAAATTAAAGATATGGGACTCCGAACTTTACTCGGTAGTAGGTGCAGCGGGCGAATTGTTCAGCGTGCGGACAGCCCTGTACCAACCAGTTCCATCAAATGCCATTATTGACGACTTCATGATCTCTATGCTGATAGCTGAAAAAGGCTATAAAATTGTATATGAGCCTCAGGCCTACGCGCTAGAAACTGCCTCAGAGGATATTGGAGAAGAGATGAAGCGTAAAGTACGTATTGCAGCAGGTGGACTGCAATCCATCATTTGGTTAAAGAGCCTCCTTTTACCGTTTAAGCTGCCGGTGTTGTCATTTCAGTATATAAGTCACCGCGTGCTGCGATGGACGGTGGTGCCATTCCTGATGATATTGGTATTGCTGTTAAATATTTTAATTGTTGTATCCGGTAACAGCCCTTTTATTTATCAGCTTATCCTGTTTTTTCAGGTTATATTTTACGGCATGTCATCGCTCGGGTGGCTGCTGGAAAAGCGACAGATAAAAGTTAAAATACTATTTATACCCTATTACTTCTGCATGATGAATTACGCGGTGATCAGGGGAATATTCCGTTTTGCAGCCGGAAGACAAAGCGCTGTATGGGATAAAGCAAAAAGGAAATAAATGTTATAAACAAAACCATGCCGCTGAAAGAAAAAATAAAAAGCAATTCCGGTTTAAAAAAGCTGGTTCACTGGATGCTGATCCCGTCAGGTGAAGCAAGGCCTCGCTTATGGGTCAAGCTGTTTGTGAATCCTTTCATACATAACTACGGCAAAGGTTCAAAGGTAAGGTGGCGAACACGTATGGATGTGCTACCTTTTAACAAATTCAGCCTGGGAAAAGGATCAACTATTGAAAGCTTTTGTACCATTAATAACGGTGTTGGCGATGTAATTATAGGTGGTGGCACCCTTATAGGTATGAGCAACGTAATAATTGGCCCCGTTAACATTGGCAATAACGTAATTTTTGCGCAAAATATAGTAGCCAGCGGCCTCAATCATGAATACAGGGATCCGTATGTTGCTATAAAAGATCAAAAAATTATAACCGCCGCTATAACCGTTGAAGATGATTGCTGGATAGCTGCCAATGCAGTTATCACAGCTGGTGTAACTATTGGCAAGCACAGCGTAGTTGCAGGAGGCGCAGTAGTAACCAAAGATGTGCCTCCTTATTCTGTAGCAGCTGGTAATCCGGCCAGGGTAATCAAAAGATTTGATTTTGAAACTGCCAACTGGATATCAGTCAAATAGTCCTCATTAATAAATTAAGCATTCTATTTTTGCCTTTTTACTGCCTCCTATTATTGGTCCGAAAAAAGCATTGATCAATATACAGAACTTGTTAAAAATTCAGCGATGCCCTGCAGTTGGTGTTCGCATGGCTTAAAACCGATTTTGCTGATCTGTTTAAAGGTTAAATACGCGTTTAAGTCTCTTTCCGATAGCTTTCCAAAGGCCACCATCAATTTGCAGGCGCCTGTCCGTTGTCCATACGACTGCGCTGGATTTGCTTACCCTGTACATTTTGCCAAAACCCTTATCCGTTAGTTTCAAAGCCAGAAAGCCGTCTTCATTGGTTCCGGGTGGGTGGTTAAAACCATCAACCTGCAGCCCTTGCTCACGCCTAAAACCCGAGTTAAAGCCATAAACATTCACCGCCTCGTTTTTTTTAAATTTGTTATAAAATCTTGTCAGGTCTGCCATCATCTCATAAAAATAATAGGTAATCCGGCCGGTGTTGCCGATAGGGATAAAAGAAAATGTTCCGTAGGTGATAGCTACCTTGTTGTTATCGGCCAGCGGTTTGATCATTTCCTCTATCCAGTCCTTCGGGTATATGGTGTCGGCGTCGGCGTTTAAGATATATTTACCTTTGGCTTTTGCCAAACCGGTGTTGCGCGCCGGGGTAATACCCTGCGTTGTTTCCAGGATGCAGGTTACGCCGCAGGCTTCAGCCAGTGCTCCCGTGCTATCGGCTGAGTTGTTATTGACTACAATGATTTCAACTCCCCTGCCGGTGATATTATTACAGAGCGATGCCAGTACAGGCACTATATTTTTCTCTTCGTTGTAGGCAGGCATTACAACGGATATCTCCGGCTCACCTTTTACCAGTTTTTTTTGGTAAGCTGCTTTAATCTGCTCAAGAACTATAGGTTCGCGACTGTTATTTTGAAGATAATCACTAATATATTTTGGAATAAAAACCGGCTTCATAGGCGTGTGTTCATTAAAATAATAGGTCAATTAACATATTACGCCTATACGAATATTTCAATAGCTATGTTTTAGTTATTTCCTTTAAATAGACTTTGTTTGAAGCAAGCACATGAATTGCTCAGTTTATTAATAAACGCTGTTACCCCGATAAGCAACCTGCCGTCCTTTTCCATTTAGGATCTGATGGTGAAATAGACTCCAAAGCCAGATTCAAAAAAAAAGTCAAAACAGGCCAAACTTCAGCATTATGAATACATCAGTATAGGCACTTCATTCTTGATATAATATTTATTATTCATTATCAATTACTTGTAATTTATTTATATTTTTATAGAACTATGTATTGCATAATACTATACAAAACAAGTATCTTTATTTTAGTTTTAAACCTATTAAAGTCAAAATCATGAAATCAACCCTCTTTGCACTCTTCCTGCTGGTAGCCGGCAGTAGTGTATGCCTCGCGCAATGCGACAAAAAATTGAGTCTTACGTCTTCAAAAACTGAACACCTTGATGCCAGTGGTAATTTGGAGCGCGCCGTAGACGAGCAAACGGTAATTGAAATAAGTAAATCAAACATCTCTGTTGTAATTGAGAATGGAAAACAAACGCTTACCGGGGTTGTGAAGTCAAACACCTGCAACTGGAAAACACCATTTAAAGAGGGAAAAACAGTTGTTAATAATACCCTTAGTGACGAAGATGGTGATGGCGAAAAGGATTATACACTTACCATTGAAGGAAAAGACGGAAAAGTTACCCTGCTTGTAGAAAGTACACAGAGGCCCGATAAAAAATTAAGATTGCCAATAGATAAATTCGAAGAAGGAAAATAATTATCTCGGTACACCCTGTAACATAAAAGCACTGTAATTTACCCATAATTGTAAGTACAGTGCTTTTATGTTTAAGCTAAACTCCCCGGGCAAAGCAGGCGGCCTTTATCATATTTATTCAATTTAAGTGTAAGATTAACGAATACGGATGTATGTATCTAACCTAAACATCATTTAACGTGATTAAATCATATTTTTCTTGCATAAATAAAAATTAATGCGATACTTTGCACAAATTTTAAAACACAGTAATACCTCAAAAAATGAATCAACAAAGCTTAAATAAGCCTGCAATAAGAGCAACATTTGCTCCGGCTGCCGCTGCTTTGGTTTCAACTGTTTTTTTATGCTGCCCTCCCCGACGAAGGCCCTATATGCCACGGGTTTGAATTAATTTCCTGTCCTGAACCCTCAAAAAGAAAGCTTTTAAACTTCTTTTTAAAAAAACCATCTAATTATTAAGGCTATTAAGCCAATTAATTTAACGGTAATATCTATTTCAATGACCATACAAGATTTTGATATTAAGGTTGCTACAGCCCAGCATGTAGATTATGCCATCCAGATATGTGACGAAATGGCCGAGTCGGCAAAAGCCCGCGGTACGGGTATCGCACAACGTTCGCCAGAATATGTGTCCAACAAAATGCTGGAAGGAAAGGCGGTTATTGCCTTGCATAAAGACGGTACCTGGGCCGGTTTCTGCTACATTGAAACATGGAGCCATGGTGATTTTGTGGCTAATTCGGGCCTTATTGTTAATCCCCAGTTTCGTAAGGCGGGATTAGCAAAAGCTATTAAACACCGCATTTTTCAACTTTCACGTACCAAATACCCTAACGCCAAAATTTTTGGTTTAACAACCGGACTGGCTGTAATGAAGATCAATTCAGAACTGGGTTATGAACCGGTAACTTACTCTGAACTTACCCAGGACGAAAACTTTTGGGCAGGCTGCAAAAGCTGCGTTAACTATGATATATTAACCAGCAAGGAACGTAAAAACTGCATGTGTACCGCCATGCTGTTTGATCCGGCCGAAAAACAAAAACAGGACGAAGAAAAAATGAAGAGAATAACGCACAAAGCTACCCTGCTTGAGCGTATTGAAAATGCCATAAAAAAGCGCATTGGACAGGAATAGGTTAAAGGCGAAAGGTAAAGCAAAATAACTTTAAAGAAACAAGTACACATAAATTGAAAAGAAAAAGCTTTAAGCCTTATGCTTTTAGCTTTAAGCTCAAAAAAAAGATGAAGAAAAAAGTAGTATTAGCTTATAGCGGAGGATTAGACACCTCATTTTGCTGTATATATTTAACACAGGACCTGGGTTACGAAGTTCACTCCGTTATTGTAAACACAGGTGGTTTTAGTGATGAGGAACTCAAAGGCGTTGAGGAACGCGCCTACAAAATGGGTGTTACATCACACCATGTGGTTGACGAAACAACAAACTTTTACAATACCTGTGTACGCTTTTTAATTTATGGGAACGTTTTAAAAAACAACACCTATCCCCTGTCAGTAAGTGCCGAGCGTGTAAGCCAGGCTACTGCTATAGCAAACTACGCTAAAGAAATAGGCGCCGAATTTGTAGCGCATGGCAGCACCGGCGCTGGTAACGATCAGGTGCGTTTTGATATGATCTTCAATATTCTTGTTCCCGAAGTTCAGATCATCACCCCTATCCGTGATCTGAAACTGAGCCGTGAGGAAGAGATCGATTACCTGAAAAAACATGGTGTTGATATGAACTTTGAAAAAGCACAGTATTCTATCAACAAGGGCATTTGGGGAACTTCAGTTGGCGGTAAAGAAACCCTTACCTCAAACTTAGGTTTACCAGAAGAGGCATGGCCTACCCAGGTTACCGAATCTGAAGTAAGAAACCTGGAACTTGTTTTTGAAAAAGGTGAGCTGATTGGTATTGATCAGGAAAGATATGATCACCCAACCAAAGCCATACAGGCACTGCAGGCCATCGCCCAACCTTATGGTATTGGCCGTGACATTCACGTAGGCGATACTATCATTGGTATTAAGGGCCGCGTAGGCTTTGAAGCTGCCGCGCCAATGGTGATCATCAAAGCTCACCATACCTTAGAGAAACATGTTCTTACCAAATGGCAGCTATCATGGAAAGACCAGCTATCTGCATTCTACGGTAACTGGCTGCATGAAGGTCAGTTTCATGACCCTATTATGCGCAACATAGAGGCATTTTTAACAGATACACAGCAAAACGTAAGCGGCAAGGTATTTGTGCAACTACATCCATACCGTTTCCAGGTGATCGGTATTGAGTCTGATCACGATCTGATGTCGAACAAGTTTGGCAGCTATGGCGAAATGAATAATGCATGGTCGGGCGAAGATGTTAAAGGCTTCTCTAAAATATTTGGTAACCAGGTAATGATCTATCACAAGGTAAATAACCCCAATCAAAATGATTAATAAAGCTTTCTCAAAGGGTAACTGTTTAAAACACTACAACTGGGGCGATGATTGTCATGGCTGGACTTTTATTGATACCGAAGCCCTATCGGTTAAACAGGAATTAATGCCGCCTGATACGGCAGAACAGTTACACTATCACGAAAAAGCGACACAGGTATTCTTCATTTTAAAAGGAAGAGCGACTTTCTCTATTGATGGCAACATCACGGAGCTAAAACCAGAGCAGGGCATTGAGATCTTGCCCGGTCAAAAACACTTCATCAGTAATAATGACCGCAGCGACCTGGAGTTTATTTTATACTCTTATCCATCTACAAACAATGACAGGATCGAAATTAAATAAAGTGCGCGCCGGCATCATTGGCGGCGCGGGATATACCGGAGGCGAAATGCTGCGTATACTGATCAATCACCCTGATGTGGAGATTGTTTTTGTACACAGCAACAGCAATACCGGTAATCATATTTACGAGGTACATGCAGACCTTTTTGGCGATACCAACCTCCGCTTTACCGGTGAGCTATCGTATGCCATTGATGTACTTTTTCTGTGCGTTGGTCACGGCGATGCTAAAAAATTCCTGGAATCAAATAATATTCCAGATCATATTAAGATCATTGATCTGAGCCAGGATTTTAGGTTAAGTCAAAATTCAAAATTCAAAAGTAAAAACTTTGTTTACGGATTACCTGAGTTAAACAGGGAAGCGATCAAAATAGCAGATAATATTGCCAATCCGGGTTGTTTTGCTACTTGTTTACAGTTGGGTTTATTACCACTTGCAGCTAAAGGTTTATTAAATAACGAAGTTCATGTTGCAGCAACAACCGGCTCAACCGGCGCAGGCCAGAGCCTTGCAGCTACTTCCCACTTCACCTGGCGAAATGATAACCTGTCTGTTTATAAGTCATTTAGTCACCAGCACTTGAATGAAATAGGTCAGTCATTAAAGCAGTTACAAGCTGATTTCAGTAAAGCGATAAATTTTATTCCTTACCGTGGCGATTTTACCAGGGGCATTATAGCTTCTATATATACCGACAGTAACCTGAGTGCCGAAGCCGCCCTTAAGCTTTACCAGGATTATTATGCTGGCGATCCGTTTACACACGTAACCGACCGAAACATAGATTTGAAGCAGATTGTAAATACCAATAAATGCTTTCTGCAGGTTACCAAACACGAAGGCAAAATATTAATAATAGGCATATTAGATAATTTACTCAAAGGAGCATCAGGCCAGGCAGTTCAAAATATGAACCTGCTATTTGGTCTGGATGAACGAGCCGGGCTGCGATTGAAAGCCACGGGATTTTAGCCCCCCAGCCCCCTAAAGGGGGAGTATCAAATTAACTAAGTGTTCAAGCTTTTAGCTTAAATAATATGAAATTATTCGACGTATATCCGGTCAATCCAATAAATATAGTAAGAGGTCAGGGCAGCCTGGTTTATGATAATCAAGATACAGAATACCTGGATATGTATGGCGGTCACGCTGTAATATCCATCGGCCACACCCATCCACATTATGTAAAACGACTGGAGGATCAGTTACACCAGTTGGGGTTTTACTCCAATTCTATTGAGATCCCAATTCAAAAAGAACTCGCCACCAAGCTAGGTCAGGTATCGGGCAAGGTAGATTACCAGTTATTTATGTGTAACTCTGGTGCCGAAGCTAACGAGAACGCATTAAAGCTGGCATCGTTTTATAACGGCAAAAAGAAAGTGATCGCTTTTACTAAAGCATTTCACGGTCGTACATCATTAGCTGTCGCGGTTACCGATAACCCTAAAATTGTTGCCCCTATCAACAAAACCGATAATGTAATATTTTTACCATGGGCAGATGAAGCTGCTTTAGAGCAGGCTTTTGCCGACAATGAAATATCATCTGTAATTATTGAAGGCATACAGGGCGTTGGTGGTATACAGGTTGCACCCGAAAGCTTTCTGCAAAAGATCCGCTCGCTGTGCGATGAGCATAATGCGGTTTTCATAGCCGATTCGGTTCAATGCGGTTATGGGCGTACCGGCAAATTTTTCTCACAGGATTTTGCAGGTGTTGATGCCGATATTTATAGCATGGCAAAAGGTATGGGTAATGGTTTCCCGGTTGGTGGTATCATTATTTCGCCTAAAATACAGCCTGCTTATGGTATGCTTGGTACAACTTTTGGCGGTAATCACCTGGCATGTGCCGCCGGTTTAGCTGTATTAGAAGTAATGGAGCAGGATAACCTGATGCAAAATGCCGCCGCCATTGGCGATTACCTGATCAAAGAAGTTAAAAAGCTGGAACAGGTTAAAGAAGTACGTGGCCGGGGATTAATGATAGGTATTGAACTGCCTGAAGTATTGTCAAATGTGCGCAAGGAGCTTTTATTTAAACATCATATTTTTACGGGCGAAGCCAAACCGAATGTGGTAAGGTTGTTACCTGCACTAAATTTAACCAAAGCACATGCCGATAGATTTTTAGAGGCTTTTGTAAATGTTTTAAATCAATAATTCGCTATTAAATATCCTGGCTAATGAAACTATTTTCTTCTGTTAATGATGTTGCTGATATCAATGCACTTGTAAAAGAAGCATTAGAGCTTAAACAAAATCCATACGCGCACCAGCATCTGGGTAAAAACAAAACACTGGCATTGGTATTTTTAAACCCAAGCCTGCGTACCCGTATGAGCACTCAAAAAGCTGCTCTTAACCTGGGTATGAATGTGATGGTGCTCAACATAGATAAAGAAGGCTGGGCATTGGAACTGCGCGATGGTGTGATTATGGACGGAAGTACAGTTGAGCATATCCGCGAAGCTGCAGGGGTTATGGGCCAATATGCTGATATCATTGGCGTACGTTCATTCCCTGGATTACGGAACCGTGAGGAAGATTATAGTGAAATGATATTTAACAAGTTTGTTGAGTTTTGCAAGGTTCCTGTGGTGAGCCTGGAATCGGCTACCCGCCACCCGCTGCAAAGTTTAGCCGATCTGGTAACTATACAGGAACTTAAAACTAAAACACGCCCTAAGGTTGTATTAACCTGGGCGCCGCATATAAAACCTTTGCCACAAGCTGTACCCAATTCTTTTGCCGAATGGATGTGCAAAGCCGATGTTGATTTCACCATTGCCCAGCCTAAAGGCTATGAACTTTGTCCGGATTTTACTAAAGGAGCTAACATTACCCATAACCAGGATGAGGCATTGGCTGGTGCCGATTTCATCTATGTAAAAAACTGGTCGGCTTATGAGCCTTATGGTAATATATTTGGCGGTAACGAAGATTGGATGCTGACTAACGAAAAGCTGAAACAAACCAATAACGCCAAAGTGATGCATTGCCTGCCTGTACGCCGTAACCTGGAGCTATCTGATGAGATATTGGACGGCCCTAACGCTATTGTTATACACGAAGCCGGTAACCGTGTTTGGGCTGCTCAAGCTGTGTTAAAACAGATGCTGGAGAGTTTGTAGCATCTAGAATTGTTCCTGTCTTAATTCTTGGATCTTGTAGTCTTGATTCTTTAACTTGAATCTTAAAAATGTACATACCTTCGTTCAATAAATTCGATAATGAGCAGGAAGCCATCAGCTTTATGCAGCGCTATAGTTTTGCCCCTGTAGTTACATCGGTTAATGATGTACCTGTTGCAACACACCTTCCCTTTTTGGTGGAGCAGCGCGATGACAAGATTGTTTTATCATCACATTTTGCCAAAGCCAATCCGCAGGCTGCAGAAATAGTAGGTAAGCGTGTATTGGTGATATTTACCGAACCGCATGCCTACATATCTCCCAGCAATTATGAAAAAGAGACTAACGTTCCTACCTGGAATTATTTAGCCGTACATGCTTATGGCAAAGCCACATTATTAGCTGAAGGCCAAAAAACTGCCGACCTGTTAACCCATACCATAAGCACTTTCGAAGCCGGTTATCTGAAACAATGGAACAGCTTACCTGATGACTACAGGCAAAAAATGATGAAAGGCATAATAGCTTTTGAAATAGTTGTTGATGATTTGCAAGCCAAAAAGAAGTTGAGCCAGAACCGTTCAGAACACGAAAAAGAAAATATTATTGATACTTTAAGTAAAAGCAAAGAAACAACTGAAAATGAGATAGCTAAATACATGGCTAACATGAAACCTACTGCGTAGGTTTTGATGCCCTGTTGATCATTGCATTTAAAGTGAGCCCCTGTACTATTACCGAAAATATCACTATAAAATAGCTGCCTGATAGTATCAGATGCCGGTATGGCGTGTCAGGTAATGACAGAGCCAAAGCTATCGAAATACCTCCCCGCAGGCCAGCCCATGTCATGATGTTAATATTGCTGTAATTTACTTTTAATGTATTGCGTAAAAATGTTAGTGGCAGCATAATGCTTAGCCAGCGTGCAATTAATATCATCACTATCGATATGCCGCCTGTTATCCAGTAATTATTTACATAAGGCAGGTTAATAAGCTGTAAACCAATCATCACAAACAAAATAGTGTTCAGCATTTCATCAACCAATTTCCAGAATTGTTCCAGCGCTTCATGTGAGCGTTCCTTGCTGTCCTGATTTATGGAATGGCTGCCCGCGAACAAGCCCGCGGTTACCACAGCCAGGGGGATGGAAAAATGAAGTATAGTTGCCAATACAGATAGTCCCATTACCAATGCCAGCGATAT
>Ga0193717_1000282_pt1 | contig 37819 bp, 28 predicted proteins | sample U2c2metaG_FD_145900 | JGI IMG/M metagenome (GOLD analysis project Ga0193717, IMG submission 145900) | Soil microbial communities from a riparian zone of the East river system, Colorado, United States - U2c2 | ecosystem: Environmental > Terrestrial > Soil > Riparian zone | place: USA: East River... | reverse complement strand
CTGAGGTCGTCATCCATCGGGAACAAAAAAGCCCGCGACAAGCGGTCTCTCTAATACGATGCTCAGCATGCTGCGTTTTCCTGCCACGCTTGCCTGCCTTCTCTCAGCCCTCACCTTCGCGTCCTCAGAGGAGAAGAAACCTCCGCTGCCGCACGTCAACTACAACACAGCACGAACCCACGTGATCAAGCCTCACCGGCGCATAATACCCGTCGAAGGTGGCGGCGGACGTGGCGATGTCCGGCTCCATCTCACACTCACCATCTCTCCCACCGGCGACGTCACCAGCGCCCAGGCCACCGGCAACAACAACACCATGACCCTCTGGCCTCAGGCGCAGAGCGAGGTCTACCAATGGAAGTTCATCCCCTTCGAAAAAAACGGCAAGCCAACTACGGTCCAAGTCGAGGAGGATATACTCGTCGGCCCTCCCGAGCGCCTGCCTGAGACACATGTCACCCCGCCCCCCATCAAACCCGATTCGAAGATCGCGATCATGCTCGAGCGCACCCATAGCCTCTATGGCCCCGAACCCGCATACTCCGTAACCATTACCGACAAAGGCATCGTCTACGAGAGTCACGCCTTCACCGTCGCCGACGGAAATCACCGCGACAAGACCGATCCCGATGCTGTACGAAAACTGGCGAAGCGATTTGTCGATGCCGACTTCTACTCTATGAGCCCACGCTACGCCGCAAGCACCACACAAACCAATTGGCACCCGACCGACTCGCTCTCTATCGACATCGATGGTCACTCGATGAAGGTTGAGGACTACGCCGGCCAATGGGATGGCATGCCGTCTGTAATCACAGACCTCGAAGAAGCGGTCGACGACTTCGCCCGCACCAGCCGTTGGACCGAAGGCGCGGACGGTCTCGTCGACCAGCTCAAAACCGAGAAGTACAACTTTCACACCTTAGAAGCGCAGATCGTGTTGAAGAGGGCAGCCGTCCAGGGCCAGACTGCTACCGTTCAGCAGCTTCTCGCAGCAGGCGTACCGCTTCAGCCACTTCCACCCAAACCGGAGGGTACCTCTGCGCCCGTTTTCTTTGACAACGCCACTTGGCTCCACGCAGCGGCACTGCATCCCGACACACTTCAGGTCCTCATCGATGCCAAAGCCAGCCAGAACGACCAAAATGACAAAGACCTAGCTCTTGCCGCTGCTGCCGCGGACGGCAACATCGCCTCGGTGCATTCTCTCCTCGCCTACGGAGCCAACCCCAACGCCGACCTCAAACTTATCTTGCCGGAAGCAACCTTGGGCTTCACATTGACGAATCCCGATAGCGGCAGCATCCTTACAGAAGCCGCCAAGTCCGGCAATCCCGATCTCATCCGCGAGATCCTCCATTACCAACCAAAACTCCAACTCAAAAACCAGTACGTCGATACAGCACTCCTGATCGCCGCCACCTATCAATACAGCGGCTATACCCCCGAAGGTGCCCGCGCCGAGTGCGTCCGTCTCCTCGCCGACGCCGGCGCCAACATCAACGCTCACTGGGAAGACGGCAACAGTGCGCTCCACAAACCTCAAGACAAGAACGTTACCGCCGCCCTCATAGAGCTAGGCGCCGACGTCAACGCCCGCAACAACGACGGCAACACACCGCTCTTCACCACCGACGACATTGAATCCATCCCGCTGCTCCTTCGCCACGGAGCCGACCCCAATCTCCGCAACAACGACGGCAGGACCGCACTCGAAGCCACCGAGAAGAATCAACCCAGGCACGAAGCCCTGCTCGCTGCCATTCAATCCCGCGCCTCGTCGCAGTAGCGACATCCTTCGAAGGGAGTCAGGCTGAACCGTAAGCGTCTGCCGAAGACCGAGTTGGGGCGGTGCGGGAAATGAGATTCCAAGGCAGCGGTTCAGAGATGCGATCGATAAGATGATCGGCGATACGTTCCAGTACATGGCGCAGTAGAGTTCGGATCGAGGCGGTTGAGTTTCGCTGTTCCCAAACAGACTAGAGTCGCAGCCGATCGTTCTCCGCCGTCATCGGAACCGGCGAAGAGATCGTTTTCGCGCCCAGCCTGAGCGAAGCGACCACTGGGAACGCAGTCGAAGAGCTTGCCCTGAGCGTAGCCAAAGGGATCTGCGGGTCTCAGAAAACAAGAGACTCGCAAAACCAACTCCCATCAACCCTGTCAACCCCAAGTCCCATTTATATCTATCAAAACAAACCACTTAGAGATGCCGATTCCAAGCATCCAACCAGCTAGAATTAAAGACAGGAGTGGAGACCCGATTCCGCTCTTTCTAAACTCCTAAAGTTATGAAGTCCGGACCTAAGTAGCTTTTCCGTCAAGACTTTGCACAAAATGTACGGGGGGGGTACCCGGGGACAAACAAAAAGCCCTCGCCGAAGCGAGGGCTTTCATAACCAGATCGAACGAGCTTACGCCTGCACCTTGAGGAAGATGATAACGAAGGTGAACAGCGCCAGCGACTCGATGAAGGCCAGACCGAGAATCAGGAAGATGAAGATTCCGGGACGGGCGCCGGGGTTGCGTGCAAGAGCCTCGGTGGCAGAGGCGGTCGCCTTGCCCTGACCGAGTCCGCAAAGACCGGCTGCAAGGGCCATGCCCAGACCAGCTGCCAGCGGAACCCACTGCGAAGCGGGTGAGTAGTTGCCTGCGCCCTGCGCAAAAGCCGGCGTTGCGAGCAGCATCGCGGCCAACGACATAAACAGATACTGAAGCTTCTTCATTACGACTCCGTCTCCCGTCAGATACGCCGCCAGTGGGTGGTTGATGCTCACCGTGCTGGCACCCTCACGCTCGCGGCGTTGTTGCTACGGCAGAGAGGGAGTCCCTCCGCCGCAAACTCAAACTTAGTGGTCGTGCGCAACCGCCAGCGAAAGATAGACCGCCGCCAGAAGGAAGAACACATATGCCTGCACGACAGCAACGCCAAGGTGCAGACCAAGGAAGATCAGCGGAATGCCGATCGGTACCAGCGAGAAGAACGCCAGAGTCACCAGGTCGCCGGCCAGCATGTTCGCGTAAAGACGAACCGTCAGTGACAGGACGCGTGCAAAGTGCGAGATGATCTCGATCGGAAACAGCAGCGGATACAGCCACCAAACTGGTCCCAGGAACTGCTTGATGTAAGCAGCGCCATTGGCCCGAACACCGTGGTAGTGGTAGTAGAGGAAGGTCACCAGTGCAAATCCCAGCGGCACCACCGGGTTCGCGGTCGGTGAGGCAAGGCCGGGAATCAAGCCCAACAGGTTGCTCAGCAGGATGAACAGCAGCAGCGCCGTCAGGTAGCTGACGAACTTCTCCGAGCCATGTCCGATGACCGACTCACCCTGCTCAGAGACGAACTCGTTGGTCATCTCGGCCAGATGCTGGAAGGCTCCCGGCTTCTCGATGCTCAGGGTCACCCGCACCACGAGGAAGTAAGCGATCAGGAACGCAAAGACCAGAAGCTCCATGGCAAAGGCGTCGGTGATCGGAGCCTGCGGGAACTTCGGATGCACATGAACCGCCTCCAGCAGCGCCGTCACGGGCGCGGCGAGGTGGGAGTTCAGAAATCGTGTAAGCAAAAGCTGAGTCGGCATAAAAAAAATAAGCGGAACGTCTTCTCTAAATTTAAGCTAAGGTTCAGGACCTGTCAGACAGTCCACGCCTTCACCAGCCTCAGACCCTCCACTGTGAGTGCAAAAACTCCCAGTGCAAGCCCGGCCGCAAGCGCATAGACTGAACCGTTCAGTACCTTAAGGCTAACATAAAGAAGGGCAATCGTGGCGGCCAGACGGATAAAGAATCCCAGCAGAACCATCGCCATGGGCTTAGCTGTACCTCCCCCGTCCATCCGAGCCATCACCGCAGTCATCAAGCGCATCCACTCCCACAGCCCCGAAGCCGAAATCACCGCTCCCACAGCCAGCAAAGCGGCACTCTGCCAACCCAGCTTCCACCACAGAAGCAGCGCCCCGACCACCGAGACGATTCCGAGCAGCCGCAGCGCCCGCAGCATCGTCCGCCGAAAATCCTCGTCCGAAAACGACTCCAACGCCCTCACTTGCCGCGCCTCAAGTACCGCGAAGCCGTGAAGAAGATCTGCATGAATCCTCCAACGGCCCCCATCACAATTCCAGCAATCCCAATCCAGTTCTGGTGAAAGTGACGGTCCAGCCACGCCCCGATCAGCCACCCGATGACGCAACCCGCGGGGAGCGCGATGGCCAGCTGAATCATCGACTCGGCCTTCACCAACTCGCCCAGCGCGCCCTTCTTTTGATCCTCAGCCATAGCCCAACTATTACACCACGCATCGAGCCCGCTCGACCATGGCCGCTATACTGAACAACGACTATCCCGATCAAAGGAAGCACATTGCACTTCGACTCCGAATTCGAGAGAAATCTCTACCAGCAGCGTCAGGAAAAACTCGATCAAATCGCCGCTCTCGGCGAGCAGGCTGGGCTGAACCGCGCCCAGGCCATCTATCCGAACTCTTTCGAATCCAGCGCAACCGGATGGACCGAGTTCGACGGCCCGATCGTTCCATGGATCAAAAAGCAGTACGACTCCCCCGATGCTCCCGTTACCGGCGAGCAGCTCGAGGCAGACCGTAAAGAAGTCGCTGTCGCCGGTCGCCTGATGGCCATCCGTGTCCAGGGCAAGGCAGGATTCGCTCAGATCCAGCAGGGCGGCCAGCGCCTCCAGATCTACGTCCGTAAAGACGACGTCGGCGAGAACGCCTTCGCACTCTACAAGCTGCTCGACCTCGGCGATCACATCGGCGTCCGCGGCTACCTGATGCGCACTCGCACCGGTGAGCTTACCGTCCACGTCACCACCACGCCTGAGCAGCCCGGCATCACTTTCCTCGCCAAGGCCATGCTCGCCCTGCCCGACAAGTTCCACGGCATGTCCGACATCGAGCTGCGCTATCGCCGTCGCTACGTCGATCTCTTTACCGACACCGGCGACTCTGAACCTGCAGCTCCTCAGCCAGTCCAGGAAGACAATCCCGAGAAGGCGCTTCCTGAATCTGCAGCTGCTCCCCTGGCTCCGGCCCGCGCTCCAGCCCGCGAGGTCTTCGTCAAGCGCGCAGCCGTCCTCCGCGCCCTGCGCAAGTTTTTCGACGCCCGCGGCTACCTCGAAGTCGAGACCCCGATGATGCAGCAGATCGCCGGAGGAGCCGCCGCGCGCCCCTTCACCACCCACCACAACGAGCTCGACATCGACCTCTTCCTCCGCATCGCGCCCGAGCTCTACCTCAAGCGCCTCGTCGTCGGAGGCCTCGACCGCGTCTACGAGATCAATCGCAACTTCCGCAACGAAGGCGTAAGCACCCGGCACAACCCCGAGTTCACCATGCTCGAGTTCTACCAGGCTTACGCCAACTATCACGACCTGATGAACCTCACCGAAGAGCTCATCAAGTTCGTCGCCATGGAAGTCAACGGAACCACCATCACCCACTTCAACGGCAATGAGATCGACCTTGGCAACTGGACGAAACTCTCCATGCGCGAAGCCATCATCAAGTTCTGGCCGGAAGAAATTCCGCTACGGCCATCGATTTCTGATTTCAATTCGATTGATAGATTTACCTCTTCTATTGTCAGTCCTTTGTTCGCGCTCTACAACGAAACACTTGCTAAGGTCCAAGCACGGCGTCATGAAAGAGTTTTAAAAGGTGAAGCGGAGAGGCCACTTTCTGAGGAGGAGAGAAAGTGGCTGATCGGCGATGCAGTTCTAAAGCAAATTGGCCTTCAAATGAATGATGGGCGTTTATCTCTAGGGGGCGGAATCGCACAAGTTTTCGAGCTTCTTGCCGAACCCCACCTCATCCAGCCCACCATCATCTACGACTTCCCCCTCGCCGTCTCCCCACTTTCCAAGATCAAGCCCGACGAGCCCGACTGGGTCGAACGCTTCGAGTTCTACATCGGCGGCTTCGAGGTCGGCAACGCCTTCTCTGAGCTTAACGACCCCGTCGATCAGGACAACCGCTTCCAGCAGCAGATCGAGCAGAAAGAACGCGGCGACGAAGAGGCCATGTCCGCGGTTGACGACGACTACGTCCGCGCCCTCGGTTACGGTCTTCCACCCACTGCAGGTGAAGGCATCGGCATCGATCGCCTCACCATGTTGCTCACCAACTCGCGCTCCATCCGCGACGTCATCCTCTTCCCTCTCATGCGTCCACAGAAGAAGAGCGACGAGCAGATCGCCCAGAAGGAAGAACAGCCCCACGGAGAGTCAGCCGAGTAGCCCAACGTTTGCTCATGCTCAGCTATACCAGAACCCGTTTCCACGAGGTCCGTCTTCGGCTTGAGCACCACATCCCGACGAGCAGGCTTAATGCATTTCTCTGGGAGTTTTTTCTCTTCGGGTTCAAGCAAGCATGGGCCTGCCTCTTCGGCGGGATCATCCTCAGCCTCGTACTCATCACCAAGATCTATTGGCCCCCTCATGCGCGGCTGGCGCGATACGACTTCCTCTTTCTGGCGGCACTTACGATTCAGGTGCTCCTGCTCATCCTGCGTATGGAGACCGTTCGCGAAGCCAAGGTAATCCTCGTCTTTCACCTCGTCGGTACCCTGATGGAGCTCTTCAAAACCTCCGTTGGCTCCTGGACCTATCCAGAGAACAGTCTCATCCGAATCGGTCACGTCCCGCTCTTCTCCGGCTTCATGTATTCATCTGTAGGAAGCTATCTGGCGCGAATTACTCGTATCCTCGATATGCGCTACACGCGCTACCCCGATACAAAAGTGACTGCAACACTGGCTCTGCTTATCTACATCAACTTTTTTGCCCACCATTTTCTTCCGGATGTGCGCGTCCTGCTCTTCCTCTTTGTGGCGGCTGCCTTTGGTCGCACATGGGTCTACTATCGCCCGTATCGAAGATTTCACCGGATGCCCCTGCTGTTAGGGTTCTGTCTCGTCGCCCTCTTTATCTGGGGAGCTGAAAATATCGGGACCTTCGCTACTATCTGGGTCTATCCGCATCAACGAAACGGTTGGCAGCTCGTTTCCTTCGGCAAATATGGCGCGTGGCTGCTTCTGATGATCATCAGCTTTATTTTGGTCTCCTTTGTTCATCCGCCGCGCGCTCCGTCGGAGGATGAGTCGGAAACAAGCCCTTTCCTAACGTCTCCATCAACACGACAACAGAACGACCCCATTCGCTCCTGACCAACCAACCAGAAAACAGTCGAGCAGACTCCGAAGGGAAGACCAGCTCATGGTGAACACAAAGAGGGGATCAGCATACGAAATTTATGTTTCATGAGTAAAATTTGTTGGAGCCGTTTCAGGTTTCGCGAAAGGATCTCATGCGTATCGCCGCCGCCCTCCTGCTCTTCACAATTGCCTCTCCGTTCGCAAGTACGCAGATGAAGGTCGCGAGCCTTGACGGCCCCGTCACCAAGGCTGAGACCGGCTCGCTCCTCAGCTATGTGTCCGCGATGCAGCCCGCGGCCTCCAACGAGAGGAACGCATGGTCCTACGGCACCTCAGGACAGGCGGTGCGCGCGCTTGGCCTGATTTACCAGATCGATCCTGATCCGCGCTTCGTCGATCAGATGGTTCGTTTCTGCGACGCAGAGTTAGCCGAGCGCAATGATCTTGCACCTGCTCCCATTGGTCAACACATGATATGGACTGGCCGCATTGATCCAGTGTGGCCGAATGATCTCTCGAAGCCTCGCCTCTCGACGGGTGGCGAACAAGGCGACCTCATCGGAAACCTGGGTAACTGCGCCGTTACTATCCTCAAGACTCGCTCGCTGTGGAAGAAGCCGGTTCCGGCAGGCGACCTTCACCACTTTGGCGCCACTTACCTTGCCCGGGCCAAAACCTATGTCAAACAGGCCGACATCGCAATAGACCAGCACATCCTCAAAAATCTTCTCGATCTGTCGCACAACAACTATCAATATTTTTCGGCTGACTCTTCCTATAAAGGCGGAACTCCTGTCCCGTGGAACCAGGTGATGATGTTCAATTACGGGTTCCAGATGCTGGGCACAGCGCATCAGCTTCTGCACGACGACCTGGTGCGCGCTACGCGGTATCACAAGATCGTCGCCGACAATATCGACTGGTTCTTTACCGAAGGCGTTCAAAACGTCACCACCAAGCAGGGACGTCCTGCCTACAACTGGGGCTATGCCCTGCCCGCCAAAGGCGGCGAAGACAGCGTTCATGCCCGCATGGACGTTGCGGGTCTGTATCTCGCGTATCTGGACGGCAGCTATACCATCGATCGAGCGAAGATGACCGCCCTCGCCAATACCTTCACGGAAATAATCACCCTGGCTCCCGGAAGGTATGCAGGACGCGTCGACGGAAGCTCAGGCACAGGCCACGCCGGTGAAACGAACCGAGTGAAGAATGGTTTCCTTCTGCTTGCAGAGTTTCGCCCCGATGCGTATTCCGATATCGTCCGCAACGCGGTCACCGAAGGCGCGAGCGTTTCGGCTGTCGAAGGGGGGACTACCGGAGATATCGATCTCTTCGCACGGTTCCTATGGGCTAAACATCGACGCACACAGCATTCAATTCCGTAGTTTAAATTCCAAGACGGCGTGGGTATGGCTTTCCATGGACCCGGTTGCGGTGTTTTCTACTTCCTCTTCTTCAACCGCTTGACTACCCCGGCCAGCGAATGCTCGTTCATGGCCTCTACGGCATCGTCGCGAACCTTCTTCATCAGCCCGGTCACGGCCTTGTCGTTCACCGTCAGCCAGTCGCCAGAGGTCGCGGCAAACACGTCTCCCAGGCCGATCTGCTTAGGCAGGAGCTTCAGCTTGGCTCCTCCATTCGGTCCTTTCTTCTGTTCGATCAGCCCGGCTTTGTGCAGCAGGAGGAACGCCCTTCGCACCATCACTGCGCTTTCTTTCAATATCTCCGCTATCTCAGCCGAAGTTCGCATTCCACCCGGCTCTTCCGCCAGCACCGCCAACACTCTTACGCTCAACTGAAACCGCTCACTCTGCGCCATTCCAAGCAAGCTACCATATTCGCGCTATGTGGTTGTCTTCGCCTTCTTTGATCCATGTAAAATCTTCAGGTGAACATCCTCTTCGTCGGCGACGTATTTGGCTCCGCCGGCCGCCATATCGTACGCGAGCACCTTCCCCACGTCCTTGAAACCAACACCGTCGACCTGCTTGTCGTGAACGGCGAAAACGCCGCTGGAGGCTTCGGAATCACGCCCTCGCTCGCCGAAGAGATCTTCGACATGGGCGCCCACGTTATCACCACCGGGAACCACATCTGGGATAAGCGTGAGATCTTCGAGTACATGACGGTTCCGGCCGATTCGCACGAGCGCGGCCGGCGGGTCCTTCGTCCGGCCAACTATGCCGTTGGGACGCCCGGTTTTGGTGTCTATCAGGGCGAGCTGCCTTCGGGCCAGAGCTATGCCGTCCTCAATCTACAGGGCCGGGTCTTCATGTCTTCCTGCGATGATCCCTTCCGCAAGGCCGACGAGCTTATCAGCCAGCTGACCACCAAGGTCATTCTGCTCGACATCCACGCGGAGACCACCAGCGAGAAGGTTGCGTTGGGCTGGTATCTCGATGGGCGCGTCACAGCTGTTCTTGGAACCCATACCCACATCCCCACGGCGGATGCCCGGGTTCTTCCCGGCGGCACCGCTTTCATTACGGATGTCGGGATGTCGGGTCCCTACGATTCTGTTATCGGCGTTGAAACGGAGCTCGTGCTTAATCGTTTCCTTACCGGTATGCCGGGCAAGTTTGAGGCGGCGAAAGGTAACCCAAAGATGTGTGCTGTCCTCATCGGCTGTGATGGCGGAACAGGCCGTGCCTATTCCATCCAGCACCTGATGCTGGGGGAATAAACTGCGATTGGCTCGGCCTGAAGGAGGACTAGATTTCTTTCTCCAGCATGACGAACTCCAGGTCGTCTCGCAGTGGCCTGCCTACACGATCGTCTCCGTAGGGAAATGGCTCCATCTCGCCCGTACGCACATATCCGCGGCGCTCGTACCAGGTAGTCAGCTTCTGGCGCACATTCACCACGGAGATGCGGATTCGCCTTCCTCCGTGGTGACGGATCGCCTCTTCGGAGGCTTCAAGCATTCGCCGGCCTAGCTGCTGACCTTGACGATCCGGACGAACGGCCAACAACCCCATATACCAAACACCGTTATTTTTGGGCTCGAGCCAGACCGATCCAAGCAGAGTGCCTACCCTTTCATCCCGCCAAACCATCACGAGAGCGTCAGGACGTTCGTCGATATTTTCCTGGAGCGTTTTCAGGTTGATTCGCTCACCTTCAATGTACTTACTCTCGAGCGTCCATCCGACCTCTCCGCGAAAAGCAAGATTGATTAGTTGCACGATCTCGGGGAGATCGGAGGAGGCGGCAAGTTGAAGTTTCATGAAAACCGTTCTATCGCAGATTCCAACAACCTCGCAACCTTGCCCGCACAGACTCGCTTCGGGGAGAAGTTCCGTTCTCCAGCCCGGAATCACTGCCGATGCACAGCCTGTATTTAAAATGCTTGGTCAAAGGCGCGAGTGACAGGTAGTATGTCACGCCATAGAGATAACGCTTTCTTTTAGGAGATGGGCAATTATCTCAACACGATCCATGAAACCAAGAAAAAAATATGAAGACAGCATTCCCTTTGCGAAAGATCTCCATTCTGGCGCTCGCTGCAGCATGCGCCGCAATCTGGTGTGGCCCAACCTATGCACAGCAGACGAACGCCACCATCGTCGGTAATGTAACGGATACATCGGGAGCCGTTGTCGTCGGGGCCGGAGTTACGGTCACCAATCCGTCGACGAATACGACTCGCACCGCTGTGACTGACAGCTCCGGTCAATATTCCGTCCCAGCCCTTCCGCCAGGAACCTATTCCCTGGCTGTGCAGATGAAAGGTTTTCAGACGCAACGGGTTGCTTCCATCGTTCTGGATGCAAGCCAGAATGCTCGGCAAGACTTCAAGCTCAGCGCCGGTTCTGTAACCGAGGCGATCTCTGTCGAGGCCAGCGCGGCCACCGCGCAGCTGCAAACTGAGAATGGCTCTGTCGGGCAGGTGATTGACGGCAAAAAAATCGTTGATCTTCCACTCAACGGGCGCAATTTCATCCAGCTCGGTCAACTGATTCCCGGTGTGAACTCCGGTACGGAGGGCTCGATTACAGTACGGCGAGCCCGGGGCGCGCTTGCCAGTTCGGACGCAACCGGCGGATCGACCGCGATTCAAGTCAACGGGCAGCGCGATACACAGAATCGCTATTCGATTGATGGAATCGAAAACATGGACTACGACGCTTTCACTTATAGCTTTTCGACTTCGGTGGATGCTATTGCCGAGTTCCGCGTCGATACCGCCAATTCTGGAACGGACTCCGGCGCCGCATCTGGCGCAAACGTCAATCAGATTATCAAGTCCGGAACTAATGGCCTCCACGGCACACTTTTCTACTTCAATCGCAATAACGCCTTCACGCAGAGCTATGACGCACTCGCCAACAAAGACGTAGCTCCCCCGCGGCTGAATCGGAATCAATATGGAGGGAATGTTGGGGGGCCGGTGCTCATTCCCAAGCTCTATGACGGACGCAACAAGACTTTTTTCTTCTTCAATCTCGAGACTGGCGACCTGCTCAATGGATTGCAACCACAGTCGGCCTACGTTCCCTCGGATGCTGTGCGTTCCGGCAATATTGACGAGCTGATTACCGCAGCGGCAGCCTATGCGCAATCGCAGGCTCAACTTGGCAAAACAGTCAGCCCTGTCCTTGTGAATCCCTATACTCAGCAACCTTACAAGCTGGGGCAGCATATTAATGTGGATCCGAAATCGGCGATCCTGTTGAACGCGACGCCACATGCCAACAGCTCAGTCTCAGCCACGACGAATTATCTAACGCCTCTGCTGAAGACGCTGAACTATCAGCATGATTACATCGTTAGGATCGACCATAATCTTACAAGGATGGATACCCTGAGCGGGCATTACATTCACGATGTAACGTATAGCAACGGAGCCCCATTCTTCGGCAACGACAACGATAACAACCGGGCGCTGACCACTCATTACCAGGTTACGGAGACCCATGTCTTCTCCCCAACCCTGGTCAACGAATTCCGCTATGGACGGCAGATCTTCAAAGAATTTGAGACCTTCGGCACGACCGGGGATTCGGCCTTCGACATTGCCAATGGACAGATGGGAATTCCCTTTTCTTCCTCCCTACCAATGTTCTACGGACCTCCAACGACCAGCATCAGCGGCAACGGTCCCGGTACTCGCCTGTTCAACACACTTCGCGATATCGGACCGAGAAACCGGTCCAATGGAATCAACCAGTATGTCGACACCCTTTCATGGCAGCACGGAAGGCACTTCTTCAAGTTCAACGTCGATATCGGACGTCGCACAGACTATTTCAGCCAGGCACGCGATCCCCGTGGGCACTTCACCTTCGACGGTCGCTACAGTGGAGGGTTTTCAGGAGCAGGTCAGCCACAGGGCGCTTATTTTGCGGGCCTGGTGGATTTTCTTCTTGGATATGTCGCGAGCGACAGCATCAATCCGACGATCACTCGCACGAGTATTTCGAGCCTGATCCAGTCCTATGCCTTTCAAGACAACTGGAACATTGCCCGGAACCTTACGATCAACCTTGGCCTGCGATGGGACCACTTCCCACCATGGGTGCAGGATGATAATCGCTATGCTGATATCTTCGCCGGCGCCGACGGAGTTACTCCCGATCACATTGAGACAGCAGCGACTTCGCCCTATGGCCGTGGCTTGATCCGTCCGAATTATTACGATTGGGGACCGCGCATTGGCTTTGCGTGGCAGCCCAATGGCCCTAATCAGACTGTCATCCGCGGGGGCTACGGAATTTACTTCACTCCAGATATCGCAAACGGGTACTTTCAACAGGCAGAGGGATACCAGGCGCAGGCCGGGGCCTCTCTTGTGGGCAACAATGGGAATGGCGCTACCGGTGCTCAGGCACTGCCTAACTTAACCCTTGGTAACCCCTTCCCTGGCGTAACGACGGGCGGAGCCCTGACCTATCCCTTTGCCGTGGAAATTTATCAACATCTTGCCGAACAGATGACGCAACAGTTCAACCTGACTTTTCAGACCGTCCTGCCAGGTCGTTTCACTGCGGATATCGCGTATGTGGGCACGCTGGGCACACATAACTATGTCTATGTCTCCGACGTGAACCTACCCCGCCCCGTCAATCCCGCGACACCGGGGCTTGCAAGCGTCAACGCTCGACGCCCGAATCAAATTTTCCCACGCTCGATTCAGGGCGAGCTCTCGAATGGTTCCTCTCACTATCATTCGCTGCAGACCAAACTGGAACGCAGAGTAGGCAACGGCCTCACGATGCTGGTTTCCTACACATGGTCCAAGTCGATCTCCGGTCCGGCGGACATCGGTGGACTGGTCGGGGGAGGAAACTTCGGTGCGACCGCACTCGATCCATTGAACCCGAAAGCGGACCACTCTTTGTCCGTCTTTGATATCCCTCATCGATTTGTAGGGACTGCGCTGTGGGATGTTCCCTACTTCCGTCATACAACCGGCTTCAAGAAACTTTTGCTCGATGGCATCCAGGTCTCCACGATCCTTTCCGCTGTATCCGGAGATCCGTCCCAGGTGACCTATAGTGGAGCTTCGGTCAATGCAAGCTCGGCAGCGGCACGGCCTGATGTAGTTCCTGGCGTGTATTCTTATATCCCGCGCGGTACCCGGACGCAAACACGTGTCTTCAACACAGCAGCGTTTAAGACACCCGCTATCGCAACATACGGAAATGCGCCCCGCACGGGAGCGGTCCGGCTTCCCGGTCTCTTCAATGACGATCTATCGGTGACGAAGGGGCTGAAGTTTGGTGAAGCTCGAAATCTTCAGCTTCGCGCTGATTTCTTCAATGCCTTTAAGCACTTCAACCCCGATCCTTCCACGATCGGGACCAACATTACCTCATTGAACTTCGGCAAGATCAATGACGGCGTGCAGGGTGGCTATGCAACCCGAGTGATCCAACTAGGAGCCAAACTTTATTTCTAAGCCAGCCCTATGTGCTCAAGCGCAAGACGACGGTATTCTCATGCCACAAGCCTTGCTTGATCAAACGAGATGACAACCAGGCTGTCGACGAATTATCTTTCTCTGTCAATTGAATCGATCGCATATAAAGCGGCATAACAAGAACAAGACTGATGTTCGTTGATCCGAGACAACCGCATCGCGTTGAATTCTATTTTCTGACGAGGTCTCATGGCTTCCCTGCGGTTCGTTCCTGTTTTTCTGCTTGCCTGCGCCGTGCTGTCCTCTAAAACATCTCTTGCCGATTCCGAATCGCGGAAAGAACCGGGACTTCTGTTTTATCTCTCCGGTGATCGTAGCTTCGAAGCGGACTACGCCGCGAACGGCAAAGCCATCCCAAATTTTCAATCGGACGTAAAGATCGTACCGGGCGGAGTGCAAAACGCTTACATCCAGTCGGGAGATAATCAGCTTCTCTCCTATTGGGCGCCAGGAAACATCTACGCTCAACGCGGGACTATCTCCTTCGATTGGCGTTCCCGTGAACCGGTGGGGCCAACTCAATTCCCAATCTTCCGCGTGGGATATGGCGATCATTCCAGCTGGGACATGGTGTGGCTTCGCATCGACTACAACGGTCACGGCTTCGATGCTTTCGTAACCGACGTAAACCTGGGGCGTACACGCATTTCTTACACGATGCCGGACTTTCCAAAGACAGATCAATGGACTCATCTTGCGCTGAGTTGGGATGAAACAACGGGCATTCGCTTTTATGTCAATGGAAAGATGGCTGCGGAAAAGGCAGCTACCGGAATGTTTGATGCCGCACTCGATCAGTTCGGGCCAAACTCACGCATTATCGGGCCTACGGGTGTAGAGAGTTCCTATAACTACGATCGCGGCGGCGATATGGATGAGCTTCGGATCTATGACAGGGCTCTTTCAGATGAAAACATCGCCCATCTCGCTCACGGCCAGGTTCCACAATCCATTCCACCGCTTCCAGGAACAGAAGCCAGCAGCCTGGAAAAAGAATGGTGGTTTCACTATGGCTGGAACCGTCCAAACGACATTCCGAAGCCGCTTCCCTCTTCTATTACCACCGTCCGCAAGGTTGAGATTCATGATGTCTACGATCTGAAGCGATGGTGGTGGAAAGCCACAGATGGAATTCCGGAGACGACCTGGCCTGGGGTTTATAACCGTTCCCGAATTGTGGGACGTAACGATTATTTCCAGCTTCCGGACTGGGATTGTTATTCGTTGTCGGGAAAAGCGGTGACGTTTTCCATGCCGGATGAACCCTGGAATCACATTGAGATGACGGGAGGTGCCTTTGGAACGATGTCCCTGGCATCTGTCAACGACGCAGAGGCTCCGGGAAAAGATCTCTTTGAGCGGCCCAAAGGACAGGAGAAGACCTTTAACACTTTTGACACTCCTTTTACAGGTCAGAAGATTCGCTTCACAAACATTGAGCAGGAAACACCTATTGGCGAATTATCGGCATACTATGTGCATTCCGGCACGGTGCCTGCTGGTGTCAACCAATTAAGTTATCGACTGACAACAGAACAACCTGATCGCAATCCTTCGCTGCAAGAGCTGACATCATTTATCGATGGCCGCTATCCCGAGGGGCAGAGGCGAATGATGGTTGCAGATCCAGGCACGAATCCTCTGGGCATGAATATGCCCGCCCGTAATCACACGGACGGTATTGTTCTTGATCATGAGCGGGAATCGCTACAGATGCCGATCGTTCATATTCTGATTCCATCGGATTTTCGTGATGTACAAGGGCCGCATTCGCGGGGCACCCAGGACTGGGAAAATATGAATGCCGGACTTGATGGAATTGCCATCGATCTTCCGGCGATGCACCTGAAGCCCACGCACGGCGAATATCTCGCAATGAATATTCAGGTGAAAGATCCTGTATGGCCGATGCGAAACATGTTCGATTTCAGTTTCTCCGTAAAGCCAGATGCGCCGCAAACACTCTGGCTCGATCTGCGAGATCGTATTCTGCCTAACGATAAAAGTCTTTACATAACCCTAGCCTCCAGCAGTATGGATTTCGGACCTGCTGTACTAAACCACGCGATGGTTCGGCTGATCTTCAAACCGTATGAGGAAGCGAAGAAGGAACATGTCCTGGACCGTTTTACCCAGGTACGGGACGAGTACGCGAACCTGGTGGAAGAGACCACCAGTACACGCAAGCTCAATATGTTCACACGTTTCGACACGGATATGACGGATCTGCTGCGCGTCGATCCTCAGAACGATCTGGGGCGCAAATACTGGTACGACATGAACAAGGAGCAGGTCAAGCCGGTCTACACTTCACCGAAGATACCTGCAGGGGTTCCGGCGTGGGCCTTTCTGCAGGTGCGCGACCTCGGCTATCTGAAGTACATCATCGACTGGTATATCGACAAACGGCAGATAGAAAACGGCGAATTCGGTGGCGGGCTTTCCGATGACGGCGACCTGACCAACATGTGGCCGGGAGCCGCGTTGATGGGCATCGAACCCGAGAAGATCAAGCATTCACTACTGAAAGAACTCGAAGCCATGTACGACCAGCATATGTTTACAAACGGGCTGATCACCATCCAGGCAGACGAGTTGCATAGCTACGAAGATGGCGTGAATGTATTGGGACAGGCCATGACCCTGGACTTCGGGAGCCCGCGCCAGATTGAGCGAGCCATGATCACCTCCAAGCGTCTGGAGTGGATCACAGGTGTGAATCCCGCAGGAGACCGGCTCTTCCGCTCCTCCTATTACAACGGCGAAAAAATGGCTACGGAAGGGGTCTGGGGATGGACAAAACCCTATTCGTACTTGGTTCTTCATCCTGCGGCGACTATGGTTCAATTCAACGGTTCGCCCGAGACGAGGAAGATGATTCTCGATCTTGCCGACGGACTGCTCGCCCACCGCAAACCGGGGCCGGATGGAAAGTACACGATCTACTCGACCATCAACTTTCAGACGAACGAAGATCAGCCCACCGGCATCGATCGCCTGGCCTATGTCTTTTGGGCCGCGTATCGATGGAGCGGCAATAAGAAGTATCTGCAGCCGTTTTACGATCTCGGCGGCCCATCCCTACGTCTCATCAACTCTAATGCGCTGGGCATGCTGGATACGCATAAAACATGGGGGAAAGAGGCTCTCCAGAGGGCTAAAGGAGATTTGGTCGCTTCAACGGAAACGAATCTTCACGATGCCTGGCAAGTCTCTGGCGACACCCATTACCTAGATAAGCTGTATAGCTCGCAGATCGAGGCTGCTGAAGACAGACAATACATCAATACGCTAGGCAGCCTCTGGATCGACCGCGTGCAGTTCGATTCGGTTGCGCTACAGAGAGCCCGCCTGGGAGGCGTCGCCATCGTACGCAACTCTTTTTACCCAGGGCATATCGTCAGCTGGAAGTTCGAGGCTCCAGCTAACGATCAGAGCGTCGCGATCCTTATCCCCGATGCCACGCCCAGTCACTTTCATGTGATCGCTTATAACCTTGACTCGGTGCCTGTAAAGGCTCACCTGACAGGATGGGAGATTGATCCCGGTCAATGGAAGATCACCCAAGGAACTCAGGATGACTCCCTTAGCGGACCAGTTCGTAACGCCGTCACGCGCACGGAAGAATTTGAGCGAAGCAGAAGCCTGGACATTGAGCTCCCGCCCCACCAGACCAGTGTGATTGAGTTTCAGCTCATGGAAAAAGGGATACCTTACTGGTCTCGGCCAGATCTGGGGATTGATCCGCAGGATGTGAAGATCGATGGAAGAAAGGTTACCGTTACGATCCACAGTATCGGTGCAGTGGATGCACCTGCCTCCCAGGTCGTCTTTCGTGACAACACAGGAAAGATCCTAGCTCAAAGCAAGGTCTCTCCCTTAAAGGCGCCCGTCGATCTGAAACCGAAGACAGTAACTGTGACGTTTTCTCTTCCCCCTGATGCCAGGACTCTAAAGGGATCGACGGTAGAGATCGTACCAAGCCAAGCGATACCTGAGATTACTTCCATGAATAATAAGGTGATCGTGGATGGACTTCCCAGCGATGTTGCTCAAGAGAAGCCATCTCGGCGTGGAACACGATCCTCCCAGTGATCTGGAAGATGGGCTCAGTCGAGGCGCCTGTGGAGGACCGTTGGAGAAGAGATCTTGCCCTGTGAGGCTGGTGTTGCTTCGCCGCTTGATCTAAGCGGCAGTGATCGCCAGAAACGAAAATATTCCAGCGACCTGTTACGTAAAAGAAGGGCGAGATTGCGGCTCGCCCCTCTTTGTAGCTTTTTACCAATCGGTTGCTACTTGCGTGGAGTTGCCCGGTGATGGGCCGGGGTGGGCTTCGCAGGTGCCTTCTTCGGCTCGACTACTGTGCCATTGCTCATCGTGATCATGATAGGCTTCGGAGTAAACGAGTCGTAGGTTCCGGTTACCGTCACCTTGTCTCCCGCGGCAGGAGGTGTCTTGAGCGGAGCGGTCAGGTTGAAGGTGAAGTCGGCAGTCTTCGACTGCACAGCATCGTCCGAGACAGAGAGCTGGAGCGCCGTGTCGCTTACCGAGACCACGGTGGCATCCGGGAACTGAACCGATTTGCCCTTGACCGTGTCCCACACCTTAGCGGCATCTTCAGGGCTGCCATTCTGGAGGATGAACTCCTTGTCAGAGACGGCAAGAGTTGCCGGATCAGGCGTGCTCGCGAGGACCTGCTTTACGATGTCGGCGGGCGAAGGAGCCGGCTTGATGGTGGTGGACAGATCTGCCGGCGGATCAAGGCTTGCCTGAGAAGCGGTCACGAGGGCGTCAAATCCATCGTCTGCGCCGTGGTACTTCTTGTAGCAATATTTGGCGAGCGGCATCATCTGCGTCTTGTAAGGCTCGGGGGCGAAGGTAGCCGCGCGGGTGGCATACCAAGCGCAGTTGAGAGCGTCAGGCGGAGTGGATTGGTAGTATGCGTTGGCCAGCAGATAGGTGTCGGTGAGCAACGGACCAGGGGTCTTGGTCTGCTCGACAGGAACGCTAGCAAGGCTCTGCTTCAACTGGGTAACGGCCGTGGCAGCATCCTTCTTATTCAAAGCCGACGTTGCAATCGCGCGGTGGAAAACAGGAACAGCCGCCGTTTTGACCGTGTTGAAATCAGCATCGCTCATGTCTTTCGGCTTCGGAGCATCCAGACCCTTCTGGCCGGCTTCTGCTGCCTTGTCCAGCTCGGGCTGTTTTGCAGCCGGGTCTGTGAGCTTATCCGCGTTCTGCAGGTGGAAGTAGGACTCCATCGTGAGAGCGCGAATATTGGAAGGGTCCACTTGAAGGAGCCGGTCTGCGGCATCAAGCGTTTTGGCCGGATCGAAGGCGCTGTAGGCCAGCATCAAGCGTTGGAGCACATCAGCCTTTACCTGAGACTGTGGATACGTCGTCAGAAAAGACTCAAGTGCAGGAGCCTGTGTCTGGGGTGTGCTCTGCCCAATGGCCGCTGTATAAGCATTGTATTCGGCTGGCGCAAGCTGTACGCCGCCACCTGCTTGCGTATTAGCCGCCGGGGCCGGTGTTTGTGCAACCGCAATACGCGCACCAGATGCAACGCTAGCGACCGCCAGGAGAGACGCAACGACTGCCTTCTTCATTCCCATACTCCTCAGTTAAATCTCTCTTCTTATTAAGCTTCCTGCCAGCTGTTGCCAGATGGTCAGACCGATATATCACACTTTAGATGCACGACAACAGTACGATGCGTGTTTCAACAGTCAACCGACCCGCCCTCAACCAATGGTCAAGAGGTTCGACTGCATTTCTCCATCACGGCATGATGATGCGGATTATAGAAACCTCGTTGCTCCATGGCAAGGGTAGGGTTCTGCGATCAATCCAACACTGTCTGATAAGTTTCACATCTCTCCTGCCCCATTTAGCGTAAAACCCTATTTAAAATCGGAAAAACAATCGTTGCACTGGTTTAGCCTGAACAAATTTGTTTTCGCATTTTTACAAGGGCTCGGAATGGATGATTTTCGCGAATGGGACCCATTCATAGTGTTTGGTACGTCTTATCCACAATTAGTAGTATTGAAACCGTTGATTCTGTGTTCTCGTGAAGCTACAGTTAGCACAGTCTTACAACTACTGTGCTCTTCCCTAACGAAAAGCGAGCACAGCAGAGAGGTGACCTTTGCTTAAGCTCAAAAAAGTCCAGATCCTCGGATTTAAATCATTCTGTGACAGAACAGAGGTTCAACTCTCCGGAGAAGGGATCGCCGCCATCGTCGGCCCCAACGGATGTGGCAAATCAAATATCTCTGACGCTATTACCTGGGTGCTGGGCGAGCAATCGGCCAAAAGCCTGCGCGGCGTCAAGATGGAAGATGTGATCTTCGCCGGGACGCGAGATCGTAAACCAACGGGCATGGCGGAGGTTTCGCTTACGTTGGTCGATCCCGAGGTCTATGACGGAACGGCGCTCTCTCCAGATGGTCCAGAGGTTATCGTCACCGATGAGCACCCCGCCGAGCGTATGGCGGAGATCTCCGACTGGGATGAGACCACGCTACGCCAGCAACATGCTCAAGAGACAGAAGACGCCGTGACAGAGGCTCAGCCGGGTACCGTGATCGAAGGAGAGGCAACCGAGCTTCCTGCTGAAGCCGCTGAGGGTACAACCAGCAACGTCGTCCTCAAAATTCGCCGTCGCAAGTTCAACCGTGCCCCGGTGCGCGCCGGCGAGCTGACAATTACGCGTCGCCTGTTCCGCTCCGGGGACTCGGAGTACCTGCTCAACGGCAAAATCTGCCGCCTACGCGATATCCAGGACATCTTCATGGGCACGGGACTTGGAGGGGAGTCCTACGCGATCATCGGCCAGGAGCGAATTGGCCAGCTTCTCAGCTCGAAACCCCTGGATCGTCGCGGCATCATCGAAGAAGCTGCCGGAATTACCCGTTTCAAGACGAAGAAGCGACTGGCTGAGCTGCGCCTGGAGTCGGCGAAGCAGAACCTCGCGCGTGTAAACGACATCTTCGAGGAAGTGACGCGGCAGATGGCCACGCTTAAGCGTCAGGCAGCAAAGGCAGAGCGATACGGGTCGTTAAGAGACGAGCTCCGCATGCGTTTGCGTGTGGTGCTTGCCAGCCGCATGGCCCAGATGGATGACGAGCATGCCGCAACGAACGAGCGAATTGCCACGCTGGGCACGCAGATCGATATCCAGGCGACGACGCTTGAGCAGATGGATGCGGAGCATACCGATGGTATTAACCGCGGCTATGCGCTCGATCAACAGATTCGCGAGGCCGGGTCGAGAGCGAACCAGTCCGCCGTGGAGCTTGAACGGATCGTCGCTCGAACAGCATCAAACGCTGATCGCATCGCAGAGCTGACACAGCGGCTCGCGACCAGTACCGAGGAACTTGCCCAAGGGCGTGAGCAATTGACCTCGCTCGCCAGCGAACTGGAGCAGCATCGCAGCTTCCTCGAAAATGCGACCACGGAAGCAACAAGCTCTCGCCAGTCAGCACAGCAACAGCAGGGTGAAGCCCAGGAAGCTATGCGCTCGCTCCAGGGAGCCGAGCAGCAGGCCGAACAGAATCGCCGCCAGACGCTGCAGCTTGTGCAACGAGCCTCGCAGACTCGCAACGAAGAAGCCCAGGCTGCGGCGGCTCTCACTGGACTCGAGCAAGAGGCACAGCGGCTTGAACGCGAATCCGAGGTGGCTCGACAGGAGTTGGAGACCCTCGGTCTGCAACGCGGACAGGTCAAGCTTTCGTTCGAATCTGTCACAGAGCGATTGAAGCGTCTTGAGGCCGAAGTAGCAGACATGCGGCTCCAGATCGATGCACGCCGTAAGGAAGAAAACGATAGCAAACGACGTGGCGATCAGCTTCGTGGCGAGCTTGCGACCCTCAACGGTCGTCGCAACTCTCTCGAGGGGCTGATTCGTGATCACAGCTATTCGACCGAGACGGTACGGAATATCTTCAAATCGAGCGCCGCCACTCAGTCAGGCAACGTAGCTCCCGTAGGAACGCTTGCGGACTTTCTCGAGGTCGACGGCAAGTACGAAAGTGTCGTCGATGAGTTCCTACGCGATGAGCTGAACTATGTTGTGGTAAAGAGCTGGGACGCCGCCGATGCAGGCATGCACCTTCTGCAAACGAACGTAGCGGGCCGTGCAACCTTCCTTGTTCACCCCAATGATGCGCAGGCGAACTTCTCTTTTGCCGAAGGCATGGCCAGCGAGGCGGCCAGCAGCACGACCCATATCGAAGGTGTTGTGCCGCTGCGCGAGTGCGTTCGGGTGCTCGACGGCTTCGGCAAATCGCTTGAGGTCATACTCCCTAAGCTGCGCGAGGGCTTCGTCGCGCCGGATTCCTACACGGCGCGTACGCTGGCGCTGTCGAACCCACACGCCTTCTTTCTCTCCCCCACTGGTGAGACCTTCCATAACGTCACCGTCACTGGTGGACGCCCTCGAGCACAGGGCCCGCTCGCTCTAAAACGTGAGTTGGTGGAGGTCCAGCAAAAGATCGAGCAGGCAGAACAGGCTCTTACGCAGGCTGACACGAGCACGGCGGATTTGCAGCGTCAGATCACCGATTTGACCGCGGCGATCGACAGCAAGACCCAGGAGAGGCGCGAAGCTGAGCGTGAAGTGGCAAACTCCGGAGCAGCGCTACGCCAGATGGAGTCCGAAACCGTGCGGATTGAGCGCAGGCTTCAGGAGTGGTCGCTTGCTACAGAGCGTAATCGGGATGCCAGAAATCAGAAGACAGAGCTAATCGGGCGAAAGCAGCAGGAGGCCGCAGCCTTTGAGGCGGAGCGGGCCGGACTTGAGAATTCGCTGGCTGAACTCCAGAGGCAGCTCGACGAACTGCGGGACCAACGAGAGAGGCTTCAGCAGTCGGCAGCCGAGGCGTCGGCTGCTCTGGCCGGATTAGAGGAACGCCGACGTAATGCACAGTCGAACTTTGACCAGACCTCGCGTTTGTACAACGGCCAGAATCAGCGGATCCAACAGATCGACCAGCAGATCTCCGCTTCTGCGACGGAAAAGTTGCGCCGCGAAGAGGAAACCGCAACCCTTGCCACGCAGCACACCGAGCTTTCGGAGACGCGTGCGAGCGCACTGGCGGAGGGAGAGCGCTACACAACAGAAGCCAATGAACTTCGCACGGCGGTAACCGAGCTTGACCAGCGCCTTCGAATACTGCGTCATGAGACTGAGGCGCTCCGCGAAGAGCGCGCAGCCCACACGGCGCGTGCGGCGAAGCTGGCATCGGACATCGAACATATTGATGCCACTTGCCTAAACGATCTGGCAGTGGAAGCCTCTGTTTTGCGTGAGGACGGGACTATCGTCCGCATAGAAGGCGATGCGCTGCACGAAGAGGAAGAAGCATCTCGTTCTCTGAAACAGAAGCTTGAAGCGATGGGTCCGGTCAACATGATGGCGCTCGATGAGTACAACGAGACAACCCAGCGCCACACATTTCTCGAGACGCAGCGCAAGGACCTACTTGATTCGATCGAGAACACACAGGCTTCTATTAGGGAGATCGATGAGATCTCACGGCAGAAGTTCGACGAGGCCTACCATGTGATCAATGAAAACTTCTCCGTCACCTTTTCGAAGCTATTTGGTGGCGGCCAGGCATTTATGAGGCTGACCGACGCTGAGAACTCCGCGGAAAGCGGCATCGAGATCGTAGCCTCTCCTCCAGGCAAGAAGCTGCAGAATATCCTTCTGCTTTCAGGTGGAGAGAAAGCTCTGACGGCGCTCTCACTCCTGGTCGGTATCTTTCAATTCCAGCCGGCGCCATTCTGCATTCTGGACGAGGTTGACGCGCCACTGGACGAGACGAACGTGGGTCGCTTTGCCAAACTTATCGCGGATATGAGTGCAAACACGCAGTTCGTCGTAATAACGCATAGCAAACGGACTATGGCGCAGGCAGACATCATTTATGGAGTTACCATGCAAGAGCCAGGTGTCTCCAAGGTTGTCAGCGTTAATCTAAATCGCCGAGACGATAACATCGCTCGGCGTGCAGTGGCCTGAGGGACAAGACAGTTCTTTCTCTCGCGTTGCAACCATAGCGTCTTGTTGTATGCGAGTACGAACGCCAATATGCACCTGCCTCTAACCTTCGGCCTGCTGGGGCTGCTTACTGGAGCGGTGCTGCTGCTCCGTCTTCTATGGTGGAGGCTGCCTGGATGGCTACAAAGATTCATCCTGATCACCGCTTGCGCCATGGTTTTGTTCCGCGTTTTCTCTATCGCTTCTCAATGGAGCATGACTTCGACCCGGCTGAATGCTGTGATTTGCTGGGCGGCTGTGGCCGGTTATGAGGTTCTACTAGCTCGATTCAGCCTGATGAAGCCGCAGTGGCTTACCTCAATCAGCTCGGTTATCCTGCTCGCGCCATTGATTGGATCCACGCTTCTGATACCGCTAACGCGAATCTTCGAATGGTCCGCTGCCGATATTACGGTACTGGCGAACTCCTACATTCTTGAGAAGAGTCCCTGGGATACGGATTCTTCGGGAAATTCGGGAGTGGACATGATTGTCTTCTATCGACCACCTTTGATCCCAATTCTTCGTCACGTGGCCCAGCGAGCCACTTTCGGAGACGACGAATGCAACCCAGGAGCGGCGTCGGCACAGGTTGATCCGCAGCGTCGCATGGTGCATTTTCACTGCCCGGCACATGCCGACGGCAAGCCCGCAATCGACGTGGTTCTCCCTCTTCGTTAGCTCCTCTCATGCGGCCCTGGAGGTGATACCGTCAAAGAGTCATGCACACCGCACTTCTGGAAACCCATCTCGGCTCCCTATCCCCTGCAGCACGTGGCAAGGTTCGCGACATCTATTCACTGAGCGAAAAGGAGCTGCTCTTCGTAGCTACGGATCGTATTTCTGCCTTCGACCATGTGCTCGGCAGCGGCATCCCGGACAAAGGGCGTATTCTCACGCAGCTTTCCCTATTTTGGTTCGACTTTCTTAAGAGCACCGTCAGAAACCACGTGTTGACGGCAGACGCTCGGAAGTTCCCATCATCCCTTGCCCCTTATCGCGATCAACTCGAGGGACGAAGCATGGTTGTACGCCGTGCCCAGATGTTCCCAGTAGAGTGCGTCGTGCGTGCCTATCTCTCTGGTTCGGGATGGAAAGACTACCAGGCGACCGGGGCCGTCTGCAGAATTGGACTACCGACCGGCCTTCGTGAGTCGGATCGCCTTCCGGAGCCGATCTTCACGCCCGCGGCCAAGATCAACACCGGTGGCCACGACGAGAACATTTCTTTTGACGATGTGGTCGCGGCGGTAGGAGAGGATAACGCACGCGCCTTACGCCGGCTAACGCTGGAGATCTTCGAGAAGGCGTCCCGCCATGCCGAAAGCCGGGGACTCATCCTAGCCGATACCAAGTTTGAGTTCGGCCTGATCGACGGAGAGATCATTCTGGCTGACGAAGTGCTAACGCCAGATTCGTCGCGCTACTGGCCCGCTGATGTCTATTCCCCGGGGGGTCCCCAACCTTCGTTCGATAAGCAGTACGTTCGCGACTATCTCGAATCGATCCGCTGGAACAAACAGGCTCCCGCTCCCTCGCTTCCCCATGAAGTCGTCGAGCAAACACGAGCGAAATATCTTGATGCCTTCCGGCTAATTACCGAGCGCCCCGAGCTATGAATCCCCTGGACTGGCTATTGGTCATCATTATCGCCATCTCGGCGATTCAGGCTTTTTTCCGTGGGCTCGTATTGGAACTGTTCTCGTTAGCGGGGCTTTTATGCGGAATCGTTCTCGCCGCGTGGAACTATCCCTGGCTTGCGGAAAAGCTATCGAGATGGATCTCAAACGCGGCCATTGCCAGCGTGGTTGCCTTTTTACTGATCGCTGTCGGTGTAATGGCAATATCTGTCCTTCTGGGAAGGGTAATTCACGCCTCGGCCCACGCCGTCGGCCTGGGCTTTTTCGATCGTGTCGGGGGCGCAGCGTTCGGGTTGGCAAGGGGCGGTCTACTCGGAGTTGCGATTCTGATGGCCGTAACTGCTTTTCTTCCCACCGCAGGCTGGCTAAAAAATTCTCACCTCGCACCCTATTTCCTTGCCGGGTCACATGCGGTATCCTTCGTTGTACCTCACGACCTCGAGCAGCTAATCCTGGCCGGCGGATCCGAACTCAAGCACAACGCAGACGATTGGATCAAATCGCATCCCTAGGGTCACAATGAGGAAGTGTCGCAATCAGACGACCAGCGAGGAGTAAGCCTTTGAAGCGCGAATTGGACGGTCTTGTCATTCAGATGCACAGCGCCGGTGTCGCCTACGCCGACGCCGTTCGGCAGTTTAAGCGACGCTATATTCTTGAAGTCCTTGCGCACCACAAAGGCAATCAGTGCAAGGCCGCTGACGAACTCGGCATGCACCGCAATACCTTGAGCCGAACCCTGGCCGAGCTTGAGATGGATACCACCCAGATCCGCAATGGCATGCGGCGCCCTCCCGTAAGCGAGCGCCCGCGAGTCCAGAGCATCACTCCCAGATTCAATCGAGGGGCGACGGGGATCCGATAACCGGATTTCTTCGTCCAACAAGGAATCATGCTTTTCATTTCACAACGCAACGCGTTTTCATTCTGTGTGACCGCGTTTGCATTGTCTCTCGGTCTACCCTCTGTAATGGCTGCCCAACAGCCCTCACCGTCAGACTCTCAGTCCACCGACGTTTCCACTCGTAAGGCTGCTCCTCCTGAAATCACTAGACGTGAAGCGCGGCAAAGTGACGACGCCTATTTGGCAGGGGTGAAGCTACTCGACCGGGGGGATCTAGCAGGGGCAGAAAAGCAATTCCTCAAAGCACATGAAATCGTTCCTTCCAGGACAGATTATGTACAGGCGGCTGCGCTTGCTCATGAGCATCGAGTTACCGAACTTGTCCAGCAGGCTGGAAGAGCTCGGCTGTCAGGCCACCCAGAAAGAGCCGACTCACTTCTTGCCGAGGCCCGCCAACTCGACCCCACTAATAACATCGTCAGTCAGCACACGAAAGACACCGTTCCGAGATCCATCTTCCGCCCTGAGGTCAAGAATGAGGATGGGGCTGTCTTCAATCCCTTCGCTCGCCGCGTAAGTACCATCGCAGGCCCGATTGCTTTATCGCCATCTATCGAGGAGCAGGAGTTTCATCTTCACGCTGACACCCAGCAGGTACTTCAGCAGGTCTTCTCGCGGTTCGGGATTCGCACCGTCTTCGATGATTCGGTCGAACACCAGAACTTGCGGCTTGATCTTGAAAAAGTCTCCTACGCCCAAGCCTCAACCATCGCACTCTCCATGGCTCATGCCTTCGCCACGCCAGTCGATGCCCATACAATCCTGATAGCGAAGGATACTACCGAGAACCGCGAGAAATTCGAACACCAGCTTCAGGAGACGATATACGTTCCCGGATTCACATCATCCCAGATGAAGGAGTTGGGTACGGTGGTCCAGAGTGTCTTCGACGTCAAAAAGGCCAGCATCCAGAGTAATGGAGGCAGCATCTCCGTCCGAGCGCCAGAGGACACCATTTCAGCACTCAATTCCACTCTGGCCGATCTCATTGATGGGGGAGCGGAGGTAGTCCTGGATATCAACCTTTATACTGTGGATCGCACTCACCAACGCAACATTGGAGTTCAATTACCGCAACAGCTTGGCGTATATAACGCCGAGAGCGCTGCTCACGATATCGTCACCTCCAATCAGGATCTCGTGAATCAGGCCATCGCACAGGGCCTAATTCCGGCTGGTTCCAATGACATCACAATCGCTCTTGCGCTCATCTCTTCTGGATTGGTTCAGAGTTCTCTTCTGGCCAATACCATCGGCTTTTTCGGGGGCGGATTGACGACGAGCGGCGTAACGCTTAATGCCTCAACGACCTTTCATCTCGCCCTCAGCTCCAGCGATACCCGCGCTCTCGATACCATCAAACTTCGCCTTGGAGACAGGGAGACCGGCACCTTTCGTTCAGGTACTCGATATCCAATCACCACGTCGACATACACAACCGGAATTTCTGGAAACACTGGCGCTCTCGCCGGAGTGACCGTAAATGGGGTAAGCGCACAGAACCTGGTCAATCAGGCCAGCAGCGTTACCATTCCACAAATTCAATACGAAGATCTTGGTCTCACGCTCAAGGCAACACCTACAGTGCAAAAATCGGGTCGCGTCAGTATGCAACTCGATCTTAAGATCGAAGCGCTCGCAGGCGGATCCCTCAACAACATCCCCGTGCTTGCGAACCGTCAATATGTATCTACGGTTACAGTTGGCGACGGTGAAAGTGCCCTTCTTGCCAGCTCACTTTCGCGCACGGAATCGGCTGCCGTCAGCGGACTCCCTGGTCTCAGCGAGCTCCCCGGCTTCCAGACTGCGACCGCTAACAAAGTATCGGAACTCGACACCAGCGAGCTGGTATTGTTGATTACGCCGCATGTTGTTCGCCATCGTTCCAACAACACATCGGGACCGCGGATCGCGTTCGAGCAACGTCTTCCCGACTGACAATGCGGTGAGATTCAGACACTTGCGACATCTTTCTCCGTTTGACCGCAAAGGATTCGATCGCTATACTTGATCCTGTGAGAGCGGGAGTAGCTCAGTGGTAGAGTGCTTCCTTGCCAAGGAAGATGTCGCCGGTTCGACCCCGGTCTCCCGCTCCAAAATGTCCCTGCCTGCGTTACACTTCCCATACAATCTGCGGGGCTGAGGCAGTGGCCAGGCCCCATCGAGGCGCGGTACCCAAGTGGTAAGGGAGAGGTCTGCAAAACCTTTATGCGTCGGTTCGATCCCGACCCGCGCCTCCAAAATCTTCAACAACTTACATCAAGGCAGAAAAAGCTACGCTGCCGTTAAGCTGCCAATAAGGGCATACTGCTGCCGTTAAGAGCAAAAAACAACCGTCATACCGCGACCGGATTCAGTGCGAATTCAGCGGGGATCTCGTTGCTTAACAACCCGCTCATCGCCACCGCTGCATCGTCTGCAGAAGCTGGAAGAACCTGGGCGTAGTACTCCAGCAGGATGGTAGGCCGCGAGTGCCCAACACGCTGCTGCACCGCTGGCAGCTCCATCTTTGCCCGAATCATACTGGTAACTCCCCAATGCCTCAGGAGACGCCAAGTGATGTGCGGCAGGCCGAGCTTCCGCGCAACCGGCTGAACACGCCGGCCCAGGATTGTCTCGTGCCAGATCGGACCGGGCTTCATGATCGTGCCCTTCTTGATGCGGTTAGGAAACATCCAGTCGTCATCCTGCGCCTTCATCCGTTCCTTCAACGCCAGTAAACGTTGAACGTCCGCCTCAGCGAGCCGAATCGGCCGGTCACTGCGATGGTACTTCGGAGTATGGATTTCACCCTGATTGACGGCTCGCACCACCCACAGATTGAGATCCTCTGCTTGCAGATCGAGCCACTTGAAGGCCAACTCCTCTGGTCGGATCGAAGTCACCGCCATGAGATAGACAAGCGTACTGATCGGCTCCTTGAGGGCGTCGATCAACTGTGAAAGTTGATCTCCGGTGGGGGAGCTTCTTCCGCTCCTTGACCCCTTTCGGTGGAAGGTCTGCAGCTGGTGCAGGGTTTGCATCCTTCACGGCGGCAACGAAGATGGAACTCAGCCCCCACTTCAAATTCTTGAGGGTCTGAACTGCCTTGCCTTCCTTTGCCTTCCGGTTGATAAAGTCCTGTACCACCTCGGGCGTGATGTCGGACATCTGCATGTCGCCGAACTCGGGAAGAAAATGGGCGCGGATATTGGTCTCATATCCGTGCTTCGTAGTTCCCTTCTTGTTCGCCAGCTTCAGCGTTCGATACTTTCCGATAAATCCTCGAAAGGTCATCATTTTTCTTTGGGCGGCACTTGACTTGGTTAATAGGTTCAAGAATGACTGCCAACTTCTGCAGGGCGGCCTTCTCCGAGCGGACCTCTTTCACTGAGCCGAGATTGACAGCGCGGCGTTTCCGCACCTTCTTCCCAGCTTCGGTGACTACATCCTCTCGATAAAAGCCCTCCCAATAAGGTGGAGTGCCATCCTCACGTAGCCGGACACTGCCGGTCTGAATTCGTCTCCGAGTCAATTTCAATTTCTCCTTTCCGTTGACTCAGGCACTTACGTCGGATGGTTCCAGCGTACCACCGGGCCGATGCCGCTCACGCTCCCGGATATAGAGGAAAACCTTCTCTGGATCGAAGCGAATCCTCGTGCCCAGACGAACTACCGGCAGCGGTTCTGGAGCGTCCTTCATCGTTCGGAGGTACACCCAGTGCTTGCCGACCGAGAGGGCAGCACAGAGCTGCTTTGCAGTCCATAGTTGCAGGGGAGGCGCAGGCGATCTCGGGAGAATCGCCTGCCCACTGAGTTGGAGAGCGTCGGAGTTCATCGACCTCCACCCGCCTCAGAGCATCTCCTGTCGACACTTGGCCGGACTGGCGAACAGCTTTCCAATTGCCCGTTTTTGCAACCGACGCTGGCAACCACGCTGCTCCCTCTCTACTCGTCGACAGACCCGGTCGGCGAGTGAGTGGGTTTTAAACTGGATCCAAAACTCGGTCAAATTTGTCGAGCCAAAAAGAAATAAATACCGCGTAAAACTATATATATCAATGGTTTACCAAACTAACGATTTCCCCAAAAAAAGGGATCTCAAACCAGAACGGCCAGCCCTCGTTCCGCAGAATCGCTGATCAAGAATCAAATAAGATACCTGTATGGCCGATAGAGAGCGGCACCCGAAGATGAGTTTGAAGTTGCCGGAAGGCGCATTTAAGGCGTATCTGTTCGACTGCGATGGGACGATCGGTGACTCCATGCCACTCCACTATGTTGCGTTGCGGGATGCGCTGACAGAGTGGAATTGTGCCTTCGAGGAGGAGCTTTTTTATGCCTGGGGCGGAATGCCACTGGATGAGATTATTGCGACCTTAAATGAACTCCAGGGACTGTCCATGCCTGTGGCGAAAGTGATTGCCCGGAAGCACGCACTCTATGACGAGAATCGCCAGGTGCTCAAAGCGGTGCCGGAAGTGCTGGAGCATATTTTGGTCAGTCACGGACGAATACCCTTCGCCGTGGTCTCAGGGAGTTCGCGTGAATCTGTGACAGCGTCGCTGGATGCTCTGAATCTCGCCGACCGATTCGACGTGCTCGTGTGCGCTGGCGAATACTCCCGCGGCAAGCCCGATCCCGAGCCGTTTTTGCTCGCCGCGCAAAAACTTGGTGTGGCCCCCAAAGACTGCCTAGTGTTTGAAGATGCGGAGATGGGGATCCAGGCCGCGACCGCCGCGGGCAAGGCCTCCGTGAAGGTTCCACACCCGTGGGAAAGAAGCGTTGTTACCAATCCCGCGGACTAGCGATCATGGAAGCCCATGCCATTTCTGTCCCCCTTCACTAGTACTCGACCGTGCCCTTAGAGTCTTCTTTACAATGGGTTGCGCTCCACTAGAGGGATTTCATTGAACGCTATGATTCCGATTCCACTCGTTGCAACGATTGCCGAGGTTTTCAGCAAGCATTACAGCCACACCGAGATCGACTCCCGATTCTTCGCAGCGGGTTTTCCAGCAAACGTGCCGGCAGGTAACAAACAGCAGAAATGCCATGGATGGCTACTGCAAGCAAATCAGCATTCACCCAATCCCCTTTCGCTCGTCGGACCTTTATTACGAGATCTGATGGAAGCTCCCTCCACTTCCTCGTGGAGCAATGTCGACCTTGCGGAACCTTTCAGGGTACAGATTAGAACCCAGTTGGGCGCCCCAGGGGCTTGCCTACCAACCTGGCGGTCACGTTCTACAGTTGGGAACGACTGCGACAAGCAGAACACTCCACGACATCATTCGCGAGCGAGACCTGAAGGGTGTCCACCAGGAGTTCGATCGAATCAACGCGAATATCGAGACAGATCCCCCCGCAGCGGTCACTGCGTCCTGCGCGCTCATTGAAGCCTTATTCAAGACCTTTATTGCGGACGAGGGGTTAATCATGCCTGCCGATCAGAGTGTTCTGCCGTTGTGGAAGACCGTCCGAACTCATCTGAGGCTCGATCCCGCCGAAATGCAGGATGACGGGCTCAAAAGCATCTTAAGTGGCCTCGCCTCAATCGTGAATGGCATCGCTTCTTTGCGGAGCAATCGAGGCTCAGCTCATGGGCATGACGGGCGATTCGTGATGTCCCTTGAACCCCGGCATGCTCGACTGGCATCGAACGGTGCGCTCACCCTAGCGACCTTCTTCATCGAGGTTGTCGACGCGGGAAAGTATCGACGCTAAAAAGTGGACTACTACGGGCCCGGTGCTTTCTCTTCTCTCCTCTCAGGAAGGCGGCGCAACCTTCGGCTTCACGCACACCTACAAAAATTCCGCGCCTATGACCACAAAAAAGAATATCCGCAAACAAATAGCGTCAATAGAAGAACCTCGCCGAAAAAGGAAAACCTTTGAGTTCATCGCCCAGCTGGATTCGCTTTTGAACACCTGCGCAAAGCATAAGAGACGGAACGAGGGGCGAGAAGTAGTTGAAGTGTCGGTAAAAGCGTGGGATGCAGATCTCTCTTCGCGAACGATGAGTCCGCATAGATTGCGCATACCGCTCTCCACGAAGGACTCGCTCTCAGAGAGGCAGCCCTTGCCAGCGGTTATATATCAGTGAAGAACTTTTTGATGAGACTGTCGATCCTCTGACAATGGGTGTACCTCTGTCGCCTGGTTTGTCTGGTGCTCCAAGCGGCTGGGGCCTCTGATTCAGCGGTTAGAGCAATTTCGTACAAGACAACGGTCAGGTCTGAGTCTGATCCTTCATGAGTATTCGCCATGCGCGATCTTGTCTTTTCACCGCTCCTTAATGCAGCGCATCAGAATAGGCTGCAATTCGGAAGGGGTCGATGGGACACGCGAGGGAGAACTCATGAAGTTGAAGATGATTGCAGCGCCAGCGGCCCTTGCCCTGGTAGTATTCGCTTCTCCATTGCCGGCAAACGCACGGAGTTGGCTGGTCAAGGATGTGATCGTTACTCCATTAGACAAGTTGCCTGCAGCGGCGAAACAGTCAGGAGAGTCGATATTTCTCCATACTGCTTCCTGGGAGACCACCTATCTGTATATGGCCCATAACCAGGGAAAACAGATCGCCATCTTGGATGTCACTAGCCCGGACAAGATGAAGTTTCGGGCAGAAGCGCAGATTGACGCACCCGGGGCCGTTCGATTTCGTACAACAACTTGGAGCAAATGCATTACTGATGCGATACCGAGATACGACCGGGTTCGCTGTTTTACAGTTGCAGAACCCCAAAAAGCCGGTCCTGAAGAGCATTAGTGATCCGGCCTCCGAAACTTACGTTGAACCGATGGAGATTCATCAGGCAAGCGACGAGACACCGCGAGTGTCGACCCGCAGCCAGGACTATCAAATTGTCGATAGAAAACACTCCGTGGTGATTGCGACTGTCAAACAAGTACTGCAGCAATTAACAGATCATGCGAGTGGCGCCATCTACCTGCTCGGTGAAGACGGACTCACGGTTATCCGACATCCACGTTACGAGTCGATCATTTTGCCGTGCGTCTTTTACCCAAACGAACCAGGCTAGATCCTGTGAGCTTCGGACATTTGCACGCTAACCAGTTTTCATCTGTAGGGACTACTTTCGTGTAGGCCGTGATTCGGCAGTCACACAGTTTGCCCTCCTTGCCGCACAAGCCGACCGGGATAGAAGAAAGTGCTATCGCGATTTCGTGCTCGGGCGCGCACCAATGCCGGGAGGCGGACTGCATAATGTGAGTTGCACTCCCGAAAGGAAGCAAATGGCCGAGTCCAATGGATCTACAGGTGAACCGTCACTCTCGCAACGGTTCGATGATTACGGGCAGGTTGTCCAGGACCTGGTCCTACACGGCATTGAGCATCCTTCCTGTGAATTGAAGCGGGCCGTAATCGTAGACCGCGGCACCATTGATCGCCTGGATTTCCTTAAGCTCATCCAGGGGCAGGCTAACTCACACCACAAGGGCGAGCGCCTGATCGTAATCGGAGCGGATCAGAAGGAAAAGAAGTTCTTTCATGTCGAGAATGCTGCAGAGTTCGACCCGGCGCGGCTTTCGCCTATTTTCGCGAAATATTTCTCACCTGAGCCGTTATACGACATCTTCACTATGACCGCAGAAGGCGGAGAAACCTACATTCTTATTGTGCTTGGAGCCAACCAGCCACGACCCATTTTGATCGTCACTCAGGGCGACGCGGAAGGAAAGAGCTATCTTCGCCCGGGTGACATATGGATAAAGCACAATACCGGCCTTCGCAACGCCACAAAGGCAGATCTCGATCTCATGTATGAGCTGAGGATAGAGCAGGAAGCCGAAAAACGCGCGCGACAGCGTTTCGAGCATTTCAAGGAGGAGTTGGGACCGGCTTTGCTGTCGCAAGCCGTCACGGCCACGCCAGTTCCAGAGTTGCTGGTCGGCAGTCGCGAGCGACTTGCCCGGTTTGCCCAGGCGATGATGTCCAACGGGGAGGAAACCCGATTCCAGATGTTGCTTGAAATGGCGCGCGAGAGCCTGGTTGTTAGATGGGCCCCAATCCTGGTCGGAAGCAAGAACCCGCATAGCGTCAGCGAGGAGGCGAAGACAGAGGTGGCAGAGTTCTACAAGAACGAATTCATGCCAACATCACAATCTGTGGTGGATTTGGGGATGTTGCTGGTCAAGTACGCAGGCAGGCTCGAATGGCTGTCCTCAGTAGTAGATCTGCTAATCGAGGCGTTCGAGACATCTGGTTCGATAGACCGACTTCACGCTATCAACGAGGCAGGTTCCCTTGAGGTTCCGTATGCAAGACCTGCCTTTGAAATCTATCTGGGCGTGCGCACCATCGCAATCTACACGGTGTCTCGGAATCGCTTGGGATATTTGAAGGAACTATTGCCAAGATACGTGAACGCTGTCGAACTTCAGCGATATACAACATCGCTATGCCCGATTCTGTTCTGGCCCTTTGCTGGAGACCTGAATCTACCCGACGTCACCGGCGGCCGAAATGAGAATCACTGGAGCGAGGGTGTCGGTAAGACATGGGGAGAGTACTTTCAATCGCGTGAACACTACCTCGCAGCGGCAGCGGAGCTTGAGTTGGCGCTTGAGTTCAACTCCTATCTGATCGTCAGAAGTAAGCAGCCACTCGTCGAAGCATTCAGAAGTCAATTCCCCGGTAAATATTTGGCATACATGCCGGACTTTTGGCGAAGCCGCCTTGCTCCCGCGGTACCCATGGCAGAGGTTATTTTGGATTCGCTGAAGGCAAAAGGGTCATTTCCATCGGAATTGGCTGTTGAACCGCTGCTCACTGACGCAGTATTCAAGGCCATGTCCGAAGTCGAACGCGTGTCGTTCCTGGGCGAGGTTTTAGATGAGCTTCACAAATGGCAAGGCCAGGTAGCCATGTCGCGGGGAGCCTTTGGATATCAATTCAGTTGGCCTGGGCATTTGAAGGATGCGGTTGAACTATATCGCAAGTCAATCGCGCAATCGAAGACGTAAAGCTGATTCTCAACGATTATCAGTTTCCCCAAGGCATGCCATGAGTTTCACCTCCTGGGTGCCGCATCGTACGGGATAATCGTTCAGTATCATAGAGACTTGGCCAGAAACCCGGCCGAGAATTGAGAGATTTTTTTGACTAGCAAGAAGGCTTCGCCAGAAGCCACCCCAGATCAAGCGCAATCGCGCCGGAATCGTGGAAAGATAGTCCGTCGTAGTCTCGTCGAAGCAAGTGAGGCCCAAGATGCGGCACTCCTTGCCCGCGAACTTCGTACCTCGCAAACGCAGCAGGAGCTTGCAGTCATTGTCGTGGTCGAGTTCACTGGAGAGCTCCGCAAGCGCAAGCAACTGACCGCAGCCGCTCGACTTGCCCGCACCGCAGCAGCCGTCATTGCTGGAAAAGAAGAGCTCCCGGGCCATGCAGCCTCCACTCTGGACTTCGATGCCAACCGCGCAGAGTTCGAGGAACTCGCTCGATCAGCCGGTGCGACCATCGCCGCCACTCTCGTCCAGCGCCGCCAGAAGCCCGATCCCTCAAGCCTCGTCGGTCAGGGCAAACTCGACGAGATTGTTGAGGTCGTCACGTCCACTAACGCATCGCTTGTTCTCTTCGACCATGATCTCACTCCTTCGCAGCTCCGAAACATCGAGGCCCGGCTACCCTGCCACGTCATTGATCGTTCGCAGCTCATCCTCGACATCTTCGCCCGCCATGCCAAGACCAGCGAAGGCCAGCTCCAGGTGGAACTCGCGCAGCTCGAATACCAGCTACCCCGCCTCGCCGGACGCGGTCGCGCGATGTCGCAGCTTGGCGGCGGCATCGGAACTCGCGGCCCGGGCGAAACGCAGCTCGAGACCGATCGCCGCAAAATCAATCTTCGTCTCGACCACATCAAAGCCCAGCTCGACGCCGTTCGCCGCATCCGGCATCAGCAGCGGCAGCGCCGCGAGGCAGTTCCAGTCCCCGTGGTCGCCCTCGTCGGCTACACCAATGCTGGCAAGAGCACCCTCTTCAACGCCCTCACCGAAGCCGGAGTGCTCGAATCGGCCCGTATGTTCGCCACCCTCGACCCCAAGCTCCGGCAGCTGCAGCTTCCTTCCCGCCGCAAGATTCTGCTCTCCGATACCGTCGGTTTCATCCGCAACCTTCCCCACACTCTTGTTACGAGCTTCCGCGCCACCCTCGAAGAGGTCGAGCGAGCCGAGGTTCTTCTCCACGTCCAGGACGCCTCCAGCCCTATCCGCGAAGAACAGAAAATTCAGGTTGAAAAAGTCTTAACTGAGCTTGCAGTTTCGACCAAGCCCGTCATCCAGGTCTTGAACAAGGTCGATCTCGTCCCTCCACAGGAACTCGCCCACCTCTCCGGCGATCGCGAGGCAATCCCCGTCTCCTCACTTCAGCGCGCCGGCCTTGAACAGCTCCTGATTGCCATCGATGCCGCGCTCGTAGCCGACCCGCTCGTCGAATCCAGGTTTCGGCTCCCGCAATCCGAAGGCGCCATTCTCGCCTCGCTCGAAGGCGGAGCGATCATCGACGAGAAGCGGTTCGAAGGAAACCTCGTCTTCCTCCGAGCCCGGGGACCGGCATCTCTTCTTGACCGATACCGCCGTTTCCGTGAGAAACCAAATCTTTCTAGCGAGCACCTACGAGCGCAGTAGACGTAAATTATCGATATCTACTTCCAGGTCTCATAACGTTCGTCTTCAACCAGCCCTGCAATTATTTTCCGAAGTCGGGCAGATCGACGCGGCGTACGACGTGGTCCTGAATCCAATGCGCGTCCCACCATTCTTTGGGATCGATTTGAACGCCGTCGAGCTGCATAGCGAAGTGGACGTGGTCGCCGCATGCCATTCCAGTCATGCCGCTCAGTCCCATAATCTGCGAACGCTTGACCGTATCGCCCTCATGTACATCGATCCGGCTTAGGTGGCCGTAGATGGTCTGCAGGCCATACCCATGGTCCACAACAATGCAGTTGCCGTAGATGCCGAGAGGAGCAGCCCAAACGACACGACCGTCATTCGGGGCCTCGACACCTACATGCTGGGTGACAGCGAGATCGTAACCCAAGTGCACCTGCTGGTCGATCTTCTTGCCATGGTAGATATAGCTGCGCACATCAGCGAAGGTCGCCTCAGCCTGGGAGTGCGACTGGCGTGTGA